>ERZ1740070.2073-NODE-2073-length-11840-cov-6.116504_pt1 | contig 11840 bp, 8 predicted proteins | sample MGYA00581734_ERZ1740070 | MGnify/ENA primary metagenome ERZ1740070 (study PRJEB43018, sample SAMN04849744) | marine metagenome | isolation source: floating plastic debris | place: Pacific Ocean | collected 2008-09-01 | study: EMG produced TPA metagenomics... | reverse complement strand
AATCGTCACAGACCTTGGCCCAAATCTAGCGCCAGGTGAATGGCTTGCCACAGGTGGAGCAGGTCTTGGTCGGAAAATCGGATTTCTTGCGCGTCTTCATCGGTCAGTCCCCCAGCGGCAGATCAAGCTGCGCAGTGTCCGCTTTGGGCCGTTGCCCTCGGTTCGGGATACCGCTTTTGCGGCTGCCATGCTTGTTTTGAATGCGCGCCGCCTCGGTCCGGAAGTCATCGCCGCGCCGGACCGCCCATATCTTTTGTCGCGCGTCTTTGGCGGCCTCGAGGTGGTCGATGATCCGCTCGGGATAGGCTTTGCCCAAGACATCACCCGCATTTTCAGCCTTCCACGGCTCTTGCAAATGCTTGTCCGGGATCGCAGCCAGTTCCGGCACCCAGCGGCGGGTAAATTCACCTGTCGGATCCTGATCTATCCCCTGCTTCACCGGGTTGTAGATCCGCACGGTGTTGATCCCTGTGGTTCCAGATTGCATTTGGCTCTGGCTCCAATGGATGCCGGGTTCATAGTCGGTGAAATACCGCGCCAAAATCTCCCCCGGCGCGCGCCAATCAAGCCACAGGTGGTAACTCGCGGTCGCCATCACCATGGCCCGCATCCGAAAATTGAGCCAGCCTGTGGCGCGCACCGAGCGCATGCAGGCGTCAAAGAATGGCAGCCCTGTTTCGCCCATCGCCCAGGCGTGGAGCCGCGCGGCATCCGGCTCTTTGGGGCGCACGCCATCATAGGCGCGGTGGAAGTTTTCAAACTCGATGCGCGGGTCGTCTTCCAGCTTCTGCATAAAGTGACAATGCCAATGCAGCCGCCCTTCAAAAGACCGAACAGATCCGGCCCACCCCTTTTGACCTTTCACCTCCGCCTTGCGTGCCCAGGTCGCTTGCGCCACCTCGCGCATGCTGAGCGCGCCCCAGGCCAGATAGGGCGATATCCGCGAGCAGGCCGTGGCGCCCGACACGGGCGAGGACATGGCGGCGCGATAGGTCTGGCCGCGATGATAGAGAAAGCTTTCGAGGTGGCGCAGCCCTGCATCACGTCCGCCTGCTTGCCGCTCTGGGCAGGGGTCCGGGTTCAACCCGAGATCTTTGGCGTCAGGGATATGTCCGGGGTCGATTTCCACAGGCGCCAGGTGAGGCGCGGCGACCGTAGCCTCCAGCATCAGGTGATCCCAGGATTTCGCCCAGCCATTGCGCGAGGCCAGACGCCTTTGCACGCCGTGATTTTGCATCTCGGTCCATGGCACGCCATGGGCGCGGCACCACGCCCCCACCCTTTTGTCGCGTTCAAAGGTCCAGGCGTTGCCGGTTTCCTCATGGCTCCACAGCGCGCTCAACACGCCCTCTGCACTGAGCGAGGCCAGCACATCACACACCTCCCCGCAACGCACAACAAGCGGCTGGCCGAGCGCGCCCAAAGCGTCCCGCAGCTCATGCAAGGTCTCTTCGACAAAGGCCCATTGCCGACCGGACATGTCCGGTTGCGACCATAGATCTGGTTCCACCACGTAAAGTGGCAGCACAGGACCGCGCGCCGCCGCATGGGCCAAGGCGCGGTGATCGACGCTGCGCAGATCGCGTTTGAACCAGACGACGTGCATGATTTCTCCCGTTTGGCAGCACTATGTAGCGCACCTGCCGAAGAGGTCATGTGACACCCCGAAACAGGCATGGACGCCGCGTGGTCCGTCTACTAAATCGGGCCAATGACGCAGACGCCTTTGACAGATCTTTTGCCCCGCCTTCAGCGTCTGGCCGAGGCCTCTTTGCCCCTTTGGGACGTGCCGAAAGAGGCGCAAGTCCGGCTGATCAATGTCTCTGAAAACGTCACATATGCGGTGGAAGCACCAGCGTTCAAATCCGTCCTGCGCATCCACCGCGACGGCTACCACACGCGCCACGCGATTGAGAGTGAGCTTGATTGGCTCACAGCACTTGGTCGCGACACCGCCGTGACCACCCCGCGCATCATCTTGGGCAAGAACGGGGCGCGCATCCAACATGGCACCCCCCCGGGCCAGCCCACGCCGCGCCACATGGAGATGTTTCATTTTATTGACGGCCCCGCCCCGGATGAGACGGGCGACCTTGCGCCAGGGTTTGAAGAGCTGGGCCAGATCGCCGCGCAGTGTCACAACCATGTGCTGTCATGGCAAAAACCCGATGGGTTTACGCGCATGACCTGGGACACGCGCACCGTGTTTGGCCCCAATGCCACTTGGGGGGATTGGCGCGAAGCCCCCGGCGTGACCGATGATATCCGCGCAATGCTCACGCGTTTGGAAACCACTCTCACTGCCCGCCTTGCGGATTTCGGCAAATCCCCGGATCGGTTCAACCTGATCCATGCCGATATGCGACTGGCCAACCTGATTGTGTCGCCCGGCGTGGACGCAGGCGGCGGTGGCACCCGTCTCATTGATTTCGATGATTGCGGATGGGGCTGGTTTCTCTACGATTTCGCGGCCGCCATCAGCTTTATCGAAGATGACCCGCGCGTGCCTGCCCTCAAGGCGGCTTGGCTGCGCGGATACCGCTCCGTTCGCGCGTTGAGCGCCACCGAAGAAGCCGAGATCGACACCTTTGTCCTGCTGCGCCGCATGGCGCTTTTGGCGTGGATCGGCAGCCATATCGAAGCCCCGGAGCCACAGGCGCTGGCGGCCGATTTCGCCACTGGGACGGCCAAGCTCGCCCGCGCTTATCTGAAGAGGCTGGGGCACTGAACGCGGGGCATGGTGCCGCCGCAAGATCGTGCCAACGGCGCCACGACATCCATCAAGGGACGCTCCGAGATGCCCAGTGGCCGGTCACCTGACCCAGCCTGCCACAGTGGGCTCGACCGAAACTTGCCCAAAGCCCAAGGGAATCTTTGACAAAATTCCTGCCATTCTAGACTGTTAGGAGGTCGCAGACGCCGATTTGCCGACGAGCAAGAAGCCGGGGGACGGAATGGTCAGAAAGAGTGCAGCGCGCACGGCGCGGTTCGGGGCACATTGCGTGCTCTGGATCACTGCAATCTTGAGCTTGACCGTTGGCCCGGCCCATGCCGCGGGCGAGGTTCCGACGCTGGCGGCGGATATCGGGGCCAGCCTTTTGGGCGCGGGCGCCATTGCGGTTGTGTTCGCGCGCATTGGCATCCCATCGATCGCGGCGTTTATCCTGGCGGGCGTGGCGCTTGGGCCTCTTGGCCTGCAAGCGATCAACGATGCCGGCAATATTGAGGCCATCGCGCAGATCGGCTTCATCCTGCTGCTTTTTGTGATCGGGCTTGAGATCGACATCCCGCGCATTCTGGCCTCGGGCCGCACATTGCTTTTGGCCGGCGCGCTGCAATTTCCGCTGACCATGCTGTTTGGCATCGGGGTTACGAAATTGATGATGATGGTGGGCTTTGGCGATGTTCTGACAGACGCGCCGCTGTCACCGCTTTATATTGGCGTTGCCCTGTCGCTGTCGTCCTCGCTGCTGGTTGTGAAACTCTTTCAGGAACATTTCCAGCTTGACACACGGCCCGGGCAAATCTCACTCATCGTGCTGATTTTCCAAGATATCTGGGCGATCATCTTCACCCTGGTGCAGCCCAGCATGGACAATCCTGATATTGGCAAGATCCTCAGCTCTTTCTTGGGGATTGGCATCTTGATTGTGATCGCGGTGGTGTTGTCGCGTGTTGTGGCCAACCGGGCCTTTGCCTGGATCGCCAAGAAACCGGAACTGGTGCTGCTTGCGGCGATGTCGTGGTGCTTTGCCATCATGGCGGTGGGCGCGGGCTTTGACATGATCACGTCGGCGGTTGGGTTGGAGATGTCCCTTGCGGTGGGATCGGGCATGGCCGCTTTGATTGCCGGGGCCACGATCGCCAGCTCGCCCTACAGCGTGGAGATTGTCACCAAAGTGGGGCTGGTGAAGGATTTCTTTGTCACGCTGTTCTTTGTGGGTCTTGGCATGTCGATCCCTGCGCTGACCAGTTGGGAGGTTCCGCTGATGGCGGTGGTGCTTGCCGCGCTGGCCCTATTGGCGCGGCAGTTGGTGTTTTTCCCGGTGTTTTACTTTATCGGCATCGATCAACGAAACGCGCAGGTCAGCTCCACCCAGTTGGCCCAGATGTCTGAATTCACCCTGGTCATTGTCTTTATCGGGCTTGAGTTGGGCCATGTGAGCCAAGAGTTCGCCGCCGTTATGATCCTGGCCTTTGTGATCACCGCCGTGCTGACAACGCCTGTTTTCGAGAACGCCTACGGCATCTATGAGCGCGCCAAAGGCACGTTGACGCGTTTGGGCTTCAAGGAGCCGAAGGCGGATGAAACGAGCGACGATCATGAGGTCGTGCTTGGCATTCTTGGCGTGCACCGGGATGCGTCATCCTTTTTGGCGGAGCTGCACCGGCATCAACCCGAGGTCCTCAAACACACCACCATTGTCGACTTCAACGTGGCCTTGCACCCGGCCATGAAGGATCTGGGCGTGCATGTGGTCTATGGCGACATCTCGAACGAAGAGGCGCTTTTGCATGCAGGCATCGACCGGGCCAAAGTCGTGCTTTGCCCAATCTCCGACGATCTCTTGCGCGGGATCGACACGGCGGCCCTTGTCCGGCTGGTGCGCCACGTCAACCCAAAGGGCAAGATCATCGCCAACGCGATCCACGTCTCGGGCGTGGCCAAGCTGAAGGCGGCAGGCGCAGATGTGGTGTACATGCCGCGCATGGAGGCCGGCAAAGCGATCTTGGAGGCGTTTGAACATGCCCATGATGGTCAGGATCTCGATTATTTTGACACGATGCAGCACGAAAAGTTCGGCACGTTGAAGGATCGCCGCGAAGTGATCGACTGATCACAATCGGGTGCCGCGTCTTGCACAAAGACCTGCATGCGCCCAGGTTAGATCAACCAAATCGGAGGTTTGCCCAATGTCGAAAATCGCCATCCTGTCTGCCGTATTCTTCGCGATTGGCAGCGCGGCCCTTGCCGGGCCTTCCGTGACACTTGGGGAAAATGCCGCGCGCACGGGGGGAGATTACTCCACCGGCGGCGGCCTCAGCGTGGCCATGGAACCCCGACAGATCGGCGGCAAGCTCGGCCTGTGCGGCGTCTGGGCGCAAAGCAATGCGATGTCGATCTACACCCGCAACGCCGCCCCGCGTGTTCTGGCCAAAGGGGTGGCCACCCTCAACGGGCAGGTCATCGCCCGCGATTTTGGTTTTCTCAACCGTGTCCGCCCGGCGCCCAGCTATACCGGCGCGCCTGCGGGCTGTGTTGTCCTCAACCAAACCTGGCAGCCGCAATTTGCCAGTGCCAGGCTTGATCTGCGCATCCCGCGTCAGCGCATCTCTCTCGCCTCGGATTCGCGCCGCCGCAATGGCCAACAGGTGTTTTTCACCCGCAGCGACAGCGCCAACCCCGCGCTGAACAAAGGATCTTTCCTGCCGTCTTCGATCACGCGCTACACGACCGGTTCGACGCAGTATTGACGGTGAACGCCCGGTCACGGCTTTGACAATTGAAAATCCCCGTCAAATCAGGCACAACCAGACCGGAAACCTGTGGCGTGCTGAGTGTGAAAACATACCCCGCGCCAAGAGAACGGGGACAAAGGGCAAGGCAGGCGATGATGATAAAGCATTTGGGGCTATTCGTGTGTATTGTGGCGCTCGCGGGCTGTGGCGGCGGCGTGCGTGAAGATCGACCGGACCGGCGCGTTATCACACCCGCGCCCGTGGCCTTTGGCCCGATCAGCAAAGCCTGCCTGCAATCGGATCGTAAAAAGAAATCCCGCCAGCTCTGTGCCTGCATTCAGGCCGCAGCCGACAAAACGCTGAGCCGCTCTGAACAACGCCGGTCTGTCGCGTTTTACCAAAACCCGCATTTGGCCCAAGAGGTGCGCACCTCTGATCGCGACACTGATGAGAAGTTCTGGGATGCCTATGCCGCTTATGGGCGCGAGGCCGAAAGGATGTGCGGATGACGGATGTGTTCGACTTCATGGAAGGGTTGGAGCCATATGGTGAAAAACCCAACACGATCACCCGTCTTGCCCAGCGCCACCGCCTGATCATTGAGCCCTTTGCCGACCAGATCCAAGGCGCGCGTATGCTCGATCTGGCCGCCCATGATGGCCGCTGGTCCTATGCGCTGGCCCATGCGGGTGCCGCGGAGGTCATCGGTGTGGAGGCGCGTCAGGACCTGATTGATCGCTTCGCGCATTTCCCTGAGACCGATTTCAAAGCTCGCGTCCGTCTGATCTGCAACGATCTCTATGCTGAGCTTGAAGCCCGCGTCGCCGCCGAAGAGACCTTTGACGTCGTTGCCGTCTACGGGATTTTCTATCACATCATGGATCACTTCCGGCTGCTGCAATTGGTGGCAAAGCTGCAGCCCACACTGATCATCGTCGACAGCGAATTTATCAAGGCCGACAACGCGATTGTGCAGGTGCTGAAAGAAGAGATTTCCAACCCTTTGAACGCCGTCAGTGATGTCGAGGGCATCACCCATACGGTCGTGGGCGTGCCCTCGAAACGCACGATGGAGTTTATGGCCGACGCGCTACGCCACGATCTGACTTGGGTCGATCACGATCTCATCCTGGGCGACAACCGCGCTGGCATGAAAGACTACTATCGCGACGGCCGTAAAGCACGTTACGCTTGTGCGCTCACGCCGATGGGTCGTTGAAAGACGTAAGGTGGGGTTTTACCCCACCACACCGTCCAACGCCGCATTGCACCTACTGCAAACGCCCGGATGGCTGTGCTGTCCCACATCAGGCAAAATCATCCAGCATCTCTGACATTTCTGGCCTTGCGCCTTGGCAAACACCACCGCCACGTCGGGCACGTCTGACAGGGTGAAGGCATCCTCTGGGGCCGCTTGCGCACTCAGCTCCATGCCCGACGTGATGCAGATATCCGCAAACTCCACAGAGGTCAGAACATCCAGAAGGGCGTTGTCGGCCACATGCACCACCGGCGCCGCCTCAAGCGACGCCCCGATCACCTTGTCCACACGCTGAACCTCAAGCGCGGCCGTCACGACCCTCCGGGCGCGACGCACCTCGGCCCATTTTGTTGCGAGCGCCTCATCGCGCCACGCAGCTGGCGTGTCCGGGAAATCCATCAGATGGACGGAGCTGTCCGCACCCGGGAACCGTTCCAGCCACACCTCTTCCATAGTGAACACCAGGACCGGCGCCAACCACGTCGTCAACCGCTGGAACAGGATATCCAACACCGTGCGAGCCGCCCTGCGGCGAGCCGTGTCGCCATCGCAATAAAGCGCATCCTTGCGGATATCGAAGTAAAACGCCGACAATTCCACAGTCGCAAAGTTGAACAAGGTCTGGAACACACCTTGGAAGTCATAGGCCGCGTAGCCTTCGCGCACCCGCACATCCAGTTCCGCAAGACGGTGCAGCACCCACCGCTCAAGCTCCGGCATCTCGGACGGCTCCACCCGGTCGGCCTCAGAGAAATGCGACAAACCACCCAACATGAAGCGCATCGTGTTGCGCAGCCGGCGATAGCTGTCGGCCGTGCCCTTGAGGATCTCTGGCCCGATGCGTTGATCATTGGTGTAATCGGTCTGCGCCACCCAGAGACGCAGGATATCCGCGCCGTATTGTTTGACCACTTCCTCGGGCACGATCGTGTTGCCCAGGGATTTGGACATTTTCACGCCCTTCTCATCCAGGGTGAACCCGTGGGTCAAAACCCCGCGATAGGGCGCGCGTCCGATCGTGCCACAGGCCTGCAACATCGAAGAGTGAAACCAACCGCGATGCTGGTCAGTGCCCTCTAGGTACAGATCGGCCAGCCCATCCTCGCTGCCATCTTCGCGGTCGCGCAGCACGAAGGCATGGGTGGAGCCGCTGTCAAACCACACATCCAGGATGTCATCGACCTTTTCCCACGCATCAGGATGATGGTCATTGCCCAGGAACCGCTCCTTCGCGCCGGGCTTGTACCAGGCATCCGCGCCTTCCTCTTCAAAGGCCTGCGCGATCCGGGCATTCACCGCCTCATCGCGCAAGAGATAGTCCGGGTCATCGGGTTTCGCGCCCACTTTCTTGAAACAGGTGAGCGGCACCCCCCAGGCCCGTTGACGGCTGAGCACCCAATCGGGCCGCGCCTCAATCATCGAATAAAGCCGATTGCGCCCGGTCTTGGGGGTCCAGTGCACCAGTTGATCGATGGAGGACAGCGCGCGCTCTCGGATCGTAGTGCCATAGGTGTCTTGCCCATCGCCCACCTCACGGTCGATGGCGGCAAACCACTGGGGCCGGTTGAGCCGGATCACCGGGGCCTTGGACCGCCAGGAATGCGCATCCGAAATGGTGAGCCGTTTGCGCGCGAGCAATCCTCCAACGTCGACCAGCTTTTCGATCACGGTGCGATTTGCCTTGCCCGGCTTGCCATTGGTCTCAATGATCTTGCGTCCGCCAAAAAACGGCAGATCAGCGCGATAGGCACTGTCATCGAGGATATTGAACGTCATGGGCAGGCCATGCTTCAGCCCGATCTGATAATCGTCATCGCCGTGGCTCGGTGCGGTGTGCACAAAACCGGTGCCGGCATCATCGGTCACATGATCACCGGGCAAAAGCGGCACGTCAAAATCCCACTCCCCCTCGGCGCCGTCCGCGCCTCGGAGCGGATGGGCACAGGTCAGCGTCCCGAGTTCCTCAGCTGAGACATCCCGCACGCGCGACCACATCCCGTCTTCAAGCCGCATCGCACCCAGCGCATCCTCGGCCAGAGCATCGGCAATGAGATAGGTATCGCCCGTCGCCGCCCAGCATTCCTCCGGCGTACCTGTGACCTCATAGAGCCCGTAAGAGATCCCCGGGCCAAAGCAGATCGCCCGGTTTTGTGGGATCGTCCAGGGTGTGGTTGTCCAGATGATGACCTTCGCCGCGGCCAGATCGCCGCCGGACACCACATCAAACGGCACCCAGATGGCATCGGTGTCGCGGTCGTGATACTCCACTTCCGCCTCGGCCAGCGCAGTCTTCTCCACCGGGGACCACATCACAGGTTTGGACCCCTGATAAAGCGTGCCGTTCATGAGGAAGGTCATGAACTCTTCCGCGATGATCCGCTCGGACCGGTAATCCATCGTCAGGTAGGGTTTTGACCACCGCCCGGTCACGCCTAGGCGCTTGAATTCCTCACGCTGCACGTCGATCCAGCCTTCGGCAAAGCGGCGGCATTCCTGACGGAAATCGACCGTGTCGATCTCATCCTTGTTGCGGCCTTTCTTGCGGTAGGCCTCTTCGATCTTCCACTCAATCGGAAGACCGTGACAATCCCATCCCGGGATATAGCGCGCATCCTTGCCCATCATCTGTTGGGACCGCACCACCATATCCTTGAGGATTTTGTTCAGCGCGTGCCCGATATGGAGATGCCCGTTGGCATAGGGCGGCCCGTCATGCAGCGTAAAGGGCTCCCTGCCCTCTGCTTTCTCACGCAGCTGCGTGTAGATTTTCATGTCATTCCAACGGCTGAGCCATTCCGGCTCCCGCTTGGGCAAGCCCGCGCGCATCGGAAAATCGGTCTTGGGCAGGTTCAACGTATCTTTATAGTCAGGCGTCTCGGCAGCCATCTGCGGCGTCCTTCGTGTTCTTAATTTTCGGATGTCAGGGTCGGCGTGGATGTCCCAAACGCCTTGTCCCGGCGGCTCGTATCGGTCAGAGCGCCGGGCATATAATTCGGATAATGATCATCAAACGTGTCATTTCACTGGGGTTATAGGCCCCGGCCCTGCCCGCGTCCATCGGCATTTTCTGCCCATATTGGGCGCGTCAGTTTGTCTTGGTCTCCACACCCGGCTTTCCGCTACCTTTGAGCGGCTATGAAGACGCTCGAAATTGGGATCGCAGGGGCGGGGAGCGGCGGTTTGGCCGCGGCAGCGGGCCTTGCGCAGGCGGGCCACCGCGTGAGCGTGTTTGATCGCTTTGATACGCCAAAACCCGTGGGGTCCGGGCTTGTGATCCAACCCGTGGGTCAGGCCGTGCTGGCGCAGATTGGGGCCGCGGATAAAGCCCTTGATCTGGGCAACCCGATCTCTCGCATGGTGGGCCGTGAGGCCCGCAACATGCGCCGCGTGCTCGATGTCTCCTATGATTTGAGCGGCACTGACGCGCGTTTTGGCCTCGCTCTCCACCGCTCCGCCCTTTTTGAGGCCGTGCTCGATGCCGCCCGCATGGCAGGCGCTGAGCTGATCCCTGAACACGAAGCTGTCGGCCTCACCCAAGGCCCCAAACGGCAGATCCGTTTCACCAAGGGCCGCGAAAGCGCGCCCTTCGACCTGGTGATTGATGCCGCCGGCGCAGGGTCGCCGCTCTCACCGCTTGTGGCCCGCACCCTGCCCTATGGCGCGATCTGGGGCACGGTGGATTGGCCTGCCGAGACCGATCTGCGCCCCGATTGGCTCTCCCAATCCTACCGCGCGGCGCGCCGCATGGCGGGTGTCCTGCCCATTGGCCGCTTGCCCGGTGACACCACCACCAAGGCCGCGATTTTCTGGTCGCTCACACCGAACAGTCTCACGCGATGGAAAGACGCCGCACTGGATGCCTGGAAAGAGGAGGCCAGTGAATTCTGGCCCAGCTTTGCACCGTTTCTCACGGGTCTGACCGACCACGTCCAAATGACGCCCGCCTTCTACAGCCACGGCACCCTGCGCCAGCCCGTGCGCGAGGGTCTCGTCCATATTGGCGATGCCGCCCACCGCGCGAGCCCGCAATTGGGCCAGGGTGCCAACATGGCGCTGCTCGACGCCCATGCCCTCTGCACCGCCCTTGCCGTCAAACGCTTGCCCGACGCATTGACCCATTATGTTCAAATCCGCCGCCGCCACCTCTGGCTTTACCAACTGATGTCAGCGGCTTTCACCCCGCTCTACCAATCCGACAGCCGCTGGCTGCCTGCCTTGCGCGATCACGTCCTGACCCCGCTTTCCCGCGTCCCGCCCATGCCGCGTATCCTGTCGCGCCTCGTCTGCGGCGACCTCGTCCCGCCCATCCGCACTTAAGCTGCGCCTTCGTGAGGCCCCGGTCTGGCGATCCAAACCAGCGAAAAGCAGCACTTTACCGCCACATCCCGCTGACCATCCGAGCAGCAGCCTGCAATTAGAATTTCACCAGGCGTCGCGCCATAGGCGCGCCGGGCGCTAACGATTCCTAAAAGTAGTGATCCCGTTGGGAGCCGTCGAAACGACCGCTCTTCAAGCAACAGCGCTTGAACACCTTGCCCGATCCACATGGGCAAGGGTCATTGCGGCCCAATTTCTCCGTGAGTTCAACATCGCCCATGCACCATGCGCACCCCTGTCTTCACACGGGTCTCGGATGGGAATGATTTGCGACGCTTAGACGTGACCTCGAAAGGACGGTTGGTCTTCGGGTTTGATACGTTTGGCCATAACACCCTCCATTGTTTGGTTGGAACGCCTCTCTATACAAACCGCCGCAAAAGAAAAGCCCCCGCCGATTTCCCGGCAGGGGCCATATTCCGTAGGGCGGGGTTCAGCCCGCCATCCGCTTACCAGTCCTCGCGAACCACGACGCGTGTTTTCACCGGCAGTTTCATCGCAGCAAGGCGCAGGGCCTCCATTGCGATGCCCTCGGCCACGCCGTCGATCTCGAACATCACGCGGCCCGGCTTCACTTTGCAGGCCCAGTAATCCACGGACCCCTTACCTTTACCCATCCGGACCTCGGTGGGCTTGGACGTGACAGGGGTGTCCGGGAAGATACGGATCCAGACGCGGCCCTGACGTTTCATGTGACGCGTCATGGCACGACGGGCGGCCTCGATCTGACGGGCGGTGACCC
>ERZ1740070.2070-NODE-2070-length-11850-cov-9.372446_pt1 | contig 11850 bp, 11 predicted proteins | sample MGYA00581734_ERZ1740070 | MGnify/ENA primary metagenome ERZ1740070 (study PRJEB43018, sample SAMN04849744) | marine metagenome | isolation source: floating plastic debris | place: Pacific Ocean | collected 2008-09-01 | study: EMG produced TPA metagenomics... | reverse complement strand
CCTGCCAAAGGTATCCTCACCAATGTTTTCTTGATTCATGAAATTTTTAGTGATGAACCAACTTCCTTACTTTGCTGAAAACCTCCACGTGACCTACAAATCCTGATCAAGTAATGAGGCAAACGAAAGAAAAAATATAGGTCAACCAAACATACAATGTAAGTGCAACATCCAGTAGTAATATTGTCACACACCTAGTATATGTTTATAGAAGCTACGGGTGAAGTAGACATTGACAAGCTGGTGATGATACAGAGCTAGCCCTATGATTTGTCCAGCAAAGTTGAAGTAGTTGAGATGATCGGGATTGATGTAAGACATCGGGTTAGGCTGGAATGTTGTACCATCTGGTGACATTGTAAACAGAGCATAATCTGGGTTCAATAACTCCTGTGACAAAGCATCAAACCAATCCTTCACCACTCCCTGTCCCTGCAAGACAGAGAAACATACATGTAGCCAATGCAGCCATCGCACTTGAAAGGGGAAGTTCACGGCGGGCGGATCTCTCTCCCTGTTATACAGATAAATATAAACGTGTATTGAGAGACTTATTGTGAGTCTGTAACTCATTATTTGTATTGTAAGCCTAGTGGTCTTGAGAATTTAGGTGAGAAAAAGAGGGATATTTTCAAAAAACTCTCTAATTTAACACATAGTACCTTTTTTTCCCTCATCGAGCAATAACTACGCTTTATATATGACTACCGGTATCACTGTTTCTGGTTTCCCGTGCAAATCTAGTGAGGTAATCCACATAAACATGTAACCCAGGAGTAAAAGTTGTTAATCCTTGATGTAACTTAGCTTGGAAAACTCTCTTATATGTAACTGCTGGGAGGTGAAAACTCTCAAATGGCGTTGAAATTGCAGGCAAATAGCTCACTGGCTCTACTTTGAGACACAGTGTGCTTATAGCGCTTTGTGCTCATAAAACAGTTGGACATATTTTCCATTCAAGTTTCAGACAGTCCTACATGTAATCTTATGAGCTCATAGACGAGACTATGGTTGCGATATGCCATAAAGTTTAAAAAAAAACACCGCAATATGTGTCATACTTTATAAAAAAGGGGTGGCCCACTTGAAAAGTAAATTATTGTAAGCAAAGGCGGTCTGGACCCCACCAAAATCTGTGAATGTAAATGTTGGAGAAGCTTGTTTTGCGACTGTTGTTGACTCGCAAACACACATTGATGACCTGACTTTGTGTCTATGCTATTGCCCCACTATACAGTTGAGTTGGTGGTGACAGGTTTTTATAAATAGCACAATATGGAATTACATAATCAACCTAAAGCGCCCCAATATGTGCCTACATACCTGTTGAATTTTGACAGGCTAGGAGTATTTGAATAGACAACTAATGCTCAGCTTAGAGACAAAACATTTACCAACCATTCCGTCTTCTTCTTTGAACTTGATGACCAGGTTTTTCTTTAGGTCATTGGGGTCACGTCTCAGTAACTGATGACAGCTGCTGGTGAATAGAGATTCTCGGGCTATAAGAATGTCTTCCATACTACCAGGGGAGAAAACTCCTGTCTCTGACTGCTTCAATAGCTGTTTATGAAACCACTGCTTACGAGCGGAAAACGGCTAAAAAGATATACACATGTGAAATGTTAGAAAAAGAAAACAAGTCATGTCAACTATCCACATAATTCAACAATAAGCTGATCTGGAAACCTACAATTCTCCCTGTTTTGCTGATGCAAGTTCTCTTTCCAACAATGGATGGAGAATAGAAAGAATGCACTTATTATTCAGACATGATTTCTGTTCATGTACTAGACGGAGTGTAGTTTAACACTGTGGTGTATATGAAGTACTGGTAAGCTCACCTGTATCTTGACAAACTTGAACAGCCTGCTGTTCAGCTGACTGGATAATAAAAACTCCAAATGTTCAAAGATCACCTCAGGGTTTCTGCAAACAGAAATGTATGCACAATGGCTTGTTTTATTGAACATACATGTATAACTTGTTGTACATTTTATATTATGTTGTTGTATGTTGGGTGTATATTTATTGTCTTTTTGTCTACAGCATATTCCGCAACACTTTAGTTCAGGAGTTCTCAACTATAGTAAAGTTTGGGAAAATACCAAGAGATTTAAAAGAATGTATATTGTTATTGTTGCAGCTGTTAACCTGGATGTCTACACAGCCAACACCCCATAGAATAGAAACTCTAAGACACTTGAATTAGACTAACCTGAGGCAAAAATAACTCTATGTAAAACCTACCTTCTTATTATGTACTCTATTTCCCGTTCATGAGCTTCAACACACTTTAGAAACTTCTCAGGAAGACATTTAGGGTCATTCTGGCCAATCATACTGGCAGTGAAATAAGCCTGTAGGAGGCAGGATAGTCTCGGGTATATTGTGTGCAGCTCCATATCTGTGAGATAATGATAAAGCTTATGAACTAACAACTCGGTAAATTAATCACTGAATGCCTTACGCTATCTAATCACGAAGTGGAAAATGTAAAAATTTGTTGTCCATGGTCACCAATACCTGCTATTATCGATCAAATTAACAATAATTAACAAGAAAAGGATCATCAATAAACAAGAGACACGAATGTCTGATATGAGGTTTTCATGGATATCTTTTTTATTAGCTGCGGATTGATACACTGAAACTTAGATGTGAGCAATGAACTCTCACTTTTTTGATACAACATACCTTTGTGTTTGAATTTGGTGTCAGATTTGACAGGGGAAGACGAGCCTGATGTGGATGCAGAGTCTGGAGTTGTCTTTTCATCGTCAGAAGAACAGCTGCTACCGTGTTGAGCAGCAGAAATGTCAATAACAGATAAATCGGGTATATCAGCTATCTTCTCAGATAGGAGATTGAACCATCCGTCCATAGAATTCCAGATGTCTAATAAAGGCTACAAACATCAACATAAACAATACAGCCATAAAATAACCCTTAAAGAAGGAAGGTGCTTCCTTGACTACAGCAAGTCATGTGCTGGGTGAAAAGTGAACATTTAATATCGTATTTTAATCTGCGCCATTGAACTTGGATTTCAGACAAAACTTCCAAAATTTTCTTGACTCACCACATCTGGAGTTTGCGTACGGATGATATATCGGAAAAACCAGTGAATGGGAGATACAAGTACACCAGCATGCTCACCTGTTGTACTAGATTGATTTGCTGAGGTGTGGCGTTTCTGCAGAGGCTATTGAGAGTATTAATACATCTCATCAGTCCAAACATTTCCACATCGATTATACTGAACGGAGTCAACAGTTTAAGGCCAGAATCAGTAGCCATCTCAGCCAGTTGAGTGAGAACTGTGTCACTTTTGTCAAAGTCTACCATCACCCGTCCCAGCACCTTGGCAATCTACAACGTACATACAAAATGCAATGGACATGATATGCCGTTGTTGTCAATCAGCTTTGTATTTGTGATTTTGACTTCACTTCAAAAGTTGAATACAAGATTTCAAATCTTAGCTTTCAATTTACAGACGATCATCCACAAACGTACATCCCAATAACGTTGTTTATCATGTATTTACTTGGTAGAGGTTATCAAGCAAAGACATTTTTAATAAAATCAAAAAGTAAATACACCAAAATGTTGAAGATTCCTGAGAGTGACATGGTTGAAAATTCACAATTCTCGGGAAGTGACAACATAGCTTATACACATCACAAATATTTCACAAACGGTCTCTTTTCTTGTTATATTAAAATGGGATCGGTCATGATCGAGTGTCGCTAAAAACATCAGAATTGGGCTCTAGCCAGACTAAAATGCCACCCCTATATTCAACTTTAGCTTTAATTATAACCACTAAACAATTGTGATTTGCCTACACACGGTATTTTATTGACCTACCAACTTTTCATCAACCTGATCTTTAGTCACGAGTTGAATGAGTGATTGTAACATCTCTGGATATTTCTCAACCATCAGTTTGATTATTCCATCGTGTTCTCCTCTGACAGCCAGCTCGATAGGAAACTCTGCCTTCTTATTGGATTTATACACAGCATTCTTAGACAGTAGTAGATTGAGACCGGGAAGTTGACCATTAGTACAGGCAAAGTGAAGAGGTGTGTCTCCAGAGTTAGACATCTTGTTAATATCAGCCCCGTGATCAATAAGCAACTCCATAGCCTATCAAAAACCAAATATGAGCGTATCATGCACTATGCAGTATATTCAGATCCAAGAGTACAATACAATCTGGTACAACTTGCCTTGATACATTGCGCCCCTGGCTCAGCATGTTTTTATCCGATGAAGGGATAATCATAATGATAAATTCTTTCTACTAAACATGCGGTTTACAGACATTCAAAATGAAAAGTCATCAAGAATTATCCATTTATTATGAAAGGCCTTCGGGCGCGTCTTTTTGCGTATTTGTGAGCCCCTTCCCCAGGTTATACTGCAAGTTTGACTAGCTTACCTTGATATGGCCATTTTTAGTGGCTACATGTAGCGGAGTTTGGCCTTGCTCATCCAGCAAATCTACATTATGTATAAAGTGAGGAATACAGTCAAGTAGACAGTCTATCCTACCACTGGCTGCCATCCAATGTACCTGTAACACAACACAGCTCACTTACTGCATGTACACCCACAGTCTATAGTATACATACAATAAAAAGCCGTCATGTCTCCAGCTATCAAGTGCTTGGTTTGTACTTTTAGGCATAAATATATTTCTGGCTATGATATCATACGCATATATTATACCAATCTGCAGCTAGCATGTACCAGTCGCCATACACACGCCAAAATATATACAAAAATTAAATATATGTGTAAACACAATATTTGGGCTTGATGGTAGATATTCACAGACAGTTAATTACGAGGAAGTGGGTCATATAATAACACAGTACGGTTTACATACACCCGTAAGCCCAGCCATATCCTTCCGTGATATGTCCACGTCTGTGTGAGATATGAGTTTCTTAACAATTTTCCTGTGACCGTTACGACAAGCTGCTACAAATGGTGTGGTGCCTGACACATCAGATAGATTCGGATCTGCTCCTTTCCGCAGAAGTAAACACAAGCAGTTATAAGAGTTAGCTCTGCAAATATGATTGATATTTTATAGCCATGTGGTGAAGCGTTGATTAAAAAAATCGATCCTGTTTATTCAACACTGCACTGAAGGCTCCTCATTATAATTTATAGTTTCAGACCAAATCGCTTCTTGCTCAGTGCAAAGATGAGACTTCTTAGGATGATAGACTAAGGAATCCATACTTAATGGCTTCTGTTTAATAGCAGTGAGGACCATGGTAGTGGCTGTACAACAGCCCTTAGCGTGTATGTTGTCTAACACCGTCCACCTCCCTATGCATTGACAATACACAAGACCTGCACAGATCAACGGTGGAACAGATACCAAAACAATGCCCGCATCCAACACCAAAAGTCACTGTCCTGGCAACACACCAAACACTCTGATCTTCGCCAATAGGCCAAGAAGTGATACCTTATGCCAACCCATATTTGGACTGCACAAAAATTAAACTGTCTGCAAAATGTAGAACTGCTGCATGCTTCATCCAGCCGGTTATAACATCAATTTGAGGTATTTGATTGGGAATTTCAGTGATAAGCATTAACTTACTAAAAATAGAAAAATGACCTACTTCTGCAGCCTATCAGAATGCAATGATGACAAAGAAGTTACCTCCTTCCGGGGAGGCAACTCATAACACCATAAACATGATAGTAAGCAGCTTAGCTGTGTGGTCTGCGGGTAGTTTTTTGTACATTATGGGACGCTCCCTTACAGCATCCTACCATTTAATCGTTATACCAATACCCCCTCTAAAACAAGTATTAAAATAACGTACTGTGCAGCAGCAAGCAAAAGAGTTCTCTGTGATCTGTGAAATCTGGAGTTAACATCAAATCCTGATCCTGAAAGCATCTCATCTAACTGACTGCAATTAACACAGCGGTTCGTGAAAAGAAGTACAAAACAAAACAATAACCTCGTTTTTGAACCAAGGGTGGGGGGGGGTGAGGTAAACGGCTTTTAAGGAGGCCCAAAGATTGAAAGACACACACTCTCAAGTAATAAATGTGAATACGGAAGATTGTAACTATAATGAGATGATTGAAGATATGAATACATAACTCCAAGAGGGTTTGGGCAAAAGCTACAACGATTTAAAGTGTCAATTAACCTGCTACACTCAGAGATTTTCAGGATAAGGCTACGGAGACTACGGTTACCAAGGCCATGTGTGTATAATATACACCAGGTAATAATCCAAGGTGGATGGGTTAATTGTACACGAATCTCTACTTAACAACATACTTCACATCATCGGAGAAGATAGTAGCCACGATTATCCTCATAGCTGCTTTTGGATCTAAAATATAATCAGACAGTGTATCCTTCTTGTATAAGACATGACTAGAGACTGGAAGATGTTAGACAAAATATGTTTTACGGATTTCTATAAACATATGCCTGAAGCGGTTTAACGGACAGAACAGTGTATTGATTTTTCGCATTACTGGATAGTTAATCTAACTCATGCTGATCAACACACACTCATCAACTCACCTTCGGGCAGCGTGACCCCTCGACCTTTCTGTAGAGATAGGCGCAGACGACTCAGAAACCCCTCCATCCTACTCTTAAAGCTATTTCCTACTCCAGCCAGGGCTTTGAACTTTCAATTAACCAAGTGATCAAACTGAAAGTATGCTCTTATCACATTTTACACTCTTATTCCACCAGAATGCGCTGAAACAAATATCATCGACTGCATCCAGTGACTACTATAACATAACACACAACACAATATTTCAAATTCAAATTTATCTATACAAATTAGGATTAGGATATGAGGATGCTCTGACACACTACCTAAATCTAATTGGGCATTAGATGTGAAAGTGGACAAAAAGCAATAATCATTAACCTGCCTATCAGATCTAGTTCCATAATCTAAATTGCTGAGGCAACTAATTGTACAATGATATCCACATCCTTGATAAAATTGTACAATTAGTTATCAGTAGATATCACGCTAACAGGTAGACAGAAACAAGCTATCACTACAGGGTCGCAGTAATTTGCATCTACTGGTACTGGCTACCTATTGCACTGCTAAGACTGGGTCTACTCACAGCCAAGAGAGGAGAGGAGAAAAGATAGCATACGGTGGCCAGAGCCATGAGGGAAGCTGGATAAATAAAAGCGTCACATTCAACTTTGTCATGTAATACGGATATTAAGATTTGACACATACGTGTACATCTAAAAAGCCATCCAAGTCAAATGGGGCTTCATACTTTGTCTTCGCGAATTTTCATTCATCACTATATTCAAGATCTTGCTTGCTCATTCCCAGTCTTGAAACACATGTGTAGGCTAGACAAGTACAGCAGTTATTTCAGCCTAACAGAATAAGCACTGACATGGTTGGGGTGCCCTACTAAACAAGAACAACAATCATACATAGAAACAGGCGAATCTCGCAGGTACATGGCTGTTTACCAAGTACAAGTACAAGACAGCATACTTTAACACACGCACTGCTGGTTTGGTTCAGGCAAGGACAGGCATGAAAAATCAAGAAGAGGGATTAGGAGAGGAGGCAAAATATGCATACACATCAGTAGAGGCCCCATGGGAACGAGGCGTCAATGAATCCCTCAGCCAACTTGTAGTTGATACGACTTCTGACAGTCACAGTAACCTCAAAGCAAAATAGCAACATTCATACTATGCGTGCCCTATACAACAGACTTAAATTACTTCCTCCTGTGCCCCATGGATGGGCCCCTGTATATTGCCCACATAGTCTCTATTAGACTAATGCTTTTGGGCTAAGCATTAGTCTACATAAAGTAGATGTGGCAGTAGTGGTAGTACATTTTGTGACCTTGGGTGCTTGGTGCGCAGTCATGAATTCTGGCGAGGGCGAGTGGGTGTTGTTCTGGTTTTGACCTACAACCTAGCCTGCACTTTATGGGCACTGTGCATGCATAACATGCTCTGTCCAAGGGACGACCAGTTATACAATACACACTTGACCATGTGACTAATCTTCACGCTGTGACTTGGAAATGCGTTTCATTCTTCATCATTCCAATTCACACTCACAGCCTTAAAGGACAGTACTATTCATTGAGCCTACCTAACTACAGCCACCACAAACCAAAACAAACCACCAACCCTCCAAAACATACCTTAATGCTTGCAAGGAGTTAGAATAATAACTCCTAGATGCTTGCAAAAGACACATGAATGTAGGTAATCCTTGAGGCCATGTGGCCATGATGGGGCCCCCAGCTATGGTCAATGTTCAACTTCACCCAACCAACTAATGTATTACAAACATACACTCCACTGCCTACCATTATAGCATATCATCTATCCAACCATTGGATGGTGGTTGAGCAAAAATGATGAGGAAGCAAGGCAGACTCAGTATGATGTAGATAAATGGTCACAGATCTATAGCATGTTGCTGTAGCTCATGAGAAAGCAACAAGGAACACAGTCCCAGTATAGATATATCACAAAACAGCCTGTATGTATCATCCATGAACTTCCCTTGGTTTTCATCATCATGATGAGCAGTTTAGGTTTCTGTTCAACTTCATGTTGCAGTTTTGGATTGCACTCTAAAGTTTCGATGTAAAATATCGATCTTTGTTAATTAATATTAGTCAGAAATTCAGGTTCTATATTAGTGCATTCTTAGTTGCCAAGATAGCTCCATCATGCAACCTTGAGAATACAACAAAGGTCAGTTTCTCAACTTGTGCTTCCTGCTGATAAAGAATAGAAAACAATACTCTTTCTTTCTTTGTTGATCATGTAAAGCAATGAGCTGATAGTGGTTTGAGGTACATAATAGAAGAATAGAATGTCTAATGCATTCATTCGGATGAATGACTGTAAGTATGTATATAGTCTATCAGTGTATCATAACCTCAGATGGGGCAATTGAACAAAAACAAACAATGTTGTTACAATAGCCTATTTAAATAAATAGCAATGTTCAAGGCTGGGTCGTTCCCTGGCTAGAGTGAGATATGAGAAGAATGGTCCATGGAGCAATTATTTCCTCACTCTAGTGACTCTTTCTCACTCTGAAGACTGATTTTGGATGCAGCAATTGCTGTAGTCTCACTGATAATGAGTGGCAGTTTGCAGGACTGTATGTTTTGTATAATAATCAGTCCATTGTGATCTTGATGATGACATATCAGTTAGTAGTGTGTATCTCAAACCTGTTCTGTGTGTGTCTTGTTTTGCTCAATACTCAACACACACTGAACAACTCGCTTGTCACTGTTGCGAAAGACCAAGAGGGGAGATATGCAATTTTTCTCCTGTCCATCACATTCCACACCTTGTGGAGTGTGGGACTTTGAAAATTGGGAAAGACAATGACATGAGATATGATGCGTTATAGCCTAACGATTTTGAGTTCCGTTGTTCCTGCTCTACTGCACTTAACTGCGTTAGCCATGTTTCTGATTCCAGCAGGCCAAGCTGTAGAGGAAGAAGATATTCAACTATCAGCTGGTGGTAATTGTTGTTGTGTTGTGTTTGGTTTCCCTACTATTAGTCCCCTCTTCCTTAATGTTGGTCAAGCCCATAAACAGAGAAAAAAAGTTTACATAGTCAGTATTACGTTCCTTGCAGTTTCAGAAAGTCAAGTAGACTGACTGGTTGCATCTTACACTGTCAGGCTGAAGACACCTTTCCAACAGCTTGTTCGTCAGTGTTTAAACCTCCATACCAGCTCCTGTCATACAGTGTAGGCTAATCCCTATGCAATTTGCAATAAGCATTGAGCCAGATTCCAAGTGTATGGCAAAGTCAAATTTATCAGAGTTAGTTCTCTTTGATTGCAATTCAGCAATATCTTGCATTTTGGTTGTATGCGAGCCAAACTTGGGCTAGTATGATTCCTTTATCAAAAGCAACGATAGTGCTAATTCGTCAACGCAACATTGCTTTCATTCAGACACTTTCTCTATGATTTTGCATCACTGGCAGTCTCACGCCACATATTGTCCTACTAGGTATTATACCATTAAGTCAAAACTATAAGCCCTTCTTCTGTGTATCTACAAATTTGTATATCATTTGCAGCCACTATACTCTACTACACTGTTTCTTACATACTTACTCACACAAGTAAAGACTTTGATATCACACATTAATTGTGTTCTTTCCTGTGTTATTTTCACGTGTTGGTGAGCCTCTGCCAGGAATGAACTTCCCCTTTTGTATGGGGAAGTTCATTGCTGCCAGCATAGTGATTTTTTTTACATTTTGGCTCAACTAACGATTATGTGTCATCTCAGGCTACTGCTGAAAATTTCACGTTTTATTTTCAAAATGTTTGGAATTAAAGGCCTACATGAATATGATTGTCTTTATATGCCTGCTTGTAACTGTTTGATTTTCAGGTAAATTCACAGCTTGGCCATGAGATGTATGGAGCCAATCTGAAAGTTGTTCAAGACTGACAAACCTTGACTCAGTTTGGATTGAAATTTCAAATGCCTTTTATGCCTGGTTAGCGAGTATTTGTATAGTTTGAGCTCTAGCCAACTCGAAAATCTACACAATCAGGGATGAACCTGACGGTGTTCAATTCTGAAAACAACTCTGAAAACTAAATATAATATGATGGCATGTTGCACCTTAAGATCCAGCAAAATGTGACTCAAGTTACTCGATGCTGCCTGAGTAAAACTACCTTGCTATTGTTATTTAGATCAGTGCCTAATAAAATTAGTTGTATGCCTTATTGTAGTGGAAGACAGTGCAGAAGCCGATATAAAATCCGACAATATGTCATCCTCACAGCGTAGTGATCGTCCAGCGTCGAGGACGAGCAGAAACGAGAGTGACAACTGTCTACTAGATGATGATGAGCTTACAGAACAACAAATACAGGTGTGTGTGTGTGTGTGTTATTACTACCCTACATCATTGAATTTCTGTTAATCGGAATGTATAGACTGTTACCTGTATGTGTTTCATTTATTTACAATTTAGGGTCTACGTGTATATTGTACTAGTTCAATACTTGTAGTCTATATACATAAAATGAGTGTTGTTTGAGAACTGAAGAATATCACACTAGAGTTTGAGTAGGCTCTACAGGTAGGGTAGTTGTATTATTGTATAGGCTGTAATTTAAATGCTCAAACAGCAAACACAGCGTCAAAGGAGTAGCCCATAAATGTGGGCTAGGGTATGGTGGTGCGTGGCTTATAATAAAATTACTAACTGAACAAATAATCTGGTACTCAGTGTTTAAAGTGACAATTCACTTTTGTGTTGTCTTTAAGTAGATTTTTTTCCCCATTAGGTACTGTTTGGAAGACCAAAGCAGGTGATATTCTGGTGTAGAAACCTTCAATCTCTCACAATCTGCTATCATCATTGAGGTCATGCACTCACGGGCTGAGATATGGCGACTTCTAAATTACCTATTTTCATGACTTATTCACCTATATGATAGGAGTTATACCCCCTTTCATGTCATGAGTTATTATACACCATACAAAATTGGTGTCTATGTGTCTGTGTGTCCATTTTCAGGGCAAAAGGGGAAAAGGGCAGAACCTCCAAATGTCAAAAAGGGCCAAAAACAGGAAGTGCCAGCATTTTCCTGTCATTTATTGCTTGATCTATGCCGTTTTCTCAAGATATGGGTTTCTAGGGATGCTGAACGCAATGGTGAAGTTCAAAATGGTTTCCCTTCCTGTTTTGCTCGCCAAACAGGAAGTGCCATCATTTTCCTGCCTGTAATTGATCTATTCGTGCCGTCTTCTCAGGAAGGGGGTGAT
>ERZ1740070.2069-NODE-2069-length-11855-cov-9.287966_pt1 | contig 11855 bp, 9 predicted proteins | sample MGYA00581734_ERZ1740070 | MGnify/ENA primary metagenome ERZ1740070 (study PRJEB43018, sample SAMN04849744) | marine metagenome | isolation source: floating plastic debris | place: Pacific Ocean | collected 2008-09-01 | study: EMG produced TPA metagenomics... | reverse complement strand
ATATACACATATACACATATACACATATACACATATACACATATACACATATACACATATATGTATATATATATTTATATATAAATTTATATATATATATATATGGTTACTTGAGAACAGCTCACATACCTGAGGTTCTGACCACCTTCTCCACACTCATAATTGAGTCCCTCAGCCTGTTTATCCACATACTCCTTGAGATGAGACTGCTCCAGTACCTGCCATATTCTATCATCGGAGTAGTTAGTGAACGGGTCCAGGTTCTCTCTTATAGTGCCCGAGAATAACACAGGATCCTTTGAGGAAGAGAACCACGAGAAAGTGACTCAGAAACGATCCATACCGCAAATATAAATTGTAAACCACAATGCAACAGGGCATGTTAACAACATTCCCATAATGCAATTTTGTACTGGAATTCCCAAAAATACTCAGTCAAAATTATATATCATTGACTGGGTAGTCCTGGGAATTCCAAAACAGTGCATTATGGGATACTCTTTAACACGCCCTATTTTGTAATAGTGATGACTGGGTATCCCAAATGCATTGTGGGCAATTTTCAATATATTCCCTGTAGTTGTGCTTACTGGGCTGCTGCTACCATCTACGCTGCAGGTGCCATTTCATCCATGTTATAATTAATCATATTTTGGATTTGACAAACGAACTTAACTCAAATAAATGAGTAACATTGAAAACACATAATCGCGATATTCCAGCAATCTGCCAGCAACATTATGCTTATCAAGAGGTCTCCAAGTACATAAAAGATTTATGATATGCTGTCGTCAGATCTTCAAATCTTAAGTCTTAAAAATTCCCCAAATTAGAATAGGTCAATAGGTCCCACAGACTATGAGAGTGCATGTGAAATGACAGACTATTAACTTACCTGTGGTAGGATGGTGATCTTATTCCTGAGCTCATGAAGCCCAATCTCACCGATATTCACGTTATCTACAGTTATGGAGCCTCGAGAAGCCTCTATCAATCTGAATAATGCTACAGTCATTGATGATTTACCTGCTCCTGTTCGACCAACAATTCCAACCTGAAACATAAGTTCAAATTTGATAGTATCATAATATTATTGGGTCATTCAAAAAAAATTTCTAAGTTATGCATACGTTAAGAAAATTGGAAACTGTTTTATGATAGTCTAGTGATTTAGGTTTCAATGGTATTTATGCATTTTGGAAGAATCCGGCAAAGTTGCGATAACATATGTAACATAATTTAATATCTGCAAAACCCTCTCATCACTACCATGTTCTTGATGAAGTGACATGTGAACATCTTAGCTGGTTGCAGTCAATTCTCAAATAACTTGACTAATGATATTAATAATTTTTTTAATACAGTGACAACCAACTTCAGTTCAATAGCTTTTACCCACCTTCATATTGTACACAGTATCAAACATCTTTTAAATGAAAGTTGCCCATGAATGGCTTTTCATAATCATTTGAGTTAGGTCATGAATGAGAGACAAACCTTCTGTTTGGACTCGACTTTGACATCAATCTCCTTGAGTACGAGATCTAGTTCAGGTCGATATCTAGTTGCATATCTCTTAAACTCAATCTCTCCATTTTCCGGCCAACTCCTGAATAACAACACGACACAGAATAAAATCTCTTAATCATTCAAGAGCAAGCTGATTCACTCAATGCACTATATAGGGCATTATTTCTGCTTGCTGTCTGGTAGGTTGACAGAAGCAAACTGAACATGTTCCGATGAGCTAGTTTCCCAATCACGGAGGGGGTAATGAATCGCTGTTGGCCATACCCACCAGTTAGCCACCCTTATAGGTGAAACTAAGTTATCACCCATTTTTCAATAAGAATGTATAAAATTAAAAGGCGAATAAAAATTTGGTTATCAAAGTGGGAGTTTCCTGCTCCCTGAACTAATAGTTCAAAGAGGGAACAACTCTTGTTATGATCAGAACCCTACCAATGAGGTAAATATTATCTTATAGACCCCACTAGGCAGCAGTCATGCACTTCCTTATACTGATGACCTACCTTGGTGGTTGTCGACGATCATTATTCCATTCTGCTTCTTGTGGCACTTCACTGTATTCTTTGATTCTCTCAATCGACACAATATTTGACTCCAGATCACTGATGTTACGAATGAGGAAATTCAAGCTCTGAGTTGACTAAAATAATACAAAATAGAATTGTGAATCAATTCTTTGAGTAAGCACTACTGAAACTTTTATGGAATTTTCTCGATAGTGAGACATGCAATAGACAGGGGTATGGTTCCCGACTGTTACTATTTATATAATATGAAAGAAATCCATATTGCAGCACTGTTTGGTCGAAATGAACTTCGCCAGCTCCAAAATTGGCTGCGGAAGCAAGACTCAGAAGTTTCCAATCAGGACAGGAAATATCCCCCTCTTTTAATAAATTCAGAATGCAGCAGTCTTAGAATTGTTAGCTCAATCTTTCAATTCAAGTTGTGAGTGTCAACTAAAGCAACACAAGAGCTGGCGCCTTGTAGACAAAATCAGACTATAATAACGATCATACAAAATATCCCACAGCTGTATTAACATTCACGTCATCATCACTAGTCATTGGAATCGTAAGGATCAAAGCAAGCAAACAACTTACATTGAGGGCGTAAGATATAGCCAGTCCCACAAGACTACTTGTAATGTGTGTCTTCAGATAATCGATTTCTGTTGACATCACACAGAAGATGGCTGTCAGGAACACAATAAATGCTGCCATTATCTCCAAGCGTATTGCCAACCATCTGCAGACCATAATAATAGAGAAAATGTGAGTTATCTAGGGCCAGTTCAATTGCATACCGATGCTCGTGATCTACACTGGATGTAGATCACTGATAAAGTTGGTATCAGATGTCATAAAACAGATGTTGTAAAGTTGTTTATGTTTATACTTTGTACTTCTTATAAACTTATCATTATTGACCATTCAGATTGTTTCAGAGTCACACAGCTAAGTTTTGCAGTGATCAAATCCTGTCTCAGATTTGTCGCACGCACAGTATGATTTTATTAAATAGGTCTTCAGGAGCTTGATTACGTTGTACTTGACTGAAAGCAAAATTCATGAGTTCAGCCCATGAGATAACCAATGTAGTATTTGGTGTATAATTGACTGAACACAAGCTTGAATAGAGCTGTTGAATACGTGCTGATAAGGCTTTCTGGTCAGGATGTTAAGTAATCGCTGCTATAAAATACCACCCCAGATGTTCTTCAGATTGTTGAAATTTGGAATTAGGAACGAGAGTACAAGAACAAAGCCAGTAGATAGTGAGGTAACTTCCGGTAACTTAACATATTTTGTATTTTGTCATTTTCAATAAGCCCCATATTCATTTCCTTATTACAATGAGAGTTATATTGCGTTTTAATATAAAAGGGTGTTCCGTAACAATCAACGTCTCAGAACCTATTTCATTCAACGTCTCAAATCCCATTTCATTTCAAAATTTGATTTCCAGAAAACTCATTGAATATGTCAACCAAATGGATCCTTTATACTACTTGTATTTCAGGATAAGGTGTATAAGACTAATGGCACAGGCATTGGCTACTGATGTTAGACAAGATAGAGTAAACTAACGCTGATATCTGACCTGTTAGCAGCCCATCCAGCGAAGAAGTAGACAATGTTATCCTCCACCATCTCCTCAGACTGTTTCATGAATCTCTTCTGATCGCCGTATGCTCTGATTGTCTGAGCTCCTGTGATAGTCTCACTGAAGTGTGTGTAGATCGGGGAGCGAGTGACCGACTCCAACCTCTTCAACTGCCGAGTCGTAGGGATGAAAAACCTCTGTAGGGCAAATATTAAGATATGAATAGCGCGGGAAATATACCAAGTGTGTGTAAAGCAGGTGAGATAGAGTAATTGATTCGGGCTAACCCTTTAAATCGAGATCCATGTTATTCATAAATATCATGCTATTGGTTTTTCTGGCTTATTTGGCCGTCACATATAGCTAATTGGAAAGGTGGAAGGTTGAAGAACAGCTATTATTCTGTCAAAATATAAAAGACCCTTACTACTTGCTTGATCAGGTAACACTCCCTACATATCACAAATTAAGCGAGTTGGAATTGCAAACAATATCGTGCGTAATGGAAAATGATGTACGGTTGCACATGATCACAGACGCTAAAAACAAGCAAGGAATTCGAGGCATGCAAATAAGCTGTAGGGAAACTAGAATCTAGAATCTGTAAAATGAAGCAAAGCTACGTCCAGCTAACAATTAAGACTCTATAATCATATTTCCTTGAGAAGTACAGAAAATTATTAAATAGCTAATGACCGATCAATGCATGAAGTGGTGTTCTCTAAATTTGCTTTATCAAGGTGGTACTGTGTGATCTTCAAAAATTATAGGCAAGTTGCATGGTCCTTGCGAGTGAACTTTTGACCGTATATAAAAAAATAATTCAGTCTGAAAGCAGTTTAAGCACTATCAAACTGTTGTGGGTACCCTACCTAAACAGTGTGAGCCCATAAACTAGTGTCATGGATGAGGTTTTGTTTGTTTAAGCTCATCAATTGCAGTTTTGAACAAGAAATAAATGTGCATGTTAAGTGAGTAGTACGTAAACTCTGACAAAAACCAGTGCAGGTAACGAGTGAAAGAAAGGGAACAGTCATTGGAGGAAGAGACATTTTCCCATCACCCGGTTCCGTATGTATGTAAATCACAGCCGCCAAAGCTTTTTGTATAATTCAAATCATTTTAGGATCAAGATTATCACCGCAGAATCAAACTTTCAAAGTATCAGTCTTGAAACGCCATCTCTTCACATTCAATGTGAGAAATTTCATATCATATTTTGACACGTAAATCTTTCGATATTATGGGAATTTAGGGAACCGGGTGGGTAGTAGTTGTCATCTTCCTACCTGAATGACTGCCACAGCTATGGACAGAGGTACGAGTCCGATGATGAAAGCGGGCACAGAGTATATGATCACTGTCATGGCGGTCAGTACTTGGTAAAATTGTTTCCATGTCATAAGCACTCTAAAGCCGAGAAGATTGTCTAAAGAAAAACAGGTGATAGCTAGCAGAGTGGTTGAAATTATATTCCGATTTTTGCAGATAAAACTAACCATTGATATAAATATCAGTGAATATCAGTGAAACTAAATGTAATTTAGTTTTGCATCAGCGGATGTTGCATTCAGCAACTCTCGGATTTTGTTACTGATGCATGCGTTTAGTATGAGCTATGACCCTGATGAGTACCCATGCTTTGTTTTGTGATAAATGGCTACCCACAGCAGTGTTACACGGTAGTTGTTGAAGCTTCTTTCAAACGCCAGGATGAGCATCATTATTAGTTAATATTTAGCAGCAAACCCATGTGTCACAACAGACGTAGAGTAAGCACGGATGGATATATATGCTTAGAAAGTGCGGATATAGAAAGCAACATGTAGATAGAAAGAAAACCAAAGTAGACATAACCGGCACTCACACATGCACACATAGACATAGAAATCACACGTAATATTACCTGTACAAAGTAGTACAGGATGGCTATTGGTATAACAATCACCAAGAATATAGGTGTGCTATACGCGATAACCACCACAGTACCGACAACGCTGATTGCGTTACCAAACAGTGACAAAATCGTAAATCCTAACAAGTTATCTGTAAAGTAAGAGACGGTCAACAGTTGTGTTAATAAATCCATGGTAAATTATCGAAAGTCAAGCTGGAAGCAATCTTAATGTTCGAGGCATATTGTAAAAAGATTTTCGAACAACATTAAGCGGGAAAACTTTAAATAAACAATTTTAAAGTTTCTTTAAGTTTTGAGAAATGTCAACCAGTTGTGTCCTATGGACAAGCACGAACAGACATCTATGGTCATGAAGATTCTCAATCAGTAACCAAATTATCAATAAAAACATGACCTTTCATTAAACCTTTTTCAAAACTCAACCGAGCAACACCATCAACATATAAAAATGATATCCTAGTAAACAGTAGCTCCAATGCGAGCAATAGCAAAAGAAGACAGTCATGGTAAATTCCGTGATTGTAAGACAACACTGTTAAGTAAAGTTATGGGAGCGTGAAGCCTACTGAATATATATAGCACCTGGCTCTGTTTTAATATTATTTTCAATAGTCGCCTAGGAACCCGGGCTAAGTAAGGTTTCCCATATTGCCATTACAATGTGTTATCTCAATACATAAAACGAATCTAAAACTTACCCAGAACATCGAGATCTTTAGAGAATCTGTTGAGGATCTGTCCGAGAGGTTTGGTATCAAAGAACATCATCTGAGCCCTCATTATATTGTGAAGTAAGCGTTTATGTAGAATAGTAGAAGCACTAACAGAACACTGAGCAAACGCAAAAGATGTTCCAAGTGTCGCAAACGCTGAAAATTAATGGAAACAACTTGTGTTACAAACAGCTACCCTACAGGATGAAAATATACACAGAATTTAATTTAGCGACCTTGTGCAGAATCTTCAAAATCACAGAATTAAATGTTAGCTAATTTCTATTTTTCAATTTCTATTATATGAGCTATCATTGAAGGGGAAGTCTAAAGGCAAAGGAATTCAAATTTAAGAGTACATTTGATGCTGATTGGATGTATTCAAGTATTGTTCAGCGTTACATGATATCAAGTAAATGCAACCACTGATAGCAGAAGACACAGGACATACTCCTTTACACAAAAATGCTACTCTTGTGAAAGTTATTCTCATTAAACCTCCATAACATTTTCAATACATTGCTGAAACTAAGCCAATTTTTAAGGTTCCAAAAATAAGTAGTATTCAAGTTGAATGCTCTGTGGCTGAATATTGCCTGTATTTGGTATACTCAACTTCAAATAAACCATCATAGTTTTTTGAAATTGTTTATTGAGGATTTCTAAAAGTTTACACTTACAAACACATGGTTCCCAAAGGTAACTTGTTGTCCTCAAAAAAATGTATATTAGATCAAATAAAAGTATATAATAAAACTTACTTTGACCAGCCCCGAGCCCGCCGTATACACCGAGGTATTTAGCGACAGCGTGCTGACGTTGTGTATTTGTGTAGTTGTTTATGTACTGAGGTTTGAACATATCATCGTCAGTCCACTGACTGAGCCATATACTGGAGTATACCGACAGCGCTGCATTGAGAAACATCTGTCCGAATGTGAGGAAGACAAAGAACCAGCCCATCGATCTCATGTATAACATATACACATCCCACGACACCTGAAACGATATATTAATAATTATAATAATAACAATAATTATCAAGTTTATTTGTTAAACGCTTACTAAAATTGATATACAACAATTTCTAAGCGTTATTAAAATTAAAATTAAAGAAAATGAAAATAAGACAATCAAAAAAGCATCAAGTAAGACGTTCTCTTCTGAATGCGTGATAATCAAAAATAATAAAGAAAAACAGAAAAGATACATAGCTATAAGGTCACAGCCACTTGGAGGAGCAAACATACTTCACCCCATCCTATCCAAATTTTATCCACATCGGGGGAAAACTATAAATTGCAAGTCTGCAAGGTAAAAACCATGGGAAAAGCATTGATGAATCCTAGTTTTTACAACAAGGTTAAAACTATGGGGCTGTTTATAGAAATGAGGGCAAGATTGTCTAATTAATAACAAATCTCTGTTTCTGCGAAAGAGAGGAAACTTCTTATTGTTCAAAGCAGTCTTACATTTCCAGTTTCAACAGCCTCTGTGACTTCCTGTGCCTTAGGTGGTGGTTTTTTCTTTATCTCCACAGGCACTTTACCTTCGACAGCCTCAGACTCACTGATGCGAGATTTCTGTCTGGACAACTGTCTCTGTAATCTGATCAATACAATATCATATACAATTATTAATATTATATTATTTTAAATACAACATCATATTATAGTTATTATTGATATTATAATCATTAGCATTATAATCATTAACATTATAATCATTAATATTATATTAATATTGTAATTATCAATATTATATTATTAATGCAACATAGACGACTGAGATGTACCGTCAAATGGATTGAAATCTTTGCAAAAATCTAATAGTAAACAATAACAATTCAGCACATTTGTATCAGCAAAAGTGAAATTACAGTGAAAACTTGTACAAAACCTCATCTTTGTCCTCTCCTTCAATTTTTGACGTTAGATCAAGGGCAGTGGATTGAAATTCACACAACAAAATTGCAGCCAGGCGTGGATAAGCAACGATTGACAACAAAAAGCGCAAAAAGGCGGTAAACTAGTGGTTATTTATCATCGTACTATTTGGAAAAGCCACCAACAATTTTCCAGCAACCTCTTTCGCTGTGAATTTTTGGTACGTCGTGGTATGGTATATGATAGAAAACTTGTGTTCACTGCAAAAAAATCTCGAAACTGCACTAAAAGAGGTTGCCGCCACAAATAAAGCCATCTTGTAGTGTGTAAGTTGCATGAATAGCGGGAATCTAGCAAACTTACACTTTTTCTTTCCTAAAGCAACAAAAATAGAAATAAGCGGTTGGATAACGGTAAAGGAAACTCTCCAAGCAGTTGGGGTTGGAAAGAGTATGTTAGAGGTACAAGTTTGTATGCTAGATTAATAAAAGCTGCTCTTGGGCTCTATTGATAATAGGGAAGGTTCATTTGGTACGCTTGATAATTAATCATATCGCAGTACGATGGTTATTAGCTATAATCCCATCTTGAGGTCTAAGGGGGTTTAATTTGAACATCGTTGACCATCAACTTTGGGATAGCCTAAGGTGAAGTTGAGTTTTCACTGGGATACTCCTAATACATATACAACAGAATTGTAAATGACTCTGGTACCCATGATCCCGATTCCGATTCCAAGAGCAAGTGATTCCAATTCTGGTTTCGATTCAAACTGGCCAGCATAATTTCATTTCGATTCCAATTCAATATTCGACAAACCCAGCTTTGATTCCGATTCCGGAATCATTTGCAATTTGACCAACACACAATGTCTCACGATGCCAAACTATAACCTTTACTAGTATAGTAATATCTAGCCTGAGTATCTTACTTTCTCTCCTGTACCAACTCAGTGAGCTGTTCCTCGCCCTCCTCAACAACAGACCCGAGTCTCTGTAACATTGAGCGCTGAACCTCGGCTATAGTCTCATCATCATCATTATCTAATGTGCTGTCATCAGCTGTAAAACATCATAACATTAATGAATGATAAATGAGATGCAACTCAAAAAGGGAGGCAACTCTAATGCAAAAAAATGCAAGGTGATTGTCAAAAACTTAGAACACGCTCCTAAATTGTCCAGCAATCAGTATCATGACCAAAGTTTCAATGAACCTGATATATCAAAATTATATCATGCTATGCCTACTAATAGAAAATGCTACGCCTGGACAAACAAAATTGTACTCCCAACTACATGTATAGTACAGTCCTCTACTTTCAGCTTTCTTATAACAATATAACTTTGATTTAATGTCCCATTCCCTTTTCCATGATTAGTATTGAACTTTTGTGAATGTATATAGTGGGTTGAAAACTCATCGTCCATCAAAGTTCTTCAGAACCCTGGTAATTTTGCCAAATCTTGAAGCTTTGTATTACAGAAATATATGGAAACAGAAAGTAGTGACCGATAGATAATTATTACAGTTATGGGGGTTTTGCTACAAAATGATTGTCTTTTTATCAGCTGAAAAGGAGAAATAAAAATGGTGCTGATAGAAGTTAAATTTCTGTCACCCTTGATGTCGTGACACTTCATTAACATTACCAACGATCGACTGACTGAAACGAGATCTGATCACAAAAAATGTGTACGTTGTCCCATGAAGACAATACAACTACTCCATGATTACACATAAATCGGTAAAAAAATCACCCCATTCATAATGCCACGACCCACGTGTTGCTTGCCACTCACATCACACAATAACGCATGCCTTGGTATACCAAACACTACAGCATGATCTATACCACATGACGCTTTTTATTTCACACGCATTCCTCTTCACAATTTTGTGTGCAGTTGTCTTCATTCGTGCACTGTTATTGGCAAAGAGGGGACAACTCACAAAATACAAAGTTTGTTTACGTTCAGGGTATACAGCTCCAACTTTTTTTTGGATTTGCGACACTGTGAATTTGGTGAGATGGGATAACTCATGGAAAATGCAAAATTTAAAGCGGAGTGACCCATTAAGTAATGTTTTAGGATGATTAAGTGCAAATCATGGTCAATACTTGGTCCCAAAATAAGCTCACAGTATTTCCCCAATCATCACTCAACTTTTCAACATGACGCAAAGTATTTACGATTTAAATCAGAATACATAGTAACCACTCGGCCAACAGGCAAATGAAGAACCCAATTTATAAAATCAAACATGCAAATCTTTGAACTGAGTTACTGTTGACTCAATGGTTTTTGCGCACAGCATATTTTGGTTCTGATTGGGAGCTGGATTTTTTAGTTGTGCTCTTTAATCTCAAACGCTGGTAGTACATAAACATTCACAGTCCTGAATTGCATTCAACCCAAACATCAATTATGGTTACCTGGTTTGAGGGCTTCAATTGTATTAGAGTGACATTGGAGTACACTGGGTTTGTTGATTATATTACAACGCTTAAGCCCTTAAACTGCCAAGAACCAAAATATACTGTGCCCAGTCTCAATTTTATCCAAGTCCTAGTGCTCATATGGTGTTGTAAATGGACACACTCAAAGTGTCCAGCCACAACCATTCGAGCACCGGGCTACTGTTATACAACTACGATATGTTAACACATTACAAATCAGGAATATACAGTACCCGCTGTGAAGGAAGAATATAAAACGAAAAGAGAGATAGTAACATATTAACGACAACACAGCTTGAGAAAGGAGAGAATAAATACCGCTCATGAACACATCATCGTCAAAAGCTAAAATTTATGACATTTTACAGTCTAGTACAGCATGAAGAATTAAAAAATTAACTAGAACCAAGGATTCTAACTCCTTGCTAGAACTAAGCTGACATAATGCGATGACATAAATTGAAACTCCGCTCACTAACTAAGAACATGAATTTATTTAAATTAGGCAGATTGGAATTTAAAATCTAAATGAACGATTACCAAGATCTTAGTCACTAACTATTTTAGAGCAAATTATATTTAATGTACATTTTCTTCCTGCAGTGTATAAATAGCAGCGAACAATCATTGACTATCATAGATACTCACTCAACTTCCCACAGTATGAGGCCTGACACGCTTTAATTAATTAACCCCGACCGGCAATCCTATGTTTTTCTACGCATCTGGAAAAAGATTCATCAAATCTTTCTTAAAAATAACAAGCTTGCGATCAATATCCAGACCATGACCTTCTGTAAAACGACTTACCGTTAAGGAAGTAAGTCTTGAGGAACTCAGCGAATGCTCCTTTATGATCGAGTAAGTACTCATAAGAACCGGTCTCTGATATTTTACCATCACTCAGTACTACGATATTATCTACTTTAGGTAACCAGTGTACGCCGTGTGTAACCAACACTCGTGTCTTATCCTGCAACATAGTACAGAATATTAAAGTTAAACAGGATAGCATTATGACCTATTAAATGTTTCTTCCAAGTCTTGTTGATTAACAAGTATGCAGGGACCTTATAGGCAACTTGGCATTGATTTGTTTTATCATTCTATTAATTTTTCTTGATTCTATACGGAAAAAAATCTCTAAAATGATAGTGGAAGTCAACAAATTAAAAAGTTAGAAAAAATTTCAAAGATTATCAGGAGTTGCTTGCCCGGCTACATTATTCTAAGGATATGTA
>ERZ1740070.2068-NODE-2068-length-11856-cov-4.569697_pt1 | contig 11856 bp, 12 predicted proteins | sample MGYA00581734_ERZ1740070 | MGnify/ENA primary metagenome ERZ1740070 (study PRJEB43018, sample SAMN04849744) | marine metagenome | isolation source: floating plastic debris | place: Pacific Ocean | collected 2008-09-01 | study: EMG produced TPA metagenomics... | reverse complement strand
GCGCGCATGTTGAACTCGCCCCATCCCATCGCTTCGAGACTGACGCGGCGGTACAGCGAGGATTGTCTTAAGAAGCGCGCGTGGTTGTCGATCAGGCGATAGTCGCGCGCTTCGTCCGGCCCGCCCGCTTCCTTGATCGCTCTCAAGGCTTCTTTGCGCGCCTCATCGACCTGATCCAGCACGGTTGTGAAGGCGCGAAACGGTCCTTCTTTGACGCGGCTCATCGATTGCCAGATTTCGATCAGGGTCCACACCGGCTTGCCAGCATCGCCCAGCCGCTTTGCGATGGCTGACAAGCGCTCGAACGTCTCCTGGTTCTGGTTGCCCGAATGCTGAAAATCCACGCCGACCAGCGTGAAGGGACGCCCGGAGGATGCGGCTTCGTCGACCAGATCAAGCATGGGGGCAAATTGCTGAGAACGCGTCCAGACCCCGTAATTGGCGCGCGCAAAGGCGACCGAGGGCTGTTCGCCCGCCGCGATCCGCTCTTGCGCCTCGATATGATCGTAAATCCCGCCTTCCATCGCGAGGACGTCGAAACCGCGCTCGCGATGGAGCCGTTCGATAAGGCGCGCCTTGAAGAGGAAGGACGAGCCATCGGCGTGCGAAATCTCGCCCAGCGCCACGACGCGCTTGTCACCGATATCCGCGATCATGCGGTCCATCGCCGCGTCTTCACCCGCGGTGACGGGGAAGGCGCTCGAATAGGCAACAGGAGGTGTTTCGGAAGCCTCTGCGGAGGCCGCGTCTCCCTGAGCCAAAACGGGCGCCGTGAGAGCCGATCCTACCAAAGTGAGAGCGGCGGTTTTGTTAAAGCCTACCACGAGTGTCCCTGCCGTGTTGTGCTGTACGAGGCAAGTGTATCAGGCGCGGGCGTCAAAAGGCGCCGCTGGTCGAAGCGGGACCGGCGTTGGGCGATCTGTGGGCGAGTGGGGAGGGGGCTAGCGAGGGGAGACGGAAAAGGTGAGCTTCATGAGTGCAAACCTTCAAGAAAATGAGCAGCCTTCCAGCTCGCGCGCTGCATTTGGCCAAGCTAGCGAAGGCGATTTTGGTGCGATAAATCTTCGACATTTCCAATTCGCTTTTACGAGGCCGATCTTCCGCCTTTTCAAACAACAGGAGCCTCACAACGGTTCGCAGCGGTTGCCGCATTCCATGTAGCTGCTTCGCTAAAGTCCCAACCAACAGCAGCCGTTCCGCTTACGACCCAATCGCGGACGAACCGTATATGGCGAAATGACACGGCAATTAGTCGATCGCGGCGGATGAAGCTTGCTCGCATCGTTCGGCAATATCAGCCAGTTGCTGTCCAAGCACAGTTGCCACGTCCTCACCGTAGTCGTTGGCCAATTCGACAAGTGAGACGCCAAAGGGTCGGTAGATACCTGCCAATTCCTTGAACACCTTAGGACGAAGTTTGACGAGCAATGCTCGGCGATCCGTTGGATGAGCAATGCGTTCGACAAAACTTCGATCTTCCAACCTGTCTAACAGAGTTGTTACGCTTCCGCGCGTCAGGCCAAGCGCTTGTGCAAGATCACTAGGAGCTTTCGGGCCGGTCTCCAGAAGATTAATGCAGCGCAGGTCGTTTCTGCTGACATCAATTGCCCTTGCCGCTGTCTCGTCAAGCTGATCGATCGCAGCGTGAAGTCTGCGGCAAGCTGCCACCAAACCAAAATCATCAAACGGCGCTTCTGGCCTCATGTCATTATCGCTAGCTCCCATATGACTACATTGCCGGAGATAATAAGCGTTGACAAGTAGTTTGATAATCAAATAGTATGACTCTCAATCAAAGGAGATGTTATGCTCATTCTCAGTCTTTTTGTCGGTGCCCTTGTTGGGCTCCTCGTCGCACTCTTTTGCACACCGCGTGTTGTTGAATATGTCGAAACAATCGATATCGATGCTAACGCTGCATCCGTCTACGACGCGATCCGATTTCAGCGAGACCTTATGCGGTGGTCTGCTTGGCCCAGCGAAACTGGATCAGAGTGCAAGCTGGCCGGAGACGACGGCGAAGTCGGCGCGCAGACCGTGTTCTTCGACAAAAAAGGTAATCGCTTTGGACACCAAAGTGTGACGAGTCTTTCACCAATTCGAGAGGTCTCCTTCACGCTCGAAAGCAAAGGTCCACCTCACGTGCCAAGCTTGTCATTCTACCTCATCGAAATGAGTGAAGACACGACGCGCGTGCTGCTCTCATTTCGCAACGACGTTACCCCGCCGTTCCACTTGATTCAGCGATTGATCGGGATCACACGGTGGACCCGAGAAATGCACGGCAAAGACCTTGAAGGTTTGAAACGCTTTTTGGAGAAGCGCGAAAACTATATCGGGGAGCCACTCGCTAAGGCCGCATAATTGTCAGAACTCTATCCATACAAATTTGAAGCTCCGATTGAGCGGTTTGGTGTCGGAGTAAAACGCGTCATTTGGTATAATGTCTTGATGTTGACTGAAGACTTGCGTTCAGAACTACCGTTCGAGCGCTATCCACGCCTTCGTGTCGAAGGGGAAATTGCCGATGTTCCCATCGCTAACGCGTTTATGCCAACGGGGGACGGACGCCATTATGTGATCGTTGCTCCTACGGTTCTTGAGCACGCGGAAGCTGGGATTGATGACATAGTCGAGATGCGCTTCAAGATTGCTGATCAAGATCATGTTGATGTGCCTGAAGCCTTAATCGACGCACTTCACAGGGATGAGAAAGCAAACAGCGCTTGGGACCGTATTACTCCGGGTAAGAGACGTATGCTGGCGCAGCATGTCTTGTCTGCAAAGACGGATAAGACCCGGTCAAAGCGAGTGCATGAAGCGATTGACGCTTTACTAAACCATGGAGCGGACCTTCGCGCGTGGCGAGCGAGCAAGAATTATAGCGCTAGTTAGCAACGTCCGCTTCCCCCCAGAAGCAGCCTTAAGCAGGGCGTCAGAGCCTTCCTGAGAGCAGACTGGCGGCTGGTCCACACTGCCAGCCGAAAACGGTTGGTCGGCTCACGGCCCAGTATGCGAAGAAGATTGCGTACCGGGTGCGTTATCTCCAAACATGCCAAACAAGTTTGGAGCGACTGATGGCAATTCTATCAAGCAAGTGGTTATGGATCGCGCTAACAAATGCCGCGATAGTGGCGGTTCTTTACATCAATTGCCGCACAGAGATGCACACCGAAATCGTGATTGATGCCACGCCAGAAGAGGTGTGGGCGGTGTTGATCGACACTGAACGGTATCCCGAATGGAATCCGGTGTTTGTCGAAGCTGATGGCAAATTCCAGGTTGGCACCAGCATTTCCAATCAAGTGGTCGAGCCGTGCAAGGATGCGGTCGTTATGACAGCCAATGTGCTCGCAGTCGAACCGCTTTCGCATATCAATCAAAGCGGAGGCATCCCGGGGATCATCACGTTTGACCACCACTATTACCTCGAAGCTGAGGGCGCTGGCACGCGCGTGATCCAGCACGAAACCGACATGGGTCTTTACATGTATTTTTGGGATTCGAGCTGGGTCGAGCCAGCTTATGCGAGCGTCAATGAAGCGCTCAAGGCGCTTGTTGAGGGCTGAATTACTGCCTGCCGTGAGTTCGGTGACCGAAGATAAGACGCAGCACTACTGTTGGCATTGACACTTGAAGGCAAAAGAGCAGACGGTCCGCAATCGGCCCACAAGCGCGCCAACCTATTGAATATCACTTTCTTGTCCCGCCAGCGTCTTGAACAGTGTTGTCGTGCGATGCGACCCTAGTTTGGGTAAGTTTGAATTGCGCGCCGCCTAAGACGCAAGAGAACCCTGTTGTCCAACGAAGCTGATAAACCGGTCTGTAAACAGGCGAACCTTAGTAGGCAGAAATTCAGTTGGGACCCACAACACTTGAATCGGGAATGAGACACAGCTCCAATCTGGCACAAGCGGGACCAAATCGCCGTTCGCTAGCTCTTCCTCAAATGCCCAGACAGGGCCGAAGTGCAGTCCTGCACCGCCCAAGACGAGCTTACGGATCGCCGAAACGCTGTTTGCCGCACTGCGGCCGGTGATCTCCACACTGACCCGTTTGCCAGTCTTCGAAAACACGAGCTCGCCTCGTCTTTGACCATTTTGGTAGAAAACGAAGGGATGCGCGGTGAGATCGGCGGGTTTGTCGGGCGTGCCGTGCTTATCGAGATACTTACGCGAAGCTACAACCACACGTGGCACGCTTCCGACCTTCTTTGCAATCAGGCTGGAGTCGGTCAGATTCCCGATGCGAATAACGGCATCGAGCCCCGCTTCCACGAGATCGTCGAAGCCGCTGCCCAGGACCAGTTCGACATCGAGATCGGAAAACTCTGCAAGAAGCTCGGCCACGACCGGTGCCACAAAGCGTGCGCCGAAATCGACCGGTGCGCCGATCCGCAGTCGGCCACGTGGCTCATCGGTCAGGCCCGAAACCTGATCTTCAAGGGCGGCTCGTTCATCCAACAACCGCCGCATCCCGTTATAGTAGCGCAGTCCCGCCTCGGTCGGTTCGCTGCGTTTTGTCGAACGCCGCAAGAGCTTCGCCTGAAGTCGGTCTTCCAGCGCTGAGACTTTGCGGCTGATCGAAGACGGATCAACACCAAGCTCTTGGGCAACCGCGCGCAGACTTCCTGCGTCTACGACGCGAATGAAGATGTGATCGGGGTCGCTCACTTCGTGCATATCTTGCATTAAACAAATGCAGAATATGTGTCTACCTGCAAGCAATGATTGCAACCATTTAGATCGTGTCGCCAGCGAGATTGGCTCGAACGATCTAAAGGAGAACAATCATGAATACCGTAGAAAACAAGGCAAAAACCGCACTCATCACCGGTGCTAGTCGCGGATTGGGCCGCGCAATGACCCTGGCTTTGGCTGCGCGTGGCTGGAACGTCATAGGTACCTATCGCAGCGCCGAAGACGAAGCGCAGTCTGTCGCCGAGGAAGCCGAAAAGGCTGGCGGAAAAGCGGTCATGCTGCGCTATGACGCGCTCGAAAACGAAGTGAGCGAGTTGTCCGAGACGGTTGAGGCAGCGCTGGCCGAACTGGGCAGCGATCGTCTTGATGCGCTGGTAAACAATGCAGGCGCTGCACATCACGCCCTGCTCATCGAGACCGAACTGAATGCTCTTGACCAGATGTACCGTTTGCACGTTCGCGCCCCTATCGCGCTGACGCAAGCCTTGGCTGAACTTCTGGGTGAGGACAGCCGCGTGCTGTTCGTTTCCTCGGGCCTCGCGCGTTTCGCACTGCCTGGCTACGGGGCCTATGCCGCTATGAAGGGCGCAGTCGAAGTGCTGGGCCGCTATGCCGCGAAAGAACTAGGGGAACGCGGCGTTCGCGTAAACGTCATTGCTCCCGGTGCCATCGAGACGGACTTTGGCGGTGGCGCGGTTCGTGACAATGAGCATGTCAATAAACTTGTGTCAGACATGACTGCCCTTGGGCGTCCTGGTCTGCCGCAGGAGATTGGCGATGCCGTAGCCGCAATTCTCTCAGCTGACATGCGTTGGATGTCCGGGGAGCGTATCGAAATATCAGGTGGGCAAGGACTTTGACTCCGACCCTAGATGTAGCAAACTCAAGGACCGGGCAGCCACTGGCTGTCCGGTCTCTGCGTTTCCTCTTCCCGTGTCCGGCACGTCCATTGGTGAAATCGCAGCTCGGTTGCCTCCGAGGCACGCTTAAAATGAGTGTGATGAGACTCAACCGGCCGTGAAATGACTTCTGGCGACCGCTTGTGTCCCAGATGCGTGACATACCCAGATGAGACCATTTGCGGCTGCTTTATCTGCATAGTGCTCAAGCGCGGACCATCTGCAATCGACCCACTTCGAGCCATCGCTAAACGTCGCATTCTGGGGGTGAATGCGGACAGTATGTACGGAAAGCGCGAACAGCGTCTAAACCCCATGCTCTCGATTTCAGCCGGACACTGGCGCAACTGAGTTGGAAGGATTGCAGACTTCCTCAAAGGAAGCCTACATCACCAAATCAATAAGCAGCGATGCGCAAGCGATTTGAGTTGCGCGCGTCGTCAAGCCATTGGTTTCCTACCGCACGCTCCAAACACTCAGATACCGCGTCGGCCATCGCTACAGCGCCGCATACCACTACTGCGCCCGTGCCTGATAAAAAGCCCGCGAGCGCCTCACCGTTCTGCGCCACGCAATGCTGTACGTACAGGGTCTTGCAAGCCGGTTCGCGCGAGAAGGCAAGGTTCAGTTTTTCTAACTCACCACTTTGTTGCCACTCCCGCATCTCAGCAAAAACTGAACTCTCGATCTCTGGTCCTCGCTCGCCATAAATCAACCAGACCGGACGCCTCTTTTCCATGGCGTCCAAGACATGCGAGCGGATGCCGCCCCATCCTGAACCCGATGCAATCGCCAACAGCGGGCCATTACCCTCCGTTTCATGGAAATTCGGGAATGGACGAAGCTTTGCCAGCAGCGGCTGAGATGGATCCGCGGCGGTGAGCGCAGATGAGGCGCGGCCCATCCCGCCATCGCGAAGCTCAACCCGGCGGACGATCAATTGCAAGACTTCGTCGGTCGGCAAGCTGGCGATGGAAAACTCTCGGCGAGCCCCGTCCGCGTCTTGCCATTCGAACAAGTCGCCCACCTGGAACGGAGGCATTGCACCGGTCGCGGGCCGCAAGTTGACCCGGAATAGCGAGCCCGGCCGGCTGACTTCGATCGGCCTTATATCACCTTTCGCGATCTCATCGCACGTTACGACCCGCCAGTCCTGAAGTTCCTCCGATACCGCTTCGTCAAGCGCCGGCAGACCATTGGCCAGCATCAAATCATCCCATTGGCCTAAGTCTGAGGCGGCTTGATTGTCGACCGTAACGACATCGACCTTGGCTCCCGTCCCTCGCGCCCATTCGCCCAGTCTTTCGCCAAAGGCACAATAGTGCTCATAGCTTCGATCGCCGAGGGCTAGGACAAACACTTTAAGGTGCGGAAGTTTGAGCGATTGGGAAAGAAGGCCCTTTTCCACTTCTCGCGCGCCATCTGGTGCTTCGCCAACGCCGGTCGTGGACGCGAATATCAGTAGCTTCTTGGCGGCCAGCAATTGTTTGGCCGTCAGCAAATGCAGTGGAAGTATGGCCGGATCCTCGCCACGCGCTTGTAAGCCTTTATTGGTGAGCGCGGCGAAGCTCTCAGCCGTTCCGGTTTGCGAGGCGTGAACGATGAGAGTCGAAGCGGTTTCGCTTCCTTCAAACCGCTCCGGGCGCATCCAGAACCAGCTGGCCACCAGCCAAGGAATGGCGATAGCAACGCACAGCGCCCAGCGGTCAACGCCAATCCCGAAGACAAATCCATCCATCGCTAGAGCCAATCCTGCATGGCGCTGCTGATGACATCGGCGGTGCCTGTGCGTGGCGAAAGCACGCAAGGGATCGCTTGATTGTCGGCAAACGCCAACGCTCTCTCAGTGCCCATAACCATCATAGCTGTCGCGAGAGCATCGGCGCGTGCGCATTCTTTATCGAACACCGTAGCGGCGATCAGATCAGATTTGACGCTCGCGCCTGTTTGAGGGGCCAGGATGTGCGAGTAACGGGAATCGCCGCGCCGATGGTACCGTTCCGCTTCGCCTGATGTTGCGCAAGCCCAACCATAGAGCGCAGCGCGATAGGTTAGATTCTGTTCGCTCCCATCAGGCGCGAGGTCGACCCAGAACGGCATACCATCTGCGCGGGTTCCATAGCCTTTAAGCTCGCCACCAATCTCAACAAAGCAGGCAGTTGTGTCCGGATGTGATCGGATGACGTCGCAAAGAAGATCGACGGCGTAGCCCTTTGCTATACCGTTCAGGTCCAGCGCAAATCCCTCTCGTTTGGCTAGGACGCTGTCTTGAAGCATACCAGTGGCCGATGGTGCGGCTTCGCACTCTTGGGAGAATGCCAGGCCGCTGGCCACCGGATCCGCCTGATTGCTTGCGCCAAAGCCACATTGCTCGACCGCCTCGTAAAGGCCGGGGTTGAACGCTCCCTCGGTCTCATCGCAGATCACGAACGCCTTCGATATAACGGTAGCGAGCGGCTCTGGAAGAAGCATTTCCTGACCTGCCGCTAATGAATTGAACCGCACTATGTCGGACGTCGCCAACCAAAGGCTCATCTGCTGATCGATCAGCGACAGCGTCTGGCTGCACGCTTTGACCAATTGGGCAAGATAAGCGTCATCGTTGGCCGGGTTCGTTGAGCCTTTGCGCACCAATCGCAAAGACCACTCGGTGCCGAACACTTCGCCTGAATGAACAACTTCGCGCCCGCCATTGGGCTGCGCACCCGCAGGAACGTCGGGCGGGATCAGCACAGTCACCTGGTCATCGAGTGCGGGGTCGCTCATAATTGGTTGGTCAGACGTGTACGAAGAGTATGTAGGCGATAATCGGCGCAACGACGCCAAAGGTCGTCAGTGGCCATGTCGATCGACGGACGCGCGCGTTTATGGCGAGCAGTCCGAGACCCGAGATGCAGAAGATCACACAGGCCAAGGCGGTGATGGCTATCATCAGGCCCCATATAAAACCGGTGTCTCGCCCTTTATGCAGATCGTTGAGCTTTGCGATTATACCTCGGTCGATACGCTCATAAAACGCTTCGCCCGTTTCGAGATCCACGGTCAGGTTGGCGTCCACGCCAGGACCGCCAAGGTCGAGGATCATCTCTCCGAACTCGACAATCGGTGTTGCGCCTTGAGGCACAACCACGCCTGTCTCAGAGGTGAGGCTCTGGGTGGCCTTTGCCGTCAGGGCGGTTTCACTTTCGACCTCATTCAGGGTCGTTGTCAGTTCATTCGAGAGTTCAAAGTCCGAGGCCACGCTGACCGGCTCCGTTTCGAACCACGCGGTGTGGTTGAGAGTAAAGCCGGTGATCGCGAAAAGCAGCATGAGCGCCAGCACGAGTGCGGAGCTGATCCAATGCCATTGGCGAAATTGATGCGACCAGAAAGTGTTCGCGCTGCTCTTCATGGGCCTTACAACGGTTGAGACTTCGAAAAGATCAAAGCGACCTCGATCCAGCGATTAGACGCCGCATCGAGGTCGCTTGGTGACTGGGCGCGAGCGTCTACTTCCCGCGCCAGAAGCTTAGCGTGTTTAGAAGCTGTCAGCGGTGTCTTGGGCGTTGATGTAGCCGTCCTCGTTGGTGTCGAGGCGCTTGAACATGCGCATGCCCGACGCGTGAAATTCCGCCGCGGTCATGATTTCGTTCTCATCGGTGTCCATGAAGCCAAAGCGAACATTGGCCGCCTTCATTTGGCGTTCTTTGTTTTCGACCGTGAAGTTCACTTGGCGCGCTTCCATGCGTTGGAAGAAGTCGCCGATATATTCGGCCTTAGTCAGCGATCCATTGCCGTCCGCATCGCGCCGGGCGTAGCCTTGTTCGCGCTTGACCATGAATTCACCGATAGAGACTTGGCCGTCTTCGTTGGTGTCATAGCTTTTGACGAAAACGGTCTTTGAGTGACCACCAACACGGCGCGAGCGTTCCACGGCTTCGGGGTCATCTTGCGGGGCGAGCACGGCGGGCGTGACCTTGGCTTCGGTGGTTTGCGACGCATCGTAATTAGCGTCCTGCTCGGGCTCGCTTGCCAGGGCTGGAGCCGATAAAGCGAACGCGGCGCCAGCCAGGATGGAAGCGGGTGTTTTAGCGATCTTGATCATTGAGACGCTCCGATTGGTGTGAGTTTAGCCTTGGACTTCGAGGATAAGCGAGGTGGTGTAGCCGCGCTCATCGACGCCTGATCCTTCGGGGGCGGCTGCGGTGAAGCGGGTCCAGATGATGTAAACGCCCGCCTTGTCGAACTCGACGCTCATCTTGCCGTCGGCGCCCGTGGGCGCTTCTTCGTGAAACTTGGACGCGTCGTATTGCGCGCCGTCGCGGTCGATGTTCATGACATGGCCAGAGAGCGGCTTGCCATCGAACAGAAGCTGGAATTCGAACGGCTCGTCCAGGAAAGCGTCGCTGGGATGTGTGATCGGCTGGAGCACCAAGCGCCCGACCTGCACGTCTACGGGAGCGCGAGTAGGGGCCTTTTTGCTGAGGTAGGCGTCGGCGACGGTTTCCGTTTCGCGGATCTTCGTCGCTGTGGCGTTTTCGGGAACCTTATTCCCGTTGCGGACTGTGTTCACCCATTCGCCGTCCACCATAGCCAGCGTTGAGCGACGACCACGCCGGACGCCGGTTGAGAAGCGATAGGTCCCCTCTTCCTCAATCTCAGCCTCGAGAATGACGATCTGTTTGAGCGGATTGACGCTGTCGAAATCGGCGCGGGTGCCATCGGGCTTGATGACGTGGAAATCGGCATTGTTGACCGCCACATCCGGGATGAAGAAGTCCTCAGCGAAGGCGGATTCGACTGTGATCAGATTCTCGTTATTCACCGTAAAACGCGCAGGCTTCATGTAGCTGGTATGCGCCAGCACAGGCGCTGCGATCATCGCCGTAGCGGCCAGCGAAAGGACGGCAGGACTTTTCAATCGGTTCATCGATAACTCTATGTTCTAGGGTTCAAATCAGAACGTTTGGACGGCTAGCTTGCGCTGATCGTAAGAGAAACAGACCCCATTTCGCTTGAGCCGGAGGCGGATACTTTCACCGCTTTACCCGGCGCCAAATCGAAGGGCAGTTTCACCACTTCGCGCCCGCCTTTTTCGCGCGCGGCTTCGAAGACGAGCGCGTATTTGCCGGCTGGCAGATTGGCCAAGGAGCCCATCTTGAGCTTGTAGGAGCCTGGCCCGCGCGTGGGCCGTGTGACGCCCGCCACCGGCATCTTCATCGCCCGGCCGCCCCGGCGCCACCACGTCTTCATATCGGGCAGCCAATTGTCACCAATCGGCGATTGATCGAACAGCACGCGGTACATCTTAACCGCTTTGCGATCCGCGTCTTCTAGCCAGATCGCGACATAAGGCTTGCGATAGTTGGACGCCTTCAGACGCGGGATGTCGAAGGTCGCGTTGGCGTCCTGCGCCGCTGCCGGAGTGGCGGCAAAGGCAATCGACGCGGTCGCGACGGAAGCGGTTTGAGCGATCAGCGATCTACGCATGGGATGAAAGGCTCCGTTGTTTCGCTGTTTCGGGGGCAGGCGGAATCAGCGCTCCGCCAGATCTATAGTTAGGAATAATTCGCAATAGCAGTGCCGTCAATTGCCTTGTTGGCAACATTCGCCCCGACAGCCGCTCCATCAGCCGCGCGGTGTTTGAGAGCGACAAACGCATCCTAACTCCCCTTGATCCGCACCAAGACCGGTCCTTGCCCCGCAGGTGGCTTGGGGTACGGCGAAGCCATTTTCGCCATACGCATGGCTTGCCGATCAAACCGGGTTGAGCCCGACGACTTGTAGATGCCGATCGTCTCAAGGCGACCGCTTGACGCAATGCTCAGCTTCAGGATCGCTGATCCTGCGCCTGCCGCGTTCGAGCGACGTTTGCGCCTGATATGTGCGGTCTCGTTCCCGGTGTAGTTCGAGGTCGCCGCGTTGCCCGCGCCAGTTTTGGCCGAGCCGCTACCCGTGCCGGTACCGGAATTGGATGTGCCGCCGCTCGCCGCGCTCTTGGCCGAGGCTGCAGTCGACGGAGCGTTGCCCGTGTTGGCCTTTGCGGCCGATGGCGAAGTGCGGCCTGTTGATCCAGCCGACCGGCGTGAGGATTTGGGGGGCGTCTGGCTGGGTGCGTTGGCCTTTGGTCGCTGGGCAGCCGGGCGCGGTTGCGTGGCGCTGGGTGGCGGCTTAGCCGCTTGGGCAGCGGGTTGCGGCATTACCGCCTCTGCCGCATCCGGCGTGGTTTGAGGCGCCGTCTCTGCGGCCTCCGTTTGCGAGGGTTCTTGCGTCTCTGC
>ERZ1740070.2066-NODE-2066-length-11860-cov-16.679373_pt1 | contig 11860 bp, 9 predicted proteins | sample MGYA00581734_ERZ1740070 | MGnify/ENA primary metagenome ERZ1740070 (study PRJEB43018, sample SAMN04849744) | marine metagenome | isolation source: floating plastic debris | place: Pacific Ocean | collected 2008-09-01 | study: EMG produced TPA metagenomics... | reverse complement strand
TGGGTGACAAACCACTGGGTGCCTTCCGTATCTTTTCCGGCTGAAGCCATGCCCACAGAACCCTCTTGATAGCGAACGTTTGCAAATTCAGATCTTATCGAATAATCTTCCCCACCATAACCATCGCCACGATTACAGCCGCCCTGAATTACGAAATTCGGTACAATTCTGTGAAAATTCTTACCATTGAAATATCCTGCCTTTGCCAATTCGATAAAATTCAGGGCAGAGCCAGGGGCACGCTCAATTAACATTCTTAGTGTAAATTCTCCCTTGGAGGTTTTTACCCTAACCTTTTGACCTTTAGCTACGGTCTTCACCTTTTCCCAATCGATAGGATGATTATATTCGTTTTCAGTTTTTGGGAGCTCTTCTTTTCCTTCAAAAAAGGCCAAGACATTATTCAGGACTTGCAACCCTTCATTGTCTTTGGGCAAGCTGAGTTTAGCCTTGGTTTCATTGAGAAAACTGTAATCAGAATAAGCTGATCTGAAATCGAGCTGTGGATCAAGATATAATCCGGATATCAAGGCGACTTGAGCAATATCTCCTTGAGTGATAATCCTTCTAAAGAGTTCTGCGAACTCTTGCTTCTGCGTGTCTGGGAAATCCTCTGACCTTCGAATAGTGATCAACGCTTCAGTCCCGGCGGTAGTAACCACCTTATTTGAATCACTGAATATTTGATCGACAACAAAATCTTTCGCTTGGAGCACTCCATCAATAGCCCTCAAAAGGGCTTTTTGATAGTAGGGGTTGGCGGCTTCAGTATATTCTGATTGAATAAAACTGAATTTATCGGTTTTAGCCATTCCACCAACGAGTAGAGCCTTAACCCGCCAGTTCGATATCTCCTCGGCTAAGTTCTTTTCTACAACTTGTTTATTGGCCATAAGTTGGGCAGCTGCAATGGCCACATTGACATTTTCATCATTGAGCATCATCGCGAGCGTTTCTTTAACCTCATCATATTGGAAGTTTCCCAGGGTTCGAATAGCGCTTACCCGCACTCTGTAATCCCCATCTTTGCTGATCGTATTAATAATAGCAGAAAGAGCGTTAGGGGTGACTGCTTTGCGCAATGCCAGGGTGGCTGCCATGCGCACATTAGGAGAAGGATCAGTGGCAGCCGATCTAATAATAACGTCTTCCCGTCCTGCTAACGCTAAATTTGGGCTTCTGGAAAAGAAATGAGCTGCTCCTAACCGAGTTTCGTAGGTGTTATTTTGATCGAGCAAGGCAAGCGAGATGTCCAGATTAATGCCATCATGCACGTTTCGAACTCCGGAACGGTATAGACCCCAGGCTAGACCCTCTTTTTCTTTGTCAGTATCTATTCTCGTTTCCTGAAGCATTTGAATTTTAGGCATCGTAATTACTTTGCCAAGTGCTTCGATGAGTTCTTTTCTCACCGCCACCGAATCCTCAACTTGAAGAGCTTCGTAAATAGGTTGAATCGCTTGCTCATCGTACATCTGGCCTAGCGCATAGGCAGCTGCTTTCCGAACCTGGGCGTTAGGATCATTGAGTAAATACCCCAGTGGCTTTATAGCCACCGTGTCTTGAACAGAAGCGAATGCAAGTGCCGACTCCATTCGATACACGTGATTCTCATCATCAAAGAAGCCTAGGAGCGCCTTTGAATCTCGTCGGTCCTGGTAATCGTAAATCTGAGCAATGATAGGATCACTAAACTTGTTTAAACCGTTATCTGAGGGAGCTTCAATGGATTGCTGGCACGCGCTGATCGATGCAATAAACAGTATCAACCAGGCATTCTGGATCAGGTATTGTTGAAATTTCATAATGCGTTCCAAAGATAATAAATCGAAGATACGAGTTGCTAAACTGCTTAACCGAAGGGACACGAAACCTAAAACTTATATTTATTTTAGGTGTGATACAACCATCCTCATTCATTCGCATACTTTAAGTAGTAATTAGGAATTGAAATTGAGTTATACGATCCCAAAAATCGAGAAGGAGTTAGTTGAGAAATGTCTTCGTGACGATCGGGCGGCTCAAAGAGAACTATTCTTAAAATATAAAGATGCTATGTACACTATTTTGCTTCGTATGTTGAGTGACCAGGAAGAGGCTACCGATGCTTTGCAGGATACGTTTATTTCTGTCTTTAGGGGTCTTCGATCCTTTAAGTTCAATTCGACCTTGGGAGCATGGATCAAAACGATAACGGTACGAACAGGAATCGATAAACAACGAAAGCTGAATAGATTAAGATTAGATCCTATTGATAACATTCCCGAAGAACCTGTGATATGGCCTGAAGGAATGACGGGAGATGCACTAGAAAAGGCAATTTCAGATCTCTCTGATGGATACAGAGCTATTTTTGTGCTTATTGAGGTAGAAGGGTATTCCCATAAAGAAGCCTCTGAAATGCTGGGGATAAGTGTAGGGACATCAAAATCCCAATTACATTACGCTAAGAGAGCTTTGAGGAACACGTTAGACGGTCAACAGTATGCATAAGGAGAACAGAAGAAACCTCGATAAAGCCATTAACGAGTTGAAGGAGCTCAAGGCGCCTGATATTTGGTATGAGATTGCCAATGATCTCGATTTTGCTAAGGACGAAAACCTTATAAGTGCTATTGAGGACTTTAAGGGTAGTGAAGCACCGGATATTTGGCTTCCCATTGAGGCTTCTCTGCCAAAGCCAAAATCCAGATCAAAATTGAACTGGTCAATTGCGGCTTCCGTAAGTATACTGTTTGTAAGTGCGTTTCTCTTTTATAAATCATTAAGTGACTCTGCAAGTGAGACCATATCTTACAGCACAGAGGAGGTAGATTTCTTTGAAACAAGTTTGGATATCTCACTTGATGAAGGAGATGAAGACAAAATTCTAGATTATGTAAAAAAGAATTGCCGACGACTGAGTCAGACATGTCAAAATCCGGAGTTTAAAGGACTACTGGAAGCTTATATTGAGTTAGCCGATGCAAAAAAACAGTTAGAAAATGAGCTGTCAAAAGGCGCTAACCAACCCCAGTTGATGAAATATTTGATCCGTGTTGAAAAGAATCAGACCCAAGTGGGTAAGGATATGCTTAAAAAACTGAGGCTTTCATGAAAAGAGCTAAGAAACATGTGGCGCTCCTGGCCTTATTATTCCTTGCTTTTAGGTGGGGCTTGGCCCAGACCAAGGTAGAAGTGATCACCAAAACCGTAGAAAAAAGCTTTGTTTACAAATCGGGATACTCTCTTCAAGTAGATGGTAAGTCGGCCGTGATCGATGTTAAAGGTTGGGATGGTACTGGAATTAAAGTAGTTATGAAACTGATTTCTAAAGGTCTAAATGCCGATGTGGCCAAGAAAGAGCTGGAGTACCAAAAATACGCCATGGACGAAATAAACAGGTCCATTGTTATTCGAAACTATCTGCTATTACCTCGTAATTTAGATGAGCTTTCGACTATACAGGAAACTGAAATTCAGATCTATGTTCCTAAGAACGTTAAACTGGGAGTTAAGAATGCCTTTGGTGAAACTCGTCTCAGCGAAATAACCGGGCAGGTATCTATCGAGAATGAATATGGTGATATTTTTATCTCCAATCTGGAAGGCCCGTGCAGAGTAAAGAGTTTCTTCGGTGATCTGAAATTACGCACGACTTCCGGAACCTTAACCTTTGAAATCAGCCATACAGAAACCAGTATTTCAGGATTTTCCGGTAGCGCTAAGATTAACACCAATCTTGGGAATGTTTCCATCCAAGATCTTGGAGAGGTATCAGACATAAAGATAGACGGACAAAAGGCTGACATTGACTTAAAGGTCATCGACATTCATCGGTATTTCTGGAGTGTTAGATCCAAGTACGGTGAAATTGAAGCACCTGCTGATATTACAAAACAGTTAAAGTCAATAAAAAATGTAAAGCTTGAGTATGGCGATCGGGCTTTGCCCAATATTCAAATTACCACTGACTTTGGTAGAATTGAGATCATAGAATAATGAGAAAGATAGTTTTATTTGTTTGGCTGCTTTTGCCAGCATCTGTTCTCCATGCACAAGATGTATCTATAAAAAGGGATTCGGAAGTAATGGACAGCGCGAGATTTTCGGGATTGATCAAGCGCTATGAGCAGATCATAATGGCTGATAGGGAGGAACTTGCCCTATTAAAAATTGATTTGCTAGGACCTTTATTATATGCTATGTCAGGTGAAGATAGCGCCAAGTCAAATATAGTCAGACTAAGTTTTGAGAAGAAGTTTAAGCCTGAATGGAGCTGGATAATAGCTACAGAAATTCAGGCCAATAGATTAGATATTACCGAGTGGCGCCAAAGGGCTGGAGCGCGGTATTATTTTAATATGCAAAAGAGAATACTCAAAGGCAAGAGCGCTAATAATTTTTCGGCCAACTATCTAAGCGCTCGACTCAATTACAAGAGAAGGCCTGTAGAAAATGAAAACCAAGTATCCATTGACCTTCTTTTCGGTATCCAAAGGCGTCTTTGGAAGTATGGCTACATCGATTTTGATATAGGCATTGAAAATATAATTGCACCCTTCGAAAGTAAGTCAGCAGGTATTGATTTTACCTCCAGTATTCAAATTGGTATCGCCTTCTAAATTTTAACAACACTTTAAACTTTAATTATCATGAGAGTGAATTACACATTTTCTCTAGTGGCACTGCTGTGCCTTTTAGTAACCGTTATTTATAGTGGATATGGCCAATCCATCTACCCTACAGACTCAGTTTTAACTATGCCAACAACGCGATTCCTGTCATTAGGGATTGGAAGTTCATATGTGCGACTCAATGATGAGCACATGTCGCCCTTAAATTATAATGGGGGATCTGTTTATGCCGAACTAGGAGCATTTAAAAGAAAGAATAAAACGGTTAGAAACCTGGCCATCGGGGCCTCTTACATAACACTCGGAGCGAGGAAAGACAATAGAGAAATAGATCCTCAAGGGCAGTACCTTCGGTTGAATATGAGCTATTCACAGCAATGGTATATCAAATCTTTATTCCATCAGACGGTAAGGTGGTATGCTGGTGGTAAAATCAATTCTCACAGCAACCTTCGATTGAATGATCAGCTAGATGGAGCGTTTATCACCTTTCTTTTTTCAAATGGCCTTTACGCCAGCTCTTTGATGGAACGCGAAGTACATATTTCAGGACGACCTGTAACGATAGGTTGGCAAATTGACTTACCAGTAGTAAATCACTTAATACGACCCAGCTACCTTAATATTTATGACTTTGTTAATCCTGAAGGTGATTGGCTCGATGAGCGATTGGAGGATAGCAATTGGAGAACCATTAATTCCTTTACCAACATTACGTCAACGATATCATTAACCTACCCTCTAGGTACCACAAACGCTTTAAGGCTGTCTTACCAATGGGATTTTTACCGAGTAAGAACGGGTCTGCCAGCTACTAGTGCTACACATTCGTTTGTTTTTGCTTTTCTCTTTCACTATTAAAATTTGAATGAACTTGTTATGAAATTACAATCAATTCTTCTTCTTGTCTGTGTTATTACTTTAACGGCATGCGAAGATTTATTCTTTGATGAAGACCCAACGAATGACGCTATAACCAATTTCGAGATCCTTTGGAAAAGGATGGACGAGCGTTATTCTTTTTTCGAATATAAAAGAGTCGATTGGGACTCAGTTTACCAAGTGTACCGCCCTCAGGTGTCTGAAGATTTAAGCTCTCAAGAGTTTTATGACCTAATGGCTGAAATGTTAAACAGTCTAAGAGATGCGCATGTGAATCTTCGGTCGGATTTCGATATTTCATTTTATAACTACTACGTAGATTATCCTCGAAATTTTAGTTTTTCAGATCTGGAAAAGAACTATCTGGGGGATTATAAAATAACCGGGCGTCTGATTAATTCTATCATTGATTCTGTAGGTTATATCCATTATCGCAGCTTTCAACAACCTATTGAGGAAGATGATCTTGATTTTTTGGTTGAGCGTTTTCGTGGCCTAAAAGGCCTGATCATAGATATAAGAGATAATGATGGAGGAGATCCTGCCAATGGGTTTAGGTTGGCAAGGAGGCTCACAACAGAACGTATCCATATTTACACCACAAAATACAAAAATGGGCCTGAGCGAGATGACTTTACAGAACCGTCTAAAGCCTATCTAGATCCTAATGACGAAACAAAGTTTAACCTTCCTGTGGTGCTGTTGACTAACCGCGTTACCTACAGTGCTGGAAACTTCTTTACCGCGATGCTTCAAGCTATTCCTAAGGTTACCGTTATGGGTGACATTACCGGAGGTGGTGGTGGAGTTCCATTGGGTTGGGAACTTCCAAATGGATGGTTTTTTAACTACTCTAATTCTATCACCTACATGCCCGATGGCTTCATTATCGAAGACGGTATTCCACCTGACATCAAAATTGATATAGCCGATGAAGATAGGTTAAAGGGCGCTGATACTATTCTTGAAGAGGCCCTTAAACATTTTAACCACTAAGGAATAAGTGAAAGAGGCTTCCTTTTGGGAGCCCCTTTCTACTTTGTTAGGCTTTGTAAAGCTTTTTATAGTAATCGTCAGCCATTCGCTTAGCTACGAACATTTCGTTAACGTCCTCAGTAGCCTTCCAGGCTAATTTTGACCATTCTTCCGGCTTGTCATAGTACAAGGGCATAATCTCCTCTTCTAAGATCCTTAACATATTGTCAAAATCATATTGGTCCTGTTCTTCTTCTGACCAGGATAAGTTGACTTCTGGCATAATAAAGCTATTCTTACCGTGCTCCGCAAATTCAAGTATCCAACCATCATTAGTTGAGAAGTTTACCGAACCATTCATGGCTGCTGTCATACCGCTAGTTCCGGAAGCCTCCAGTGGAATTCGGGGGTTATTTAACCATATATCACTTCCTTTTTTCATTAAAGCCGAAAGACGTAATTCATATCCGGTAAGCACAGTCGCGTTTGGATATTTTTTTGTGATATGTACTAATCTGTTAAACATATCCACAGCACCTCCATCCAGCGGGTAAGGTTTACCAGCCCAAAGAATCTGAATAGGATATTTTGTATTCGCCAAAACTTTTTCAAATCGATCTAGGTCCCTAGTGATCAAGTCTGCTCTCTTATAACCTGCAAACCTTCTGGCCCAAACTATAGTAAGTACCTTCGGATCGAAAAGTTTACCTGTTTGATCAGCCACCTCATTGAACAAGTGCTGTTTTAGTTTTATTTTTCGAGTAAGATACTTTTTATGATCATTCTTTAAATGAGCTTTCTCAAGCTCCTCATCCGTCCAATAATTCTTGTTTTGCGCATTAGTAATAGCTTCGATCTTACAAATTTTGTTAAAGCTTCCCCACATTTCATCAGATACCTGCTTGTGCTTTTTGGAAACTGCATTTGCCTTTTTTGAAAGTCTCAACGCTGCCAATGTATGATTGAACCAGCCATTCTCAAAGCCCATGAACTTTTCAACATCTTTTAAAGTCAAATGGTTGAAAAAGCTCATTTCAAAAAGAAAATTGGGATCGTTTACTTCATTGCCAGCTTTTACAGGAGTATGAGTGGTGAACACCAGATGTTCCTTCACTTTGGCTACGGTCTTATACTTTTGAAGTAAGTAAAAGGCAGCCGGAAGAGCATGTGCCTCATTCATGTGGTATAGATCCGTTTTGTGGCCTAATCCATCCAATAACTTGGCTCCTCCAATTCCCAATACTATGTACTGAGCAATTCTGGTGGCTAGATTATTATCATATAATTTATGTGTTATGGTATGCGCCAGGTGGTCATTTTCCGGATGATCAGTAGATAGTAAGAATATAGGCACTGTACCAAAAACCTCAGGCGGCAAATAGAAGGCTTTTACCTTCACATTATGCCCGTGAACCAATACATCCAGCTCAATACCAGTATCTTCTAAAAATGTGTAGTGATGCTCTTGATTGAGTACGTCTAGTTCGTTATTTGATTTTCTAATCTGATCATAATAGCCGTATTTCCAAAGCATACCTATACCCACAATGTTTTGCTTGAGCTCGTATGCGCTACGCATATGCGAACCGGCAAGGAAGCCCAGGCCTCCAGAATATATTTTTAAGGGTTGGTCTATAGCGAACTCCATGCTGAAGTAAGCCACAGGCTTTTCATACCCCTTACCAAACTTATATGGATGTTTTACTTTCATCTTTAATGCTTATTTAAAAGAAGCTGCAAATTAAGTGCTATAAACCATCAAAAGAAAGCAGCTTTGAGTCATTTTGGATAATGCATAACCCCTTGAAAATGAGAGCATGTAAGGTTTTGTGCGTTTAAGTTCAATGCAAACGTTGCCAATGATTCATGACCTTTTATATAAAATATTATCTTAGCTACGGAAATTAATTTTATAGCAATCCCAGTTGGTTTTAGATAGATGAAAGGCCTCAAATTTCTTCTTTTTCTCTTCATCATCTGTCTGTTAATTCTTCTCTTCCTGATTCCATTTTATTACAGTGACATCAATCAACTCATAAAGGATGTTAATGATGGTCATCGTACAATCACTTCGGTCTTTTCAGACTTCCTGGGATTCTTCCGTCATGCGGATGGTTGGAACTTATTAGGTTTCATGTTCTTAGCCGCATCTATTATGGTTATGCACGGTATAGTGGACTATTTGGTCTTGCATCGGTTGGATCGCTTTTATAAAGGCTCTTTTATTTGGGATGGGTTCATGTGGTTTTTAAGAAGGCAACTTAGTCTGGTCACAACAGTCCTGGTTTTTATGTTTATGACCAATCTCATAGTCGATTTTTACTCCAATGTGCGCATAGCCAGCAACACGGACGAAGTCATAGGCGATAAATATACTGTTTTGTTATTGGGTACTAATAAATACCTGCAAGATGGCGTGAGTGAAAATGTTTACTTCACACATCGCATTGATGCCGTAGTTGAGCTTTATAAAGCGGGTCTGATATCTCAGGTTTTGATTAGTGGAGATAATAGTACTGATGAATACAATGAGCCCAGGGATATGAGGAAGGCACTTATGAAAAAGGGAATACCTTCCGGTCTTATTAAATTGGACTTTGCCGGATTTAGAACATTAGACTCTATTGTTCGTTCTAAGAAGCTTTTTGGAAAGAGGAGGCTCCTGGTTGTGAGTCAGGGCTTTCATCTGCAACGCGCGCTGTTTCTTTCATGGTATTTCGGAGTGGATGCTATTGGGTATGAAGCCAAGGGAAATATGAATCTGACTATGTTTATGCGTGAGCATCTGGCTGTACCCAAAATGCTTCTCGATATTATGGTGCTAAATACACAGCCTACCTACGGATCAACCGGGGTGAGGCGTAAGATCAATTTTGGTCAAAAAGATCTGGTATTGCTCTCATTTATCCTTATCTATTTTGGAATAGCTGTTTATGTCTCTTATGATGCATTTAATTTTGGCGATTCAAAAGTGGCAAGAAAGTAGCTAGAGACTTTGGTAATCGGATATAGATTCTGAAACGAATGTTAATTTTTATTATCTTTAACTATCTTATTTTTTAAACTATCATATCATGAAATTGATATTAAAATCACTATTCTTATCTGTCTTTGGTTTAGCTCTATTCGATGTATCAGCACAAAAAATTGAGCCTATCCCAATAAAGAAATTTTACAAAGACAGAGTGACAAGAAATCTTCAATTTCTATGTAAGGAAGCTGAATGTCTTGACAATATCGTTGTAAATGAACGTGGTCTTTATATGTATCCTACAAGTCAGCGAGTAGATAAGCCTGAATTTATACTCTACTGGCGTGAGATGTCACATTTTAATGGACTTCTCGATGAAATGCCTCATGAAGAGATCATAGAAATTCTAAAAAGAAAAGGGTCTAAATATTTTTATGGGATCAAGAGTACGCATGTTGATCCGGCCAAATATCCTGTCACGGACTACCTGGGATTGAAGGTAGCCATTGATCCTGGACATATGGCCAGTAATATGGGAGAAGCGATTTTAGAGAGAAGGTATATGAAGGTGGAGGGTGTAAACTACGATCGCAATAGTGATATAGAATTCTTCGAGGCCAATTTGGCCTATACCACTGCACTGCGGTTAAAGGAGTTACTAGAGGATAAGGGCGCTGAAGTGATGCTGACTCATGACTATGGAAAAAGCGCAATGGGCATTAACTATTATGAGTGGCTCGAAACCGATTTTAAAAAGGATATTATTGCAGGGTATAAAAATGAGTGGTATAACAGAGAAAAGTTCAACTACCTTTTATCAGGTGAAGCGACTGACTTCGTAATGTTCAATGATGTTTTTCTAAACAAAGACTTTGTAGCAAGAGCAAATAGAATTAACGCTTTCAAACCAGACCTTACTTTGGTTATTCATTATAACGCGAGTGAAGGTAGCCAACGTTATGATGACAAATATTTGCCGCCTGTTAAGGAAAATTATAGTATGGTGTTTGTACCAGGTTCGTTTCTTGGATTTGAAGTAGATGGAAAAGATGAGGTTGATCAACGGTTTGAGCTGCTGAGGTTATTAGTGTCATCTGATTTAGAAGAATCAAATGTTTTTGCCAGTAATATCATGAAAGCGCTGGACAAGGAATTAAAAGTGGATGCTCTTCCCTCGGATAATACGTTTACGTTTGCTAATAAGTATTCTATTCTTTCAGATATGGCCGAAGGAGTTTACCATAGAAACCTCTACCTGACGAGGGCAGTAAAAGGGCCAATTGGCTATGCTGAGGCATTGTATCAGGACAATATTGATGAGATTCCTTTGCTGGGTAAAAAGGATTATACCGTTGGAGGTATAACAACCAGCAGCCGGGTTAAGGAGGTAGCCAAGGTTTATTTCAGCGCTATTGACCAATGGCTCAAATACAATCAGGAGTTCACCAAAAAACTTGACGCCCTCTATGATGATAAGTATGGCGATGAAGAAATTTACGCAGAAGAGCTGAAAGAGCAGGAGTCAGAGAACTAGTCTTTTAGCCTTCCGATTTCAGATTCAGATTAACCCAATTTTGAATGAGATAGCGGGCTATGGAGTCTTCACGCGAAAGAATAAGTTCGTCTCTGGAGACTAGTTTCCTTATCTCTCTTGCAGTAAGCCATTGAGCTTCCAGCACTTCGTCCTGATCTAATGTAATATCCATTGAGTGTGCTTGTGCGTAAAAGCCAATCATAATTGAGGAGGGAAAAGGCCAGGGTTGACTGGCAACGTATCTGATATTACTAACTTCCAGCGCTACTTCTTCTATCATCTCTCGCTTGACCGCTGCTTCGAGTGTTTCTCCTGTTTCTACAAATCCGGCTAAGGTAGAATACATCTTGGGGTGACGGCTTCGATGGCGTCCTAGCAAGCACATAGGTTCACCCTTTTCCGGAAGGTATTCAATAAGTACAATTACAGCCGGATCTACCCGGGGGTAGACAACATGCGCACAGTTGCAACATTTTCTGGCATGACCGGCATCTATTTGCTTTGTGTCTTCACCACATAGACCACAGAAAAGGTTCTTGGAGTGCCATATATAAAGTCCTCTCGTATAAACCAGAAGAGGCGCTTGATTACTTCTTTTAAGCACAGGAGTAAGTCGTATATCCATGAACTTACCGTCAGGTAAAAGTGCTAAGGCCTCTTCTTCTGAATATCCGGATAAATCAACCGAAAAGAACCGGACTCCATTTTGTTCACCCAGAAAAATGGTGTCAGGATCATTTTTATGAAAGGCGGTACTTTCAACAGAAAGTAAGTCAGGCTGCTTCATCGTTGCATTACTCAGCCAGTGCAGCCCATTCCAGTAAGGGATCAGTCTGCTATTGACCGATTTAAGCTCGTTTTGGGCCCTTTCAAAATCTTTTC
>ERZ1740070.2065-NODE-2065-length-11861-cov-5.403185_pt1 | contig 11861 bp, 15 predicted proteins | sample MGYA00581734_ERZ1740070 | MGnify/ENA primary metagenome ERZ1740070 (study PRJEB43018, sample SAMN04849744) | marine metagenome | isolation source: floating plastic debris | place: Pacific Ocean | collected 2008-09-01 | study: EMG produced TPA metagenomics... | reverse complement strand
TCGACAGCCACTCTGCCCCACCCATGCTGGACCAGGGACCGAGAAGGAACCCCGTGGATTGCCCCAAACCAAAAGTTGCGAGGAATGTGGCCGCAGCCGCCCCGACAATAACAAAGGCGGCATTGAGCGCGATGGCCAGCATTGTGGGATGCGCCGCACGGCATTTGGTACGGGTCAGGATCATGGACAGCGCGTAAAGCACCGCGGACAAAAGCGGGAGCAGCGCATAAAGATTGAAATCCCCCGTACGCGGTCGAAGGATAAGCATCACACCCGCAAATCCCAAAGCGACGGCGGACCAGCCCAAGCGGCTGATGCGATCGCCGATCAGAAGCGCGGAGAAAAGGGTGATGAACAGCGGCAGTGTGTAATAGGCCGCTGCCGCCACCGCGATGTCGAGATTGGGCAGCGCCAGGTAATAGGCAATCCACATCACCACCAACATGAGGCTGCGCAGCGTGATCCAACCTGCGGCCTCAGGCCATGCGATCGCGGATGGTCTGCGCCATGCGAGATACCCAAAAAGCAATGGCAAAACGACCAAGGACCGGATGACGAAGATTTGCCACAGCGCGAAGGTGCTGCTGGTAAACTTGATCAACGCATCGCCCAGCGACAGGCCAAGCACTGAAAGCAAGACCACCGAGATGGCCAAGGGTAGATTGTCTGATCGGGGGGTGGGCATGGACGTGTGACTTTGGATTTTCGCCAAGCCTAGTGGGGATTGTGCGCCCGGCCAATGCCGCTTGCGCATACCCTGCTGACAAGGCAAGGGGGGAGGATGACCCCCCGCGCGCCCAACCCGACACTCGCCGCCTTGCTCACGCTTCTGGCGGCGGCGTTTGTGGCGGGCACAACGCTGTTGGCCAAGGCGCTCGGGACAGGTGTTTTGGGGGGCGTCGCGCTTGGCCCGCCGATGCACCCTCTGCAAATCAGCCAAGGGCGTTTTTTGTTTGCCCTTGTGGCCATTCTTGGGGTCTTGGCCGTGGCGCGCCCGGCTCTGACACGCCCCAATCTGCCGCTTCATGCCGCGCGGTCGGCCTTGGGATGGGGCGGGGTCACGTTGATGTTTGCCGCGGCCGCCTTCATCCCCCTCTCGGATGCCACGGCGATCAGTTTTCTCAATCCCGTCTTTGCGATGATGCTGGCAATCCCGTTGCTGGGGGAGCGGGTGGGGCCGATACGGTGGAGTGCCGCCGCCATTGCCCTTATCGGCGCGGCGGTCCTGACGCGACCCGGCGCCTCGGCGATTGAACTGGGCGCTCTCTTGGCGCTTGGCGCGGCGGTGGTGCTGGGGGCCGAAGTGATTTTGATCAAGCGGCTCGCCGGGCGGGAAAGCCCGCCGCAGATCCTTTTGGTCAACAACATGATCGGGGTTGTGATCTCCACGCTTGCTGCCAGTTTTGTTTGGCTTTGGCCGACATCTGCGCAATGGGCGGCCTTGGCCGGAATAGGCTTTTTGATGGCCGCCGCGCAGGCGTGTTTTGTCAACGCCATGGCCCGGGCGGATGCCAGTTTCGTGGCCCCGTTTTTTTATGCCGCCTTGGTCTTTGCCGCGCTCTATGATGCGGTGATCTTTGGTGTCGTGCCGGATGTTGTGTCGATCCTGGGTGCGGTGATCATTTTGCTGGGTGCAGGGCTTTTGGCCTGGCGCGAAGGGCGGCTCAAGGAGGCCGGGTGATGTTTGCAGATTTTCTGAGGCCCATGCAGCCCGGTGAGGAAGATGCGGTGCACGCGCTTTTGATCGCGAGTTTTGACAGCGATGCAGAGGCGCGCCTGGTGCGGCACTTGCGCAAGGCGGGCGATATGGCCGGTGAGATGGTGTTGCCGATGGGCGATGAGATCATCGGCTACTACGCGCTGTCCGCCATGCGCGGGCCAAAAGGTTGGTTGGCGCTTGCCCCGGTTGCGATCCGCCCAGAGCACCAAGGCCGCGGCCATGGACGGCGCATGCTGGGCCAGCTCACCGCTTGGGCCAAGGCCGCGGGGCAGTGGGTGGTGGTTTTGGGTGAGCCGGGGTTTTACACCCGCTGCGGGTTTGACCTTCACCGCGCGAGCAAGCTGACATCGGCCTACCCGATCACGCATACGTTGCTGGTCGGGCCGGGCGACACTGTGCCAAATGAAGCGCTGACCTATGCCAAGGCCTTTGACACGCTCTGATGCCGCTTCTTTTGCTCACCACCCTGACGATGATCGCCTTTGCGTCCAATTCACTGCTCAACCGCATGGCGCTCGCTGGTGGCTACATTGGCGCGGCGGAGTTCGGATCGATCCGACTTGTTGCAGGCGCGGTCATGCTGGGGCTGTTATGCGTTGTCTTGCGCGGCGGGGTGCAATTGCGCGGCCCCGCACGGGCGACGGGCGTGCTGTCACTGCTGCTTTACATGTATGCGTTCTCCACGGCCTATGACGCGCTTGATGCGGGGCTTGGCGCGCTCATTTTGTTTGGCGTGGTTCAGATCACGATGTTCGCCGGAGGATTGCTTGCACAAGAGGTGATGCCCGTGCGGCGATGGGTGGGCGCAGGCATGGCGATGGCAGGGCTGGGCTGGCTCCTCTGGCCCGGTGAGGCGGGCGCACAAGTGAGCCTGTTGCACGGTGGGTTCATGGCCGTCGCCGGGTTCGGTTGGGGGCTTTATTCGCTGGCTGGGCGACTTTCCAAAGATGCGCTTCAGGCGACAGCGGCGAATTTCATACTGGCGGCGCCTTTGGGCGTGGTGATCGGCTTTGCCCTGCCCGGGCCCGAGGTGGCGATTGCCGCGCCGGGCGTGTGGCTGGCGATCTTGTGCGGAGCGATCACATCGGGCGTGGGCTATGCCATGTGGTACCAGGTGCTTCCGCAATTGCAGGCCTCTGTCGCGGCGGTGGCCCAGCTGACCGTGCCGGTGATTGCCATGGTGGGCGGCGTGCTGCTTTTGGGCGAGGTCCTGACCCTGCAGGCGCTTTTGGCCTCGGCTTTGGTTTTGGGCGGTGTGGCGGTTTCGGTGCTGCGCTGAGGTCTCATTTTCTTGCAAGAAAATGCGAAGAAAATTCCAATTTTCTCAGCAGAATTTTTGAAAATTCTGCGCCTCTAGGACAAAAACCTGTCCCCGGCTTCCCCGCGCATGTAGGTCACGCGCCCGCCCGCCATGGTCACACAGATGTCCCGTGTCTTCGGCTCAATCACCACCAGATCCGCGCGCTGCCCTGGCGCCAATCGGCCCCGATCCATGAGCCCCAGAACACGCGCAGGCCCCTCAGAGATCAACCGCCACGCAGAGGCCAGATCGCATACACCGCTGTCGGCCAGCAAAAACGCGGCGCGGCGAAGAGACGGGTAGTGATAATCCGAGGCCAGAGCATCACACAGCCCCATTGAGACCACATCAAGCGCGCTTACATTGCCTTTGTGCGAACCTCCCCGCACCAGATTGGGCGATCCCATTACGACAGGATCGCCGAGGTCCCGCGCGCGCTCAGCGGCTGCAAGTGTTTCGGGAAACTCGCAAATATGCACACCCAAATCGTGCCACCAGCGGCGCGCATCAGCAGTGTTTTCATCGTGGCTCCCCATGCGAACGCCCAGAGCCGACAATCGCGGCGCAACGGCCGCGACCGCGCCGGGGACCTGATCACGCGCGGCGTGCATCGCCTTCAGCCGTTCAAGGTTCTTTTCCGGGTTGCGCCCGACCTTGAGGGATTTGCCCACATGCCCGGGCGGTGTTTTGCCTTTCGCCAGATCGTCATGGGGGAGGTGTTCGTTGAACACGACAAACCGGATGCCAAACCGCTCCACCATGGCGACCATCGCATCGTAATCTTCGATCATATGCGTCTCAAAGCGCAGTTGCGTCATCAAGGTCGTATCGACGCGCGCGCGCATCTCGGCCAAGGCCGCGAACACGTCTTCGGCAAACTCCGGCCCGCGCATGCCGCCTTCCCAGCTGTAAAACTGCGCCAATGTGCCGGTTGTGATCCCGTTGGAGGCCAGTTCCGCTTCTGTCGCCATCAGACCCAGATCAAGGCTTTTCATTGCGCCGCGCCGCGGGGCGAGATGTTTTTCAAACGCGTCCCCGTGACAGTCCACAATCCCGGGCAGGACCCAAAAACCTCTGAGGTCAATCTCACGACCCTGGCACGCCTCAACCACCGCGCCACCCTCAAGGTGAAGTGGCGTGTCTGTCAAACCATCTGATGTGAGAACCTGCGCACCTGTCAGGCGCAAGGGTCGTGTCATTCCGTATCTCCAAACAGGATGTCGCCAATGTCGAGATCATGATCAAAGGCGCCCTCTTGGAGGAAGCGGATGGATTGCGCAATCACCACAGGATTGTTCATCATGAAGGTGTGGCTCACGGGCAATTCGATGTGATCGGCCATCCCCTCAACCCGGGTCGAGGCGACAGAAACCTTTCCATCATCGGCCCCCTCAATCAGGTGCGAATAGAACGGATTGACCGACCGCGTGCCCGCGATCACACCCAGCTCGAAATCCACCGGAGGCAGGGAGGCCGCGATGCCTTCCTCGCCGGTTTCCAGCTGCGCCCCTGCGGGACCATTCAGCCAGTCGAAAAAGTCGATCCACCCCAATTCATCGACCAGCTGCGATCCGTTGTTGGGCGGGCCGAGCATCACAACACGCCCCAGCCGCTCCGGCCTGCGATCGGCAAACCAATGCCTGAGGAGAAGCCCGCCCATGGAATGCGTGACGAAATGAACCCGGCTGGTGCCACAGCTTTCAATCGCCTTGGGCAGCGTGACATTGGCCAGTTCCGCAATCGGCGCATCGGTGGATGGGTAATCTGCGCGAAAGGTTTGAAACCCCTCAAGCTGAAGCGCTTCTTCCATGACGATGAACGACGCCTCTGTCCGGGCCAATCCATGGATCAGCACGACGCAATCCTCCGCCCAGACGGGCAGCGGAAAGAGCATGAGAAGAAAGGCCGCAAACCGGTGCATAGGCTTGAGATATGCACATTCCCAGCGCTAATACAGCCCTGACGTTGCGGGGAGGGCGAAAACATGCGGCTGGCGGTACGCGCGGTCATTGTTGAGGCAGATCGACTGCTGCTGGTGAATGCCTACCCCGGCGATCAAAGCGATCTGTGGTGCGCGCCCGGCGGAGGGGTGGAGCGTCATGCCTCGCTCCCCGACAATCTCAAACGCGAGGTGTTTGAGGAAACGGGGCTCACGATAGAAGTGGGCCCACCCTGTTTGATCAACGAATTTCATGACCCGGAACGGGGGTTTCATCAGGTCGATCTGTTCTTTCGGGCGCGGGTTGTGGCGGGTCAGTTGCAAGAAGACTGGCAGGATCCAGAAGAGATCGTGCACAAGCGGCGGTTTTTTACGCAAGATGAGATCACGGGCATCCGCCTCAAACCTGACAGCCTGGCCCAGGTCGCGTTTCAGCGCGGGTTCGGATACGATCCTTTGGAACAGATCGTGGGGTGACGTGCATCACGTGCCCCATAGAAAACCCGCCCCGGGCTTGACCCGGGGCCTCGCCCCTCGAACACAGAGGTCCCGGATCAAGCCCGGGACAGGTTTTGCACAGGATCAGGGTTTCACCCGGTTGACATGACCCATTTTGCGGCCCGCTTTGACCTCGGCCTTGCCGTAGAGGTGCAAGGACGTACCCGGTTCCTGAGCGATCTCAGGCAGGCGATCCATGTCATCACCGATCAGGTTTTCCATCACCACATCCGTATGCCGCGATCCATCGCCAAGAGGCCAGCCGGCCACGGCGCGGATATGCTGTTCAAACTGATCCACGCTACAGCCCTGCTGCGTCCAATGGCCGGAATTGTGCACGCGCGGGGCGATCTCATTGACGATCATCCCCCCCGGCGTGACGAACAGCTCCACGCCCAGCACGCCCACATAGTCCAGTGCGTTTAGGATCTGCCCCGTCAGCAAAACCGCATCTGCCCGTTGCGCCGCAGACACCGTGGCGGGCACGGTTGTAGTGCGCAGGATGCCGTCACGGTGGACGTTCTCACCGGGGTCGAAACACGCCACTTGGCCATCCAGCCCGCGCGCACCGATGACCGAAATCTCGCAAGAAAAATCCACAAAGCCTTCCAGAACGGCCGGTTGACCCGCCATATCCTGGATAGCTTGGGCCGCATCATCTGGCGAGGTCAGTCGGGCCTGCCCCTTGCCGTCATAACCAAAGCGCCGGGTTTTCAGAATCGCAGGCGTGCCGATCTCCGCGATCGCGGCCGCAAGACTTTCCGCGTCATCCACCGCAGCAAAAGGCGCGGTCTTGAGACCAAGACCCGCCAAAAACGTCTTTTCCGTCAGCCGGTCCTGACTCACTTCCAGCACGCGGCGCGATGGGCGGACTGGCCGCACCGTTTCAATCACGTCCAAAGCGGCGGTGGGGATGTTCTCAAACTCATAGGTGATGACATCTGAGGCCTCGGCAAAGGCCTTGAGCGCGTCCTCATCCTCATAGGGTTTCTGAAAGTGGTAGTTGGCCACATGGCTGGCCGAACAATCCCCGCCCGGTTCAAATATGCAGGTCTTAAACCCCAGGCGACTGGCCGCAACAGACAGCATCCGGCCCAGCTGACCCCCGCCCAGAATGCCGATAACGGATCCTTGTGACAGCGGCTCAGTCATCTGTGGGCTCTTCCGGGATCGAGGCCGACAAGGCGTCGCGCCAGGCATCAAGCCTTGCGGCAATATCCGCATCCGTCGTGGCCAGAATGCTCGCCGCCATCAGCGCTGCATTGGCGGCACCCGGCTCACCTATGGCCATGGTCGCCACCGGAAACCCCTTGGGCATCTGCAAAATCGAATACAGGCTGTCGACGCCTGAGAGCGCCTTGGTTTGAACCGGAACACCGATGACCGGCACGCGGGTCTTGGAGGCCATCATCCCCGGCAGAAGCGCAGCCCCACCGGCGCCTGCAATGATCACCTGCAATCCGCGATCCACTGCTGTTTTGCCATAGTCCCAAAGCCTGTCAGGCGTGCGATGGGCAGAGACAATTCGGGTTTCAAAAGGAACGCCCAACTCATCGAGGATCTCTGCGGCCTTTTTCATCGTGGACCAGTCAGATTGACTGCCCATGATGATGCCCACCTTTACGTCCGTCATGCCACGCTCCTTGCCTCGGCCCTCGAGGAAGGCGGCACTATACGCAAGACGCGCCGTTACGCAATGATATCCGGTGTGAGCCTGTCCTGGATCCAGGCGATCCGATCCTTGAGGCGCAGCTTTTGCTGTTTCAAACGCTTGATCGTCAAGGGATCACTGGTGCTTTTGTCTTCCAATGCGGCAATGGCCTCATCCAAATCACGGTGCTGGCGGCGGAACTCTTCCAGCTCCACGCGCAGCACGTCATCCGATTTCATCGAAAAGTCGCTGACCGTGTTCATGTCTGGCTCCCGTACGATACGCCCCGCAATATCCCTCCAATATAAGGATTTCGTTAAGAGCTTGCACCCTAAAGGTTCCGTCCCCATATTTCTGATGGATCTGGGCCGCCTAAAAGGGGTGCCAGGCACAAAACGGACGGTCGCTTATTTGCAAAGGACGCACCGATGACAAAGCTATCCCTGGGGTCGCACCCCTATATGCTTGGTTTCGAACAGCTTGAGCGGTTGCTTGAGCGCAGTGCGAAATCCGGCAATGAAGGCTACCCGCCTTTCAATATCGAACAGACCTCTGACAGTTCTTACCGGATCACGCTGGCCGTGGCCGGCTTTGCCGAAGCCGATCTGTCGATCACGGTGGAAGACCGGCAATTGGTCATCCGTGGACGGCAAAGCGATGATGGCGACAACCGGGTGTTTTTGCACCGGGGTATCGCATCGCGTCAGTTTCAGCGCTCTTTCGTGCTGGCCGACGGGGGCGAGGTGGGTGAAGCCGTGATGGAAAACGGGTTGTTGCACGTGGATTTGTTCCGATCACAGCCCGAGACCGTGGTGCAGACAATCAAGATCAAGAAGGGATGAGCCGATGAACACGACCTACACTTTTCAAAACCCCGATGAGCGCGCCATTGTCTATGTCCGCGCGATCAAGGTGGATGATCTGCCCGCAGAATTGCGCGATCAGGCCGAAGGGCTTGAGACGATCTATGCTGTGCACAACGCCGAAGGCGCGCAACTGGCGCTCGTGCGGGACCGTAAGCTGGCCTATTCGCTGGCGCGCCAGAACGATATGAAACCGGTGGCGGTGCACTAACCTTATGGCGGCGCTGCGCGGCCCGGTCAGATTAAGAGTATTTTTGGCAAGATGAAGGACCGGGCGACGCCCTAGAGAGAGATCGGGTCTGGTCATCACGAAGCCTCGCTGCCATATGGCGTGGGACCCGCCGTTTGCAGCACGAGGCCCTTCATGACCCAAATCATCACTGCCCTGTCTGACGTGTCTGACCGCTATGACGCGCTGTTTGTGGATCTTTGGGGCTGCGTGCACAACGGTGTGACGGCCTTTCCCGAGGCGGTGACGGCCCTGCGCGCCTATCGCGAAACAGGCGGGATTGTTGTGCTGGTCACCAATTCACCGCGCGCGCGGAACCGGGTCGAACGTCAGCTTGATACATTTAATGTGCCCCAGGATTGTTGGGACACGATTGCCACCTCGGGGGACAGCGCGCGGGCCGCGATGTTCCGTGGGATGGTGGGCGAGAAAGTATATTTCATCGGGCAAGACAGTGATCTGAAGTTCTTTGATCCGCTGTCCATCATTGACGATCCTGCGGAAATCACCCGCGTGCCGCTGGATCAGGCCGAGGGCATCGTTTGCGCCGGACCGTTTGATCCGATGGCCGATCCCGAAACATGGCGGCCAGATCTCCTTTTCGCCAAGCAAAAGGGGATGAAACTGCTCTGTGCCAATCCCGACATCGTCGTGGATCGTGGCGAGATACGCGAGTGGTGTGCAGGTGCGGTGGCCAAAATGTATACCGAGATGGGCGGTGAAAGCCTTTATTTCGGCAAACCGCACCCGCCGATTTACGATCTGTCCTATCGCAGGTTGGAAGCGATCAAGCCGGGCGTGGTCAAATCCCGCATCCTGGCCATCGGCGACGGGATTCTGACGGATATCCCCGGGGCGATTGGCGAAGATATCGACAGCCTGTTCATTTCCGGCGGCTTGGCCGCGGAGCAGACCAAGACCACGGATCAGCCTGATCCAGACGCCCTGACGGCCTATCTGGCAGCGGAAAACATAGATCCCACATACACGATCGGTTTCCTGCGATAACGCAAAGAATCGCTTGCCTTTCTGCAGCCGCGAAGTAATTAAGTTGCTCACAGAGCGCGCGAGTCGTTTTGTTTATTACCGAGTGGCCGGATCAGGAGGGACACATGTTGGACAATATGCCTCGTGGCACCATCACCATCGAAGAGATCGAGATGGGTATGATGCGGTCTTTGCGCAAAGTGGTCACCGATGAGGACATTGAGATGTTCGCGCAGGTCTCCACCGACCACAATCCGGTCCATATGGATGACGACTACGCCCGCGATACGATCTTTGAAGGGCGCATTGCCCATGGGATGCTCACCGCTGGCCTGATCTCTGCGGTGATCGGAGAGCAACTGCCGGGTCACGGTACGGTCTACATGGGTCAGACCCTAAAGTTTCTCGCCCCTGTCCGCCCGGGTGATCAGGTGCTGGCAGAGGTCGAGGTGATCGGTATTGATCATGGACGCCGTCGGGTCCAGCTGGATTGCCGCTGCTTGGTGGATGGCAAAAAAGTTCTGGTGGGCGAGGCCACGGTTTTGGCCCCATCGGGCAAGTTCGACTGATCCCACACCTCCGTCCAAGTATCTTTGCCTCCGGCGGGGATATTTTCAGCCAGAAGAATGGGCTAGCCCGACCGTGGTGCACGCGCTCTGTGCCGCTTGCGCATCATTCGCGCTTTGGCTAGGCGTAGCCTATGCGCATTATCCGTGATCATTCCTTTGTTGACCCTGCGGATCGGGGGGCATCTGCGGCCATTGGCAACTTTGATGGGGTACATCTTGGCCATCAATCGGTCATTGATTTGGCCCGCGCGGCCGGAGATGACATCGCCGCGCCCTTGGGCATTCTGACCTTTGAGCCGCACCCGCGTGAGTTTTTTGCCCCGGATGCCGCGCCCTTTCGTTTGATGAGCGCGGAGGCGCGGGCGAACCGTTTGGAGAAACTGGGGGTGGAGCGGCTCTATGAACTGAGTTTCAACGCGGCGATGTCCTCGCTCACCCCAGAAGAGTTTGCGCGCGATGTGATTGCCGACGGGCTTGGCCTTAAGCACGTGGTGGTGGGCGCGGATTTCTGTTTTGGAAGAGGGCGCAAAGGCACGGTGGCGGATCTGCAAAACTTCGGCGCTGAGATGGGGTTTGGGGTGACCATCGCAAGTTTGCTGGAGGGCAGCGAAGGCGAGGTCTCTTCCACTGCCATCCGCAATGCGCTCTCAGATGGGCGGCCCCGGGATGCCGCACAAATGCTGGGCCATTGGCACCGCATTGACGGGCCGGTGATCAGTGGCGAACAGCGCGGACGCGAGTTGGGCTATCCCACCGCGAATATGTCCATCGAAGGGCTGCACAAGCCGAAATTTGGGGTCTACGCGGTGCTCGTGGATGTGCTGGACGGGCCGCATCAGGGGTCATACCAAGGCGCGGCCTCTATCGGGGTGCGCCCGATGTTTCAGGGCGAGGTGCCCAATATCGAAACCTTCCTCTTTGACTTCACCGGCGATCTTTACTCGACAGAACTGTCTGTAGCCTTGGTCGCGTATCTGCGCCCAGAAGAAACCTTTGACAGCCTTGAGGCGTTCATCGCGCAAATGGATGCCGATTGCGCCCGCGCGCGCGAGATCCTGGACGCGTTATGAGCGACACGATTGATCGGTCCGGCCTGCGCCCGCGCTATTGGGAGACAACGCCGCTCGCCCGCATGACCCAGGCCGAGTGGGAGGCGCTTTGCGATGGGTGCGGGAAATGCTGCCTCAACAAGCTGGAAGATGAGGACACGGGCGATGTGGTGCTGACCCGTGTGGCCTGCCGCCTGTTCGATGACAGCACGTGCCTGTGTAGCAAATACGAGATCCGCAAACAATTCGTGCCGGAATGCATCTCCCTGACGGCCAAGACACTGGATCGACATATGTATTGGCTGCCCGAGACCTGCGCGTACAAGCTCCTTCATAAAGGTAAGCCGCTGTATGACTGGCATCCTCTGATCTCGGGCGATCCGGACACCGTGCACCAGGCGGGTGTGTCCATGCGCGGGGCAACAGTGTCGGAAGCCGTGGTGCCTGAGGATGACTGGGAAGAGCACCTGATTGAGGAGCCTGGCACATGATCTTTGCCTCTGACAATTGCGGCCCCGCCCTGCCCGAGGTGATGGAGGCCGTCGTGGCCGCCAATACAGGTTTTCAGGCCTCTTACGGCGCAGATGAGATGATGGACGAGGTGCGTGATCTGATCCGCGTGGCATTCGAAGCGCCCGAGGCCGCGGTTTATCTTGTGGCCACGGGCACGGCGGCGAACGCGCTGGCGCTGTCCCCGCTGGCCAAGCCTTGGGACACGCTTTTTTGCACGCCACTGGCGCGTATCCACGTGGATGAGTGCCATACCTCTCAGCGCGGGCCACTGGCGCTGACGCAGGTGACAGAGCGGGGGCGTGTGTACAGCCTGGATGAGATCGCCGCGTTGACATCGGTAGCCAAGGCCCATGGGCTGAGCACGCATATGGATGGCGCGCGGTTTGCCAACGCGATGGCCGCCTTGGGATGCTCTGCGGCAGAGATGACGTGGAAGGCGGGCATCGATGCGGTCAGTTTTGGTGGTACGAAAAATTGCTGTCTGGGCGTCGAGGCGGTTGTGTTCTTCGATCCCGCCCATGCCTGGGAATTCGAGCTTCGCCG
>ERZ1740070.2064-NODE-2064-length-11863-cov-5.861958_pt1 | contig 11863 bp, 8 predicted proteins | sample MGYA00581734_ERZ1740070 | MGnify/ENA primary metagenome ERZ1740070 (study PRJEB43018, sample SAMN04849744) | marine metagenome | isolation source: floating plastic debris | place: Pacific Ocean | collected 2008-09-01 | study: EMG produced TPA metagenomics... | reverse complement strand
ATAAAATTCCGTCAGCTCTTTTCCAAAAGCCCTGAAATCAACATCCTCTCTGGTGCACGCTTTTTCCTTTTCGGTGCACGCGACGTGTGGTTTGTTGTGGGTCTGCCCGTTTTTCTCTATAGCGTTCTGAACTGGTCCTTTGAACAGGTGGGTGGCTTTCTTGCTATTTGGGTTATTGGCTATGGCTTAGTGCAGTCCCTCGCGCCTACACTGCTACGACAGTTTGGCTCAGGCAAACCACCGCAAGCAGGAACTATTCGCTTTTGGACTGGGATTTTGATTGGGATTCCAGCGGCGATCGCACTCACCCTTCGCACCAGCCTCCCCGCCAACTACACCATCATCATCGGCCTCCTCATCTTCGGCGTCATCTTCGCCTTCAACTCCGCCGTCCACTCCTACTTAGTACTCGCCTACACCGAAGACGACAAAGTCGCCCTCAACGTCGGTTTCTACTATATGGCCAACTCCGGCGGACGCCTACTGGGGACCATCTGCTCCGGCCTCATCTTCCAGCTGTATGGTCTCATTGGCTGCCTCTGGGTCTCCACCCTCTTCGTTCTCCTCGCCGAACTCATCACATTAAAACTGCCTAACCCACCAGCGACGTTGGAGACCGTCGATAGCTAGACGTTTCACTTTTAGAAACCAGCTCAATTCCATCCCGAACGCGGCTTACCTTAGGGGTAAGAACATTTATGCACCCTTAAACCCACCATGAAAAAGACCACCTCCGGTAAACTCCTAGCCTTGTCTCTCATCGCCGGCGGGCTGGTCGGTGTCACCATAGGCTCTGGTCGCACCGTCCTCGCCCAATCCTGGGGAATCAACCCTACCGAATCCACCGAACCAACTGAAAGTGCCATCCCGCCTGTTTACACACCCCCTTCCCCCACCTCAGAACGCGAGGCCCCTCCCTTGATTGCCGACATCACCGAATACCAGCAATACGGTCAGGTGATCGAACGCACCAAATCCATGCTGCGCGACCCCGAAGCTCAGCGCCTCGCCGCCGAACGCAACCTGCAAATCATGGACGTCACCTGGGAAGACACTGGCCGCTACGACAACTCCAGCGTCGGCCCCAACATCAGCGACATGACCATCCAAGTCGAGCACCGCGACCCTCGCTCCGGCGAAGCGAGCCTCCACCTCATGCCCGTCATCCGCTACCCAAACTTCTCCGACCTCACAGCCGATGTGCCCATGCAGCGGCTCTCCATCCTCACCGGCAACGAAAAGGGTGAAGACACAGAACCCACACTGCTTGCAGACGTCCTAGAAGACTTGCGCACCTACCTCTCCAAGCCAGACTCTTGGGCGGGCGACAAAAACTCTCTCCTCGCTGAGCGCGACTCCCACGTTCTCGTCAGCGCCCAGGCCGCTTTCCTCCCCATCCCGCAAAACGGCGAAGCCACTTTCAACCCCGTCTTGTTCAACTACCAGTCCTACCCTGGCGATCCCGCCGTCCTCACGATTCTGGCCACCCGTGAAGGCACCAGCACAACGATTATCGACAATCAGCGCGATGGGTTCGCCACCGGACGCACCTGGGGTCAGAGGCTATTTTTCAACAAAGACGGCGAACGCGCTAGCCTCACCGGCAAACGGATTAGCGACTTTCGAGCAGAACAAAGCGAAAACAGTGGCAACGCGGTAGAACTCCCACCCGTCGAAGTCTCTGAAAAAGAAGGCCTCAACATGGTGATGCTTATTCAGGTACCGCTAAAACAAAAAGAAGCCTTTGGTAACTTCGGCGCTGCCGCAGATCTCTCAGTCATGGCAGAATCTGCCCCTGCCGCCCCCGTAATGGCACAGAGCGCCCGCAGTAATGTAGAAGCCGCTGTTATCGGCCATGGCGAGGTCGAAGGGCCCTTCACCGAAATCGATAACTTAGATATTGAGCGCGACCCTAACTTCCCCATTCGCGTTACCGTTCAGTTCTACAAGGCAACAGACAACGGCATTGTCTCCGCTGAAGATCTCACCGAAATTGACGAACAAATAAAGCGTATCTACGACTATGCCGACTACGTTCGCAGCCTGGTAACCGATGGCCGTACCCGCCGCCCTACCGAATACACCGGCAACCACCAAGAGCCAGAAGACTGGTGGGAAGAGTTCTGGAAGCACAGCGAAAATCGTCAGGGCCTCGGCAAAGAGGCTGCCAGAGACTTGCTCAGACGGCTACGCGGTCTTGCGGAGTAAAGGCCTTCAGAAGATGGGTCTTTTCTATGTCAGCCGCAGCCATTGGCTTGGAAAAGAAGTACCCCTGGCCAAACTGACAGCCCAGCTGCTGTAGCCACAGCAGCTGTTGCTGCGTTTCAATGCCTTCTGCAATAACAGACAAATTCAGCTGCTGACTCAGCGCAACAATCGTATCGACCACGTGATAGTCGCGATTACCAATGGGGGCACCGCTGCCGTGGCCGCCGCTCAACATCTGCACAAAAGATCTGTCGATCTTAAGATTATCGACAGGGAAACGATGGAGATAGCCTAGCGATGAATAGCCTGTGCCAAAGTCGTCAATACTGATTTGAATGCCGCGCGATCGCAGCTCCTCTATTAGGATAACCGCCATCTCAGCATTACCCATAATCGCACTTTCCGTAATCTCCAACTTCAGCGCACCAGGATCAATTCGAGTTTGCGCAAGTATCCGGTCCACATCAGCTAACAGCATTGGGCAAGCAAACTGACGCACCGACAAATTTACACTCATCGTCAGCCAAGAGAATCCCCGCTGTTGCCAGCGATACAGCTGATGGCAGGCCTGCTCTAGAACTTGCATTCCTAGCCGCACAATCAGCCCAGAAGCTTCCATACAGGGAATAAACTCAGCCGGAGACACCATTCCCCGCGTCGGGTGCCGCCAACGCACCAAGGCTTCAAACCCGGTGATTGCCTGACTTTTTAGCTCGACAATAGGTTGATAGTGAAGCGTAAACGACTGCTGGTCGAGAGCCCTTTGTAAATCACTTTCTAACGTCAAACGGCTCAAAATGTCCGCATACATCTGCGGATCAAAAAATTGATAACAGCCTCTTCCGCGCAGCTTAGCCTGATACATCGCAGTATCGGCTGCCCGCAAAATCTTTTCAGATCGCTGCTTCTTGGATAATCGAGAGTCAGACCAATAAGACCAATCCGTATCACTGACGAGCCCACTATCTACTCTCACTTTATCCACTCTCGCCCTATCCACTCCCCTACCTTTAACAGAATACTGAGCAACAGACTGCTTAGCATCACGACTAAACGCAATCCCTAAGCACACCGTCATAAAAATATCGCAGTGCGCCACAGAAAACGGCTGACGAAAGCTTCTTAGTAGCAATTGAACAAAGGTTTCCACCACGCTGACGTCGTCTATTTTGTCCAATAAAAAACAGAATTCATCTTCTCCGGTGCGTGCCAACAAATCACCAGGACGAAGATGTTGCTGCAAACGCTCTGCTATTTTCACCAGCAGCTGATCGCCCACCGCATAGCCAAAAGATCCATTCACCCGATTAAACTGATCGCAGTCCAGATACACCAGTGCAAAAGAAGAGGCTTCATGCTGCGAAGCCCCTCCTTCGCGAAGCGTCCCCACAGAGGTTGGGAAGGAGCGCTCAGTCACCGTTTGCAGCAAAGCCGTTCGGCTAGGAAGCAACGTCAGCGAATCTTGAAAAACCATCGTCTGTAGCTTAGCGGTTCGTTGGCGCACCGTTGCCTCCAGCCGATCGTTAAAGCCAATCAGCTGCTGATACTGATGGCGAATACGTAGCATCGAGCGTACCCGAGCCACCAGCTCCAAACGGTTTATAGGCTGATTAATCACATCATCAGCACCCGCTTCCAAAAGCTGAGCCGACACCTTCTCTTCTATCAGCGGCGTTGCAGCAACAATTGGTAAGGCCTCACACCCAGCCATCGCCCGGATGCATCGACACATCTCAGCGCCGTCAACTCCAGATAGCGAAGCGTCTAGCAAGATCAAATCAATCTGCAATGTCTCCAGCGAGGCTGTTGCCTGCTGAGCATTAGCGTGATGCAACCGATAGCCCTGATCGCTCAATAGCGTTTGAATTTCCTTAAAATCGTTGAGATCATTACCAACGACCAGAATGGAAAATAGATGCATCATAAAATCAAGCCGAGACTCTTACATCAACATTCCCCACAAACACAATCATCACACGCAAAAGCAGATGCCGCTTACAGCTGCAAAGCCATATCCAGACTAGGTTACAAAAGCAGTATACGTAAGGCCGTACATTCACGGATTGTAGATATCACTCACAAAACCGACCCTTCTGACAGAGTCTTTTATTCTTCCTAAAAACGCGCTAAAAGAATCTTCTACTTTGCTCAAATTCCAAAAAGACAAACAATATTTATCATGTGTTGTTCCATAGACTCGTCATCTAGAAATCACCTTTAACGAGTTGTGTTTCCCGATAAAAAGCCATCCTTGCCGATTTTGGAAAAGCTGTAGATAGCTTGCTCTGCATCAATAGACAATATCAGCAGCACTCGGCAGTTTACTATAAAGTTGATGCATCAAAAGCCATGATTAGAAAGCCGTTGTGCAGGGGCAATAGATATGCAGCAAAACAGCCATATAGAGAGCACTACAGCTGACACCGTTCAGTGGAACCACCTAGCACAAACAACGCTAGAGCACCTGACCGCGCTCAGCTTTCGCCAAGGGAACTTGCAGGCTTATTTGGATGAAATTGCGCAGGGCGTCTCTAATCTCATTGAGGTCGATTGGTCTGTGGTCACACTTAATATGGGTGAGTTCAGCAGAGTCCTAGCCAGCAGCCTAACCCTAGACGACAGTGACAAAGCACCGTACTCACTCCACGGATCTGTCGCCCAAACCGTCATCAAAACCGGCTGTCCGCTCACCGTGGCCGACACCACTACAGAAACCCAATATGGCTGCAATCCTGACGGCTACCGGGCGTACCTAGGCGTACCGTTACAGTCAGCAACTGGCACGCTATTGGGCACCATTTGCTGCTTCCATGAGCAACCTCGCAGCTTTGACCTAGAAGAGATAAAGTGCGTAGAACTATTTGCGGAGCGGGCCACTACCGCCATCGATAACTTTCAGCTCTACCAGCAGCAGATCAAGTTTAATGAAAGGCTAGAAGCCGAAGTCGCTAAACGCACCGCAGAGCTGAAAATTGCCCAAGCACAGCTCATCGAAAAAGAACGCCTAGCGGCCATTGGCGAATTTACCTCCATGATTGTGCACGAAATTCGCAATCCGCTGACAACAGTCAAAATGGGGTTGACGGCGCTTCAGGCCTTGGATTTATCTGAGCGCGATCGCACCCGGCTCACCCTTGCCCTCGAAGAAGAACACCGCCTGCACCAGCTCCTAAATGGCATCTTGCAATACGCCAAACCTCAAATCCTAGAAACAACAACTATCATGCTCAATCAACTACTCACAGAAACAGTAGCAACTCTAGCAGAACAGCCCTCTATAAAATCACATGACTTAAAAGTTGTTGTACCCGCTACAGAAATCTCTATGGAAGGCGATTCAGCTAAGCTCAAACAAGTGCTGATCAATCTCATCAGCAACGCTTGCGAAGCCGTCACCATAGGAGACACTGTCGATATTTCACTCTCATCGCCATCCTCCACGCAAGTTTGCTTAAGCATCCGCAACGGCGGCGATCCCATTCCACCCAATGTTCTATTACAGCTCACCAAGCCATTTTTCTCGACCAAATCATCAGGAAATGGACTTGGCCTCGCTATCGTCAAGCGAATTGTAGAAGCTCACCAAGGAACCCTCACATTTACCTCCACAGCGGAAAAAGGGACGACCGCTACGGTTCAGTTTCCAACCCAAATATCTACCCTTCCATAATCAATTTAAGATTCGCCAATCCTTCCTCATATTTCGTGCCAACTATCGAATCCATCAAAAAGCCAAAGTAGGTACTCATAGGCTTATTTAGTAGCGGCACGCCTTTTCTCATATCTGTATCCAGGCTCCATATCACTCGCGTTGCATCCCCAACAGGTTCTAAAAGAAAAGCTGTGTCCGACTCACCCATATCACCGAAGTCCAAGTGATTTTTCACCAAGCGAGGGGCCGCTAACGCTGTTACCTGCTGAGTGCCGCTACCCACTTCAGGATTATCGCTATGCCAGCTCATAGTTTGCCCTACACCTTCTCCCGTAACCGTCAGCGTAGAGTCGGGGTCAATATTGGCCCAAGGCGACCAATCATTCCAGTTGTTGAAGTCACTAATTTCTGCAAATATCTGATCTGGTGATGCACCAATCAAAGCTTCACGCTCTACATGAACCTGACTAGGAAGAACAAATCCCCCAATGAATGTTATGGCCACTAAAGTTAGCAGTCCCACTATTCCTTTTTTAAGAAAAGACATGTAGTTAAATTCCCTCTCAATTCAAATTTTATGAAAGTATAGCGATGCTCGCAATGACAGGCAGTTACACCGTCTTTGAGGCCATCAACCGCTTTGAGGAAAACAAAACTTCAAGATTCTCAACCGCACCAGAATCGGGGTTAAATCTAGCAATAATTTCGTCACCAATCTCGTCAGACTCTTGCTCTTCGGAAAACAAGCACTTGTCGACATACAAAATATCGTCTATCTGGTCATAACGGCCCCTTAGTTGTCCATTGGTCATACTACTTCGCCTCCAGAGAGCCTACGTGCTGTATTGCGCTGTACCGCTAATATTTTGCCACCTTCGCCGCAACCCGCAAAATCTGCCCGGCTAAAATCGCCGCACCAAATCCATTATCAATATTTACAACACCTATCCCCGTCGCACAGCTATTCAGCATTGTCAGCAGCGGCGCTAACCCCTGAAAGCTCGCCCCATAGCCCACACTCGTTGGCACCGCACTCACTGGACCGCTCGCTAACCCCGCCACCACCCTCGGCCAGGCGCCCTCCATCCCCGCCGCCACAATCAGCACATCCGACTCATCAATCACATGTTGATTACTCAGCAACCGCTGAATCCCTGCCACCCCTACGTCCCACAGCCGCGTCACCGCAAACCCACACAGCTCCGCCGTCAATGCGGCCTCCTCTGCCACTGGCAAATCCGCCGTTCCCGCTGTCAGAATGCTCAACCTCCCCGGCTGAGTGACTTGCAGCGGAGAAGGCACGATCGCACAAATCCTTGCCATCTCAAAATAAGTCACCTGCGGCAACACCTGCTGAATCTCCGCTCCCTTCAGCGCATCCACCCGAGTCGCCATCACAACAGACTGCTGTGCTGCGATCGCCTTCATAATTTCAACAATCTGCACAGCCGTCTTATCCTGTCCCCAAATCACCTCAGGAAAACCCGTCCGCTCTGCCCGATCGTGATCAACTTTGGCAAAGTCACCCACCTGCTCATACACTCCCCCTCTCCCCTGCGCACTCTCTCCCTTTCCCAACTGCCCAGCCGCCACCTCCGGCGTCACCTCACCCCTCGCCACCGCTTCCATCAACGCCAATACAGATTTAGACTCACTCACAACAGATAATCTTCAATCGAAAAAGACAACTGTAATAGGCTAACGTAGCAAAGTAATTTATTTTTACTTTAGCCTCATGTCTGCCGCACCGATGGCTGTTGAGTCAGTAGATGCACCCAGTGTCGCTGAGCCTATCGATATTGTCATACTCGCGAATGGTCCCGGCGAAGTCGCTACCTGGGTGAAGCCCGTCGTCCGCGCGCTGCAAAGCAAAACGGCTAGCTTAGCCACGTCGTACCGCATCTCTGTCATTCTTTCTCCCTGCCCTCACGCTTCCGGGCAAGAGCCCCTCATCCTCTCTGGCTACCCCGAAGTTACTCGGGTCCAGAGCGCCCCTCACTTTTTCAAATTTCTCCTCACAGGCAAAACTGCCGATGCTTGGGACTGGCGTCCTAAAGGCATTGTCGTCTTTCTCGGTGGCGATCAGCTCTACACTGTCCTCGTCGCCAAGCGCCTTGGCTATCGCACCGTCACCTACGCCGAATGGGATGCTCGCTGGCCTAGCCTCATCGATGGCTTTGGCGTCATGCAACAAGAGCTGATAGAAAAAGCACCTGCTTCTCAACAGGAAAAGTTCACGGTAGTAGGCGACCTCATGGCCGATGTGCAGGCAATCGCATCCCGCACAGAAATCACTCATCACCTCAGTTGCCCACCAAACGCCGAACTCCTCGGCTTCCTCCCCGGCTCCAAACCCGCCAAACTCGAAATGGGCATACCCATGGTGCTGGCGATCGCAGCTCTCATTCACCCACACCGCCCCCAATCTCAATTCGTCGTCGGTGTCGCCCCAAACCTTACCCTCACCGACCTCAATGCCTACACCGACCCCAAAATAAACCCAGCCGTATCACTGCTTCAAGCACCCATTCCGACCCTTCACAAACCCAAAATCGGCCTGCCCTACTGGCAAATAGAAAACGGCCCTAAGGTCCATCTGTGGCAGAGCTTCCCCGCTCTCGACCTATTTTCACAATGCCAACTTTGTATCACCACTGTCGGTGCAAACACCGCCCAGCTCGGCGCATTGGGCACCCCCATGATTGTGCTGTTGCCGACCCAAAGGCTCGGCGCAGCCCAACTAGCAGATGGATTGCCAGGGCTACTTTCTAGACTGCCGGGGGTGGGTGCGATCGCCCGCAACCTTATCAACCCCCTCATTATCAAAACCCTCCAAAAATCTGGCAAACACTTCGCCTGGCCAAACATCTGGGCCAAACGCGAAGTCGTTCCCGAACTCTTCGGCCCCATCACCCCACAGCAAGTCACCACCCTCGCCCTAAACTATCTAGAACACCCCCAAAAACTAGAAGAAATCCGCCAAACGCTCCGCACCCTCCGAGGCCCCGCCGGAGCCGCCGAAAAAATGGCAGACCTCATCCTAGAAACCGTCAACTATCCTAACTAAAACCCTTCTCCCGCTCTCCCCCTCGACCTTTCTCCCCCTCCTCTCTCTCATGCTCTCCTACCCCAACACCCGCCAAGTAGCTCAAACCGACACCTACCACGGCGTCACCGTTGCCGATCCCTACCGCTGGCTCGAAGACCCCAACACCGATGAAACCGCCGCCTGGGTAAAAGCCCAAAACAAAGTCACCTTCGACTACTTGGGCCAACTCCCAGGCCGAGACAAGCTCAACGCCCGCCTTACCGAACTCTGGAACTACGAGCGCTACGGCACACCCTTCAAGCAAGCCGACCGCTACTTCTACTACAAAAACGACGGCCTCCAAAACCAGTCCGTTCTCTACACTCTGCCTAATCTCGACGCCGAACCCACCATCCTGCTAGATCCCAACACCCTTTCCGCAGACGGCACCATCGCCCTCTCCGGCATCTCCATCAGCGAAAATGCTCAATACCTCGCCTACGGCCTCTCCACCGCAGGCTCAGACTGGGTCGAATGGCACGTCCGCGACATCGCTACCGGAAAGGACACCAGCGATCTGCTCAAATGGGTCAAATTCTCCGGCGCATCCTGGACCCACGACCATCAAGGATTCTTCTACAGCCGCTACGACGAACCCAACGAAGAAAGCAAGCTAGAAGACGTCAACTACTACCAAAAGCTCTACTACCACCGCCTCGGTACACCGCAGACCGAAGACACCCTCATCTACGAACGGCCTGACCAAAAAGAATGGGGCTTCTCCGGCAGCGTCACCGAAGACGGTCAATATCTCATTATTTCCGTATGGCAAGGCACCGATCCTAAAAATCTGTTGTTCTACAAAGACCTACAAAGCCCAAACGCAGAAGTCATCGAACTCATTTCAGAATTCAAGGCTCTGTACAGCCTGATCGACAATGAAGGAACAACTTTTTGGTTTCGCACAGACATTAACGCACCTAAGTGCAAAGTCATTGCCATAGACATCAACCATCCAGAAAAATCCAACTGGCAAACGCTCATCCCAGAAGCCGAAGAGACCCTAGAGTCTGTCGGCATTCTCAACAACCAATTTGTCGCCGACTACCTCAAAGACGCCTACACCCAAATCAAAATCTTTGATCTCTCCGGCACACCTGTTCGCGATGTAGCACTACCCGGTATCGGCTCCGCAGGCGGCTTCAACGGCAAACGAACGAATACAGAAACTTTCTACAGTTTTACTAGCTATACCGTGCCTAGTCGCATCTATCACTACGATTTAAAAACAGGAGAAAGTACGCTCTTCCGCGAGCCAACCATTCCTTTCGATCCAGACGCTTACGAGACTCAGCAAGTCTTCTATCCCAGCAAAGATGGAACAAAAATTCCAATGTTCATCACAGCAAAAAAGGGATTGCAGCTAAATGGCGAAAATCCTGTTCTACTTTACGGCTATGGCGGCTTTAGCATCTCTCTTTCGCCTGCATTCTCCGTCAGCAATTTAGTCTGGCTAGAGCTGGGTGGCGTCTACGCCGTAGCGAACTTACGAGGTGGCGGCGAATATGGCGAAGCCTGGCACCAACAGGGCATCAAAACGTCGAAGCAAAATGTTTTTGATGATTTTATCGGCGCAGGTGAGTGGTTGATAGGACAGAAGTATACGAAAAGTGAAAAGTTAGCGATCGCAGGTGGCAGCAACGGCGGTCTTCTCGTCGGCGCTTGCCTCACCCAGCGACCCGATCTCTTCGGCGCAGCCCTCCCTGCTGTCGGCGTACTAGATATGCTCCGCTTCAATAAATTCACCATCGGCTGGGCTTGGGAATCAGACTACGGCTCTCCCCAAAACGAGGACGAATTCAACGCCCTCTACGCCTACTCACCCCTACACAACCTCAAACCCGGCACCGAATACCCACCTACGATGATCACCACCGCCGACCATGACGATCGCGTCGTCCCCGCCCACAGCTTCAAATTCGCCGCCGCCCTCCAAGCGGCCCACACGGGCGACAATCCCGTCCTTATCCGCATCGAAACCAAAGCAGGCCATGGCGCAGGCAAACCCACCGCTAAGCAAATCGAAGAAGCCACCGACAAATGGGCGTTTCTGGCACACGAATTAGGGGTTGATTTGGCGTGATAACCATCCTTAGTGCACATAAGCCAACCGATGGTCTTACAATAGGAAAAGCAAACAAATGTACTTACTTTGGGCTCACTCATGGTCTCAACACCAACCCGAAAAAGTAACGCACCCGTTGTTCAGGCACCGCCCGAACCAGATATCGTCTGGGAAAAGCTGCCTGAGGACTTTATCCTTCCTGACGATCCTGTGGACAACATCAATCAGCCAGCGCTTGCTGCAGCTCTCACAGAAAGTCTTAGCCTAGGAGGCTATCTAGCAGATACCGCTATCACCACAACCAACTACGGCATCTGTGTAAAATACAAAGGCAAAACAGCTGTCAAAGCGCCCGACTGGTGTTGGGTACCTTCTATCTCAGTCGATAAATCTGAAGTCGAGCGTAGCTACACACCCGTTCTGGAAGGTGATCTACCTCTAGTTGTGATAGAGTTCCTCTCTGAGACGGAGGGTGGCGAATACTCCATAAAATCTAGCTATCCGCCTGGCAAGCTGTTTTTCTATGAACAAATTCTTAAAGTAGAAAATTACATTATCTTCTCTCTGAAAACTGGCGAGATAGACTACTACCGCTTATCGGAAGAAGGACGTTACGAACCACAAGCACCTGATGCCAACGGAAGGTACTGGCTATCAGAAGCAAATTTGTCTCTTGGGGTGTGGGAAGGTATTCGCCAAGACAGAACCGGATTATGGCTGCGCTGGTGGGACGAAAATGATCAGATGCTGCTTTGGGGAGCAGAGCTAACTAAACAGGAGCGGGCGAAAGCTGAGCAGGAGCGGGCGAAAGCTGAGCAGGAGCGGGCGAAAGCTGAGCAGGAGCGGGCGA
>ERZ1740070.2063-NODE-2063-length-11873-cov-7.408699_pt1 | contig 11873 bp, 10 predicted proteins | sample MGYA00581734_ERZ1740070 | MGnify/ENA primary metagenome ERZ1740070 (study PRJEB43018, sample SAMN04849744) | marine metagenome | isolation source: floating plastic debris | place: Pacific Ocean | collected 2008-09-01 | study: EMG produced TPA metagenomics... | reverse complement strand
TAATTTCTGTATACTCACAAAAAATATTAAGTCCAATTTTCAGAATATACAAAACAACAACAGTAGCTATTGCTGGGTCAATTGGTAATCCAGATATTCCTACTAAGTAAACAATTAACCCAGTAAGTAAAGGTGTGCTTGCTGGATTTTTGCTATATTCTTTAACTTGAGTACGAAAGCCATCATCACCGCAAAGCTCATTACGCAAAACATTTAAAGTAGTTTGCCATAAAGACTTTTTTTCGGGTAAAGCTACTGCTCCATTTTTTTCTACCCATAAATCTTCAAAAGCTGTAGGAATATTTCCTTTATGTCTTTCTAATTCATCTAATGCACGTATTCCTGGTGGATAATCCTGTAATACCTCTCGCATCGTATGAATTTCATTAATTGCTACTTGTGCATTCATTACAAACTGGAATTATTATTTAAAAAAACCAAAATCATCTTATATTGAAGAATTTTGAATTTCTGTAAATTATGAATGATAGGGAATAGGGCATTGGGCATGGGAGAATAGAGTGTAGAAAAACTTTTAACCACTAATTCCTAGCCACTAACAATTAACAACAAACTCATTTGATATGCAAATTACCAAATGTTTGCACGTAGCAATTCTCGTTACTGACCTAGACCGAAGCGAACAATTTTATGGAGAAATTCTGAAATTACCTAAAACAGAACGTTCGCGAAATTTTCCCGGTAGCTGGTATCAACTTGGTGAATATCAATTACACCTTATAGTTGCATCTTCAATTTCCGAACAGGTTAAAAACGAAAAATGGGGACGCAACCCCCACATTGCTTTTTCAGTTTCCGACTTAGATGCCGCCAAAAAGCAGCTATTAGATTATAACTGCTCAATTCAACCAAGCGCTTCCGGTCGTCGAGCATTATTTACCCAAGACCCAGACGGGAATATTATTGAATTAAGCGAAGGGTGAAGAGTTAGGAGTTAGGAGTTAGGAGTTAGGAGTTAGGAATTATAATTTATAACTGTTCCCTGTTCCCTATTCCCTATTCACTGTTCACTGTTCACTGTTAACTGTTCACTGATAACTGATAACTGATAACTGATAACTGATAACTGTTCACTGAATGAAGTTCGCATATACTTACAGCGACCCTTTATTGGAAACAACTCCCGAAATTACTAGTTTTGGATGGGAAGTAGATAAGGTTTATCAAGATTTAGGAAAACGCTCGGAATTACAGCAATTATTTCAGGATTGTCAGAAAAATCCTCCAGATTGCGTTTTGATTCGACGGTTGGAAGAGTTAGGGGATTCGGTTGAGGAAGTTACATCGAGTCTTTCCCAATTTGAAAAGATGGGAATAAACCTTGTAGCAGTAGAACAAAATTACAATTCTGTGACAAAAGCTACGAATACCCACGCTAATTTACTACAACTTTTAAACGAAATTCAGCAACAAAAACGCAGCCGTCGCATCCGACAAGGACATGCTCGCAATCGCTTAGATGCAGCACCACCACCGGGTAAAGCTCCTTATGGTTATCGTCGGAGTAAAGCAAAATATACTATTGACCGTACCACTTCCCCAGTAGTCAAAGAATTTTTTGATAACTTTTTGCTGTACGGTTCCCTACGGGGAGCAGTGCGACATTTAACCAAGAAATACGGTAAAAAAATATCTGTGACTACCGGAAAACGCTGGTTATCGAATCCGGTATATCGTGGTGATATTGCTTATAAAAATGGAGAAATTGTCCGCAATACTCACAATGCAATCATTTCTCGTGAAGAAGCAGCCCAAGTCGATAGAATTTTACGTCGTAACAGTCGTTTACCATCCCGTACAGCAAGTGCTAAGCGTTCTTTAGCAGGTTTAATCGTTTGTGGTGAATGTCAATCCCAGATGAGCATTACTCGGGTTACTTTTCACAGACAGAAAAAAGAGTATATTTATTTACGTCCTATCAACTGTGATAAACATAAAAAATGTCGTGCTATTTCTTACCAAAAAGTATTAGAAAACACGATTGAAAAAGTTTGTAGTGAATTACCTCAAGCAGTAGAAAAGATGAACTTTCCATTTTTTGATGAGGTAAAAAATAATTTAACTCAAGCTATTATTTCGCAACAACAAATATTAGAACAAATACCAGCATTAATCGAAACCGGTATTTTAGACGAAGAAACAGCCAAACTTAGGAATTACAAACTCCGTACCGAAATATCCAAACTCCAAACACAATTAGAAATACTACCACCAGTAAACTTACGTTCCGTCGCTCAAGCCGTTTCCATCCCGCAATTTTGGCTAGACCTATCAGAAACAGAAAGAAGATTTTATTTTAGAGAATTCATCAGCAAAATCGAAATCATTCGCCAAAATCAAGATAATAAAGATTGGGATTTACGAATTATATTTATTTTTTAAATTGGGAATTGGTAATTTGTAATTGGTAATTGGTAATTGGTAATTGGTAATTGGTAATTGGTAATTGGTGGTTGGATAAATTCTCAACTTCTAACTCATAACTTTTAACTCCTAACTCCTAACTCCTAACTCCTAACTCTTAACTCCTAACTCCTAACTCCCAATCCAAAATCCAAAATCCAAAATCCAAAATCAAATTAAGGCTTATTCCCAGTATTCCGCACTTTAGAAACTTTACTAATTAAGTCAAACCAGAATGGGGCACCCATTGCTATAGCAATTCCACTGATAATCCAACCGGGAATTGCACGAGCAAATCTGAAAAAAGAGAACCAGCCAATATTACTATTGATTGATGGTATGATTCCTACTTGCTGTTTGACGTTTACTTGACTCCAACCAATGGGTAAAGAGATATCTGATAATGCTTCTTCTGTCTGACTTTTGAGAGTTGCAATATCTACGTATTTTAGATTTTCTTGATTTCTAATTACTATTTGTCCAGCATTACTTACAATGGTATTTCTTAAAGCTGAATCTGTAGAAAGTCTGCTTATCATATGAAATGCATCGGCATTGGCAATTACAGCAATAGTAAAACCTATAAGTAAAGCTACTCCCTTAGAATTACGTTTGTAAACCCCACTAGCTCTTTCCATTGAACTATTAAAAGAGCTTTCCATTTCTTGTTTTAATACATTAATACCGGATTCTGTTTTATCAATTCTTGTCCGGGTACGATGGGCTAAAACAGTCAAATTATCTGTGATTGATTGCGGTAAAACACTAGTTAATTTCTCAAATTTTTCATAGGTTTGATTATCTTTATCTTTTATTGCTTCTGAAAATTCTTGGTAGACTTTACTTCCTTTTTTCATTAACTGAACTATTTCACTAACGTTCGGTTGCAATCCTCCTAATGTAATTGCTCTTTCTTGGGAAGCAAACGTATCTTGTTTTAAAAACTTCAATTTACGCAATGCTTTGGCTGCATATTCGCTTTCTGGCATGTCTAATTCAAAAACGTGGATATATCTATCTACACTTTCTGCCATGCGACTAATACTAGTATGTAAATCTGCTTTTTTCTGGTTGTAATTCCATAGAATTTGCTCGAAATCAGCCTGCATTTCGGCGAATTCTTGATACATTAAACTCAGAAAATTAACGAACTTCTCATCTCCTTGTACTTGTCCTTCTAAAGCAAATAAAATATTTTGTATTTCATTGAGTCTTTCGTTTTTAAATTTTTCTACTCTTGATTCTGAAAGTTTCTGAGAAAAATCAGGAATTTGTAAAGTTTCCATCAAGGTAGTTGCATAAATATCGGCTGGAATGTAAGAAGGACCGCTATGTTTCCCGTTACCGAAAATCGTGTCGTTCTTACTTGTTCCAGGACGGGGTATTTTTAGAGGCCTAGTTAAGGAAGAAACAGCCCAAGTAGCTTTTCTGGGTAAAGTCGCTAAAAACCCTTTTGCTTCTTGATTAATATTACTAACTAAAGGATTACCATAAATATTATTTACTAATTGGATTATTTTGCCCTCTTCAGAATTACGAGTACCACCTGCAAGTAAAATCTCAATAGATTTCCTGAGATGGGCAGCCCTCCATTGTAATAATGTGGCCATTAATTCTAGTATTTCGGAAGCTAGCAAACTCAAAATCAAGTAAGTAAATACTAAACCTAAAGCAATATCCAAAATGAAAGGTAGATTCATATTATTCTCCTATTCGAGTATTTAATCGCTAATTTTGACAACATGAAGGGATTATTTTTTATTTGCTTAAATAAGATTTAAATTTTTATGAAATCACTCCAATTCTTTTTCCTGAAAAAAAATAAAAAGTTTAGTAAAAAAAGATAAATAAATTAGATTTAACGAGATAATGAATCATATGGCAGTTTCATCAAATGTTATTATTGGGGATTCACAAAGCTGGCTTCTCCATCATTTAATTAGCGATTTAAAACGATTGTCCTAGTTTATGCAAAAAGAAAGCTTTATTTGGGATCGTGTTGAAAAACAGTATCGTCGGATGGACAAACGGATAGATAGAATTTGGATAGTGGTACTGCTGGTAGCATCGGTAATAATATTTACGATTAATCTAGGTGATTTACCGCTACGAGACTGGGATGAAGGCACTGTTGCACAAGTTGCACGCGAATTGGGACGCGCTCCGAATGGTGAGATGCGATGGCTTTTCCCAACTCTTGGAGGTGAGCCGTATCATAATAAGCCGCCATTAATACATTTGATGATTTCTTGGGCTTATAAACTAGGAGGTGTTAACGAGTGGACTACCCGTTTACCCGGTGCAATTTTAACAGCTATTTCAGTACCTTTTCTGTATAGTATCGGCAGAGAAATATTCCATCAACGCATTTGTGCTATCTACAGCGCTTTAGTTTTCTTAACAATGTTGCCAGTAGTGCGCCACGGAAGGCTGGCTATGTTAGACGGTGCAGCAGTTTGCTTCTTCACGATTATGCTGTTGTGTGTATTGCGATCGCGTCGTAATTTGCGCTATTGCTTGGGGGTAGGCATCGGTTTTGCACTGATTTGTTTAACCAAGAGCATTTTGGGCATATTGTTGGGTGTTGTGGCGATGATATACCTATTTTGGGATACGCCGCGATTGCTTACGAGCAAGTATATGTGGATGGGAATATTTATCGGTATTGTTCCGGTAGCCTTTTGGTACGGTGCCCAATGGATACATTACGGACAGAATTTTGTAAACACGGGGATGATGAATCAATCATTCAGCCGTATTTGGAATTCTGTAGAAGGACATTCCGGGCCACCCTGGTATTATTTGCTAGAAATCCTTAAGTACACCTGGCCTTGGTTGATTTTCGTACCAGCTTCTTTACGTTTCGCTTGGGAAAATCGCAATCTCAGCTGGGCAAAACTTGTACTGGTTTGGTTCAGTGTTTACTTGATAGCTATTTCTGTGATGGGAACCAAGCTTCCTTGGTATGTGTTCCCGATTTACCCTTCGATTGCTTTGATGATTGGAGCAAAGTTAGGTCAGGTAGAAAATTTACCTTTGTTGACCCCGTTACCCAGATTTTGGGTAGTAATGCTAAGCTTCCTAGCTTTAATTTCGGCAGCTGCTAGCACTTACTATAGCTGGAACGGTACACCTGCACTGGAATTACAGCTGATATTTGCCTCCCTAAGCGTAACCATGGCTTTAGCGGCTTTAAGGGCACAAAGAGGTGACAGAGAGTTCCTCAAAGTACTTTTATGGGGAACCTATGTATCTTTACTATTATTCGTAAAATCTGATTACTGGGTATGGGAACTCAATGAAGATTATCCAGTTAAACCAGTTGTGCAGATGGTAAACAGAGCCAATCCACCAGTAAAGACAGTTTACATTTCTTCAGCCATCAACCGACCATCACTAGAATTTTATAGCGAAGGTACCATAAAACCTGCCTCCCCAGATTACCTGAGATACAATTGGCAGCATGAGAAACAACCATACTTCTTACTTGACGAAAATGCTCTGAAGGATTTTCCAGCAGATTCAGTGCAAGTAATAGATAAGCAAGGGAATTGGACTTTAGTTACGAAAAAGACTGCTCCCTAACTCAAAAAATTAAGTATGGGTCTGTTTTTAACTTTCAAGATTTCGACCTTGTTCAATTGAGCTACGTGTTAGGAGCGTGACCCTATGGTCATATTTACTTACCTAAACTTTGTAGTAGACATGAAGCTTATATAGAGACGTAGCAATGCTACGTCTCTTTCAATGTGAAATCACGTTTTCATCTTTTCATATTTTTATATGACTAACATCGCGCTCCGCTAACAGAAACACCAGATTTTTAGTCCATAAAGGCAAATAAATTTTATATACAAATAAATCTAGATAAACAAGGTAGTCATAATTAAAGGGGACATTCTTCAATTCCGAGTCCCCCTTCGGCTTAACAAAAATACAATATCTTCACCAATATAAATCTGTGAAAAATTGTGAAAAATATAGTTTATTTTTCTTCTGTACTCCTATTTTTTATCTATATTCTCTATATTATCGAGAGGCTTTTGACCATCTGGCTCAACAGTGTTTGTTTGAGTCACGGTTAACATACCGCATATAATAGCACTTCCTAAAATAAGAGCTACCAAAGGATGCTTAAAAAATACAAAATCTCGTAAAATTCGAGCTAAAGGTCGGCTTTGACGACGCAGTACAGATGAAAGAGTAATTTGTTTTAAAGGGAATGGGTCGCGCACGTAATTACCGCTACGACATACTACTAGCCTTTCCTGACAGTACGGACAATTATATAACCCAGTACAAGTTTTCAAAGCTTTTGCCGTAGCATTTTTTTGGCAAATGGGGCAAGTAACGTAATGATTATCAAAGGTGTGTGTGTTCATCTACCTCGTCCGCTTATTCTATTTACCTGGCACGTATAACAATTGGTATAACTGATAAATTTGTGCTTATACAACCGAAACACGGTTAAAAATAAGCAATGCGCGATACATATAAACGCTCTTTGGATAACGAACATTTTTATGACTGCAACACGAGTATAGCTATATTTAAATAACTCTGAGTTAACCGACCCACTAATTTTTCATCAATCAATTGTCGATTCATTTGATTGTAGCCCGGATTAAATGTGTGGAATATTACATGTCTGTGACCTTGCTAAGCGTGATAGTTAAAGACTGCCTATCGCGTTGTATTCAACAAGCGAGAAATTGCGTTTTTATCGCTTTTCGCAATTAGCAGGTATCTACTGTTTACTATTTAAGCACCTCCTCCACAAAAATTCTGAGTAATTACAGTTTTTTTTACCAAAGCTTTGTAAAGCTATCAGACAAATTATGTGAATTACCCATAAGTATTCTACTGAACTGACAACTTATACCATTCTCAACAAGCTCGAATAAAGCCAGTTTATTCCACTGAAAACATGATTTCACATTTAGCAATGAGTTAGATATACAGCTGATTAGCAAGAAGCCAGGTCTGCGTATAGTAGTGCAAGTTTCTACACTCTAATCTAGTTATACAAAGGGTTTTTTCTAAAAGTGGTGATTATGTAGACTATAGATAAAGGTTAGACGATTAATAATTTCCTTTCTGCTTTTACAAAACAGCATGGATAAATAAAGATAACAATTTTTAGCTCTATCAAAATTCTTTAGATATGCCTAGCTTATAGTTTTATTTAATAAATATAAATAAATACAAAGACAAATAAATGTAAATCACTTAAGTAAAATTTATAAAAAAACGATTATTAGATTGAATGATTTATTAACATACTTTTAAATTTTTATCCAATTTTTGACCATATCTATATTATTAATTAATCATTTTCGGTTCCTGAGTACTCAATATATTATTTAAGCAGCAGAAAAAAGGGACAAGGATTAGAAAGTAGGGAATAGAAAAATGTAGGCACTGATAAAAATAACAATTATATGATTATCATTTTATCCAATGTTATTAAGCACTCAACATCTCTAGGAACCGACAGAATCTAGTTTGCTAAGAAATATTATGAGAATTTAATCTACTTATTATTTTTATTAATTTTATTAAAGGTTTTAGCAAAGATTCTACAGTTAGCAGGAATTTATTTTTAGTTTAGATTAGATAATTCCTAGGGGCTTGAATACTAATCCTAACAAATCTCAATCATGAAAAAAGCTGCCTACAATCATTACAGAATGAAGAGGCAGCTAAAATCAATAGCTGAAGTATCATAATTGACATTACATAGCAACAGTATTTTCATTGTTAATTGACGAAACAATGAATTTATACGCTGCTATACATGCATATATCATCAACTACACTGGCTATTTTAAGCAAACATATCCAAATTATCGTTTATCGAAAATATGGACTATTTTTAAGCATTAAACCTAAATAGATTTAAAGACCAAAATTCTATATACTTGCTTGTGCAAATTAATCCCCGTCAGAACCATAAGTTTTCACAGTTTTTTTAGCTCTGGGGGATTTATCACTAAGACGACAGTTTTCCAATCAGAATAAGACCAAAGTTTCCTAGTTAGTTTTTACCTTCATAGAAAGATTATGCTGTCGTCAGATAGCAACTTCAACATAAAAATCGGTAAAGTCGTAAAAAGATATGGATAGAGCTAACAAAAACTTGCGCGTATTAGCGGTCTCCTCAGTTGAGGAGGCCAGTTTTTTTTGGCAAGTGATGTCAACATTTGCATCTAATAATCAACATTCACGAATCATGATTATTGAGCCACTAATTGCTTACCTTAATCTTCTTCTTCCTCTTCTTCTTCCTCTTCTAAATCTTCTGGATCTATCTGTTTTAGACGAATGTGCTTTTTACCTAAAGTAATCACAAACTCATCTCCTGGTTCAAGTCCCATCTGTTTTGTATAGGCCGAACCAATCAATAAGTTGCCATTAGATTGGACGCTAATTCTATAGCTAGCACTGCGTCCTCCACGCCCGTTAGCACCAGAAGAGCTATCTAACTGAATACCCTCAGCATCAATTAGGGCATTCAAGAATTTCATCATATTAACGCGCTCTATACCATTTTTCGTAACGGTATAGTAGCCGCATTGTTTGGCTTTATCTTCTTTGCTTTCGTTTTCTAGCTCTTTGACTTTCTTGAGTAAATCTTCGCCGACTAGAGGTTCAATTTTTTTCTGTTTAGCCATCAACTTAAATCAAAAACTAACGATGGATGTGGTGGAATCGATTTCATTTTAACTGACATTGAGGTATTAAGAACACTCCTGACGATTAATTTTAATTTTTTTTTTAAGACAACAATATAAAATTAACACTTCTTGCTCTTATTTTTGGAAATATATTGACTACTGACCTAAATAAATGGGAGCAAAATAAATGAAGCAAACAATCATATATAGGTTCGATAACTAGATAAGAAATTTTCACGCTAATTATAGAGAGTGTTCGCTCTTACGAATACAGCCAGTTTTAGGGCTTTATACTGCTAAACTATAGAAGATTTAAAAAAATAATTTAACTTGTACGATAAAGTATGGCTGCGATAAAGAAAAAGTACGAGTAATTTGATAAGCGTAAAACGTAGACATTTCACAAGCCGTTATAACATATCAAGAAGCTCAATACGAATGAAACTTACTACCAAAGGACACTATAGTGTAAAAGCGTTACTAGATTTGAGCTTGCAGCAAAAAAGCGCTCCTTGTTCAACTAAAATGATTGCAAGCCGTCAAAATATACCCGCTCCCTATCTAGAAAAACTACTAATAGAAATGCGTCGTGCTGGATTGGTAAAATCAATTCGCGGTAAAGATGGTGGATACCAATTAGCACGAGAACCTGTAAAAATATCTTTAGGAGAAATTTTAGAAGCAGTTGGCGAAACTATTGAACCTCTACCTCACCATAGAGCTAAAGAGCAAGTAGCTGAAGATTGGGTAACTTTTAGTCTTTGGCATCGACTCTCTCAAAAGCTCAAGCAAGCATTATACAGCATTACTTTAGCAGACCTTTATTACGATGCTCGCAGCTGGCAAGCTTCTCTTGGAGAAGAAGCAAGTTTTGTTGTTTAATGATTAATTATTAATCAGGATTAATCCTGAAATTAAAAAAAATCGGAAATCAAAAACAGTTAATCGTAAATTCAAAATCTATAATCCATTTAGAGGGTGACTTCTTCTTCTGTCGTCTTAATCATTGCTGCTAGTTTAGATTACTTTATCGGTGACCCGTGGAATTGGCTTCATCCCGTTCAAGTGATGGGCTGGTTCATTTCTCGTTTAACTAAGTTAGCTATTAACTATTGTTATCATTCTCTAACACAACGCTTAGCCGGAATAATAATAGCCTTAATTTTAATAATAGGTAGTGGTCTCTTTAGTTGGTTAATAGTCCGATGTGCTTCCCAGCTAAATCCAATACTGAGAATTCTGGTAGAAAGTATTTTATTAGCTAGTTGTTTTGCTTTCAAAAGTTTGAGAACAGCAGCCGAAACAGTTTTAAAACCTTTACAAGCAGGAAATATTAGTGAAGCTCGTTCTCTTCTGAGTAATTTTGTCGGTCGAGATACACAACATCTAAGTTCAGAAGAAATTTTTAGAGCAGTCTTAGAAACAGTAACAGAAAACGCTACCGATGGCGTAATGGCTCCTCTTTTTTATGCAATTATTGGTGCTTTTATCCCAACTATTGGACCTTGTACACTTGCTTTAGCATACAAAGCCAGCAGTACTCTTGATTCAATGATTGGATATCGAGATAAGACCTATATTCACTTAGGATGGTTTAGCGCACGTTTAGAAGATTGTTTAACTTGGTTACCATGTAGGCTAACAGTTATAACTCTAGCTTTGCTATCTCGTAAACCCCTACAGGTAATAAAAATTTGTCAGCGAGATGCTGTTAAAGATTCAAGTCCCAATTCTGGCTGGAGTGAATGCGCTTATGCTGCAATTTTAGACGTACAGATGGGAGGAACTAATTGGTACCGTGGAATCGCAAAAGTAAAACCTTTGCTCGGAGATGCGATTAATCAAATTACCGCAAAATCTGTTGAAACATCTTTAAAACTAACTAGATATTCCTTTTTATTGTGGTTGGGGGGAGCAACATCTCTACTCTTTTTAACAACAATAGAGTAAATATGAAACATAAATGCAAAAAAATTGAGTTTGGAATTCTCTGCAATTTGTCGGAGAATTAAAAAGGATTAAGCTTTAACGCTTTAAAGTTTAAATCCCTACGTGTTCCAGCCTTACTTAATTTATATAAGGTAGTATAATTAATGACTCAGTGATATAAATTTATGAGTGTGTCTGTCAAAGTAGTTAAGATACTTTCACCAGAAGAACTTCGTCGTACATTAAGAAGACTCGCTTCTGAAATAGTAGAAAGGACTCGCGATTTGTCTAAATTAGTGCTTATAGGTATATATACCAGAGGGGTACCATTAGCGGATTTATTAGCGAGTCAGATTGAAGGATTAGAAAACGTAAAAGTGGCTGTAGGTGCATTAGACATTACATTTTATCGCGATGACCTCGACCAAATTGGTTTAAGAACCCCAGCAAAAACCAGCATACCCTTTGATTTGACAGGGAAAACAGTTGTACTTGTTGATGATGTCATATTTAAAGGAAGAACCGCTCGTGCTGCTTTGAATGCAGTCAACGAATACGGTAGACCCGAAGTAATTCGTCTTGCTGTATTAGTAGATAGAGGTCATCGTCAAGTTCCAATTCACCCAGATTTTATTGGTAAACAGCTACCAACCGCAGCAGAAGAAATTGTTAAAGTCTATTTACAAGAAACTGACGGGAAAGATGGAGTCGAATTAATTGAAGATTGATATTATAGCGTTGCTCAGTAAGCCTGAAGTACACCTAGAAACCAAACACCAAACACCAAAACATAATAAAGAGAGGGGAAAAAAGCAAACAATAACAGAAATAAAATTAAAAACG
>ERZ1740070.2062-NODE-2062-length-11873-cov-9.413691_pt1 | contig 11873 bp, 7 predicted proteins | sample MGYA00581734_ERZ1740070 | MGnify/ENA primary metagenome ERZ1740070 (study PRJEB43018, sample SAMN04849744) | marine metagenome | isolation source: floating plastic debris | place: Pacific Ocean | collected 2008-09-01 | study: EMG produced TPA metagenomics... | reverse complement strand
ATGTTGAATGGGCTGGCCCAGTTGTGGCCGGCCCCTGGGGGATGGCGAGATGTGACCGTGCGTTTGCTACGGCGGCGAGGCGTGGCGGCCTGGCCTCCGAGGCCCACCAGCGCGAGCGAGGCGGGGGCGGGGATCGGCTCGCCGATGAAGCGGAAGACGTCGTCCTGCAGCCAGCCGATGTCGGTGTTCCGCATGATGATCTCGGCGAGCGTGGTGCCCATGATGTCGTCGCGGAGGGCCGCGTCGATGTTCGAGTCGAACATGAACAGGAAGCGGTCGCCGTCACGCAGGCGCGTGAACTGATCGGCCATGATCGCCGCGAGCGTTTCGCCGACCGCGGTGCCCGAGAGCTTGTCCTCTGCCATCAGCCCGATCCACGGGTCGATGTCGTTGATGTTGCCGTAGAGCGATTGGAGCTGGGCGGCGAGCGTGGGGTCGGAGGTGATGTCGCTGAAGTTGGTGATGGGCGCGAGGCCGAAGTCTTGGCGGAGGGTGTTGTAGTCGGCGAGCCCGTGGTCTCGGCCGCGCTGGATGTTCATGCTGAGAAGGTCGAGCCCGCCGGCGCCGGGTGCGCCGAAGAGGAAGTTGCGGACGTCGTCGACGACCTGCGTGTCCATCTCGTTTGCCTGCTGCCAGGCGAGGCCGCGGAAGATGGGGTCGAGGCCTGCCGGCTCGAGGACCTCGGGTGCGTTGAAGAACCCGTCGCGGAGGTCGACGTGGCCGTAGGCGTGCTCGGAGCCGTCGGCGTCGAACATCTTGTACTGGCTGTTGAGCATGGTGTGGCCGAGGCGGTAGGCCGCGGTCGAGAACGAGTTGGCGATGCTCGCATCGACGCTCGCGTCATACGACGCGTCGGCGAGCGAGGGGGCGGCCGAGCCGAGCAGAGCGGGCAGGAACTCGTTGTAGGTGATCGCCTGGATCTGTCCGCCGACGATGGCGCGTGCTTGCTGGAAGACCTGCTCGCCGGTCATCGTTGGGTTGGCGGTGCTGATCTCATCGGCGAGGCGGTTGTGCTCTCGGACGAAGAGGGTGTGCATTGCTGCGAGGCCTGTGACTTCGTTGGCGCGGATGTCGCCGCCGGCGTAGAGCTCGGAGTCGGCGAACTGGCCGGTGTCGTTGGCGTTGGCGAGGCCCGCGGTGTTGAGCGGCATGAACTGGCCGCCGCCCGAGGTCGCGAGGCGTCCTGTGCCGTCGTTGGCTCGGAGGGTGCTGGCTCGGCTCGAGTCGGAGCCGTAGACCATCGAGGCGTCGAGGAACGCGCTGATGGAGTTCTCCTGCTGACGCGGCGTGGCAAGCGAGCTGCCGGTCGCGGGATCAAACGCCGAGCGCGTGAAGGGGATCATTGGGCCCAGCACGTCGCTCGGGTCGGAGCCGGTGATCGGCGCGAACTCGCTGCCGGTGTGGGTGAGTGAGATGTCGTGGTCGATGAATTGGCCCCACTGCCAGAACATGCTGGAGAGGTTGCCGGAGTTGGTGTTGAGTGGTGCGGTTTGCACGCCGACGACGTTGGAGATGTCGCGGGCGCTGGGTCGGGCGGTGCCGGCCATCTGCCACATGCCATCGGCGTAGTGACTACCCGACGCTTCGCGGAGAAGCTGGGCGTGGTTCGCGCCCCAGTCGGGGTTGGCGACGTTGTTGCCCGTGCCGTCGTATGAGCGGACCTGGGCATGGGCGGATGTCGCGGTTGACGCCAAGCCAGCGCACAACGCAAGCGCGAAAGCTGTTCCGGTGGTCTTCATCTGTAATTCCTCGTCTTCTCTGGTGCCGGTCGTTGCCCTGGCACCCGCGACGGACTGCGGGCGGTGTCCAAGGCGTAGACCCCACGAGTATGCCCGCGATTCATCGCTTCAACGAGTAAAACCCGCCGGGATTGGAGGCGCGGTGACAAAATTTCCCATGATCGGATTTTGCTTGTGCGAACGGAACACGTTCACATGGCGATAAAAGCATCTTCTTGCATGCGTCAGCCGCTATTCCCTGGTCGTAACCGGAATCTGCCGCATCTTCGATGTAGGTGGCCCGTGGGCACAGGTTTGTTGCTGTGCGCAAGTCACTGGACCAGTCGGGCTCGAGGGGGTCCGGGAGAGAGAGGAATCGGAATGAAGACCACGACCATCGCGAGCCTTGCGCTCGCGGGACTCGCGCTGCCCGTGAGCGCCACAACGCTGACCTTTGACATCGTCGGCATCACGAACGGGGTGTTGCTGTCACAGGACTACGGCGACCGTGTCACGTCGGAGACCGACGGCTCGTTCTCGTACCTGCTTGACGGCGGCGCGACGCCGAACGTTGAAGTCTCTTACGCCCGGGCGGGCGGCGGGGACCTCTCGTGGTGGAATGAGGACTACAACGACCTTCAGGGCGTTGTGTACAACGAGGCGGATGGCGCCGCGGGCTACAGCATCATGCTGACGGCCGATGCGGGCTGGCTGGTCGACCTCCGCGGATTTGACCTTGGAAACTTCGGCCCGGAGGTCACCGTCGGCGTTTCGATCGAGGACGGCTTCGGCGGCGTGCTCGACGCCACGGCTGCCCAGGTGCTCCCCAGCACCGGTAATCCGCATGTCTCGTACAATCCCGCCTCGCCGGCCGTTGCCCAGACCGTGGTCATCAACATCAGCACCGTTGGTCTCGGCGGCTTCAGTGACAACGTCGGCATCGACAACATCACCTTCCGCCAAGTGCCGATTCCCGCGCCGGGTTCCGTTGCCCTGTCGGGCGTCGCGGGTGTCGTGCTACTGCGTCGCCGGCGATAGGGCCGATTTCCCTTGGGTCGGGGCAGCAGGGTGCCGCTGGATTCGTCCGTTTGGCGGGCTCGGCATCCGACGTGCCGCGATATCGCGGGCGACCGCTAGAATCGACTCGGGCCCGCGGGAGCGAATTGCCTCGCGGGCCCGATCTGTTTCTGTGGACCCGATTCCGATGAACTTCTCCAAGGAGCGTGTTGCTCATGGCATCCTGGCAGCCCAAGACCACCCAGCCGATCCTGACCAAACGCATCCCCAGCCCGCCCTACGGCAACTGGGACGACCGCCACATCGTCTCCTACGACGAGTACGTCAAGACCGGCGGCTACGAGGGCCTGCGCAAGGCGATCACCATGAAGCCCGAGGACGTGACCGAGGAGGTCAAGAAGTCCCAGCTTCGAGGCCGAGGCGGCGCGGGCTTTCCGACGGGCCTGAAGTGGACCTTCCTCGCCAAGCCCGACAGCGACGACGGCCGGCGGTACCTGGCGATCAATGCCGACGAGTCCGAGCCGGGCACGTTCAAGGATCGCCTGCTGATGGACTTCGATCCACACCTGATGCTCGAGGGCATCGCGATCTGCTGCTACGCGTGCCGACTCGACACCGCGTACGTGTTCATCCGCGGCGAGTACCACCACCAGGCGCGGGTGCTCGAGAACGCGATCAAAGAGGCGTACGACAACGGCATCTTCGGTGAGAAGGGCATGATCAACACCGAGGCCAACTCGGGCGGCGAGCGCTTCGTCGTCGACTGCCACGTGCACCGCGGCGCGGGCGCGTACATCTGCGGCGAGGAGACGGGCCTGCTCGAGGCGCTCGAGGGCAAGCGCGGCTGGCCCCGCATCAAGCCGCCCTTCCCGGCGATCAAGGGCCTCTTCGGCCGGCCGACGATTATCAACAACGTCGAGACGCTCGCGCACCTGCCCTACATCATCGAGGAGGGCGCCGAGGCCTTTGCGAAGCAGGGATGCGAGAGCAGCATCGGCGGGCCGCCGTCTTACGGCACGAAGCTGATGGGCATGAGCGGGCACGTCGAGCGGCCGGGTGTGTACGAGTTTGACCTTGGTATTCCGCTGCGGACGTTCGTGGAGGACTACTGCGGTGGCGTGCGCGGCGGCAAGAAGTTCAAGGCGGCGATCCCCGGCGGCGTGTCGATGGGCATCCTGGGGACCGACCAATACGAGGCCGAGCTCGACTTCGATATCGGCCGCAAGCACAACGTGCTGGGCCTGGGCACCGCGTGCCCGACCGTGTTCGACGAGGACACGGACATGGTCGCGGTGGCCCGCAACATCGCGCGGTTCTTCAAGCACGAGAGCTGCGGGCAGTGCACGCCCTGCCGCGAGGGCTCGGGCTGGCTGTACCAGCTCATGACCCGCATCGAGTCGGGTGACGCAAAGACCAAGGACCTGGACATGGCCCTCGAGGTCGCGACGAGCATGGGCTCGATGCCCGGCACGACGATCTGCGGCCTGGCCGACGGCAATAACTGGGCGCTGCGCACCATCATGAACAAGTTCCGCGACGAGTTCGAGGCGCGCGTGCGGCCGACGTTCGTGCCGGTGAACGTCACCGTCGGCGCGGCGGCGAACGGCTGACGACGCCTCGGTCGCGGGGGTGACCCCGGCCGGGTTGTCGGACCGAAAACTGCCGCGATGTCGGGTGATTGCTGGAAAACCCTTGGTTGCCCGCTCGTGCGGCAGCGATGCCGTCGATTACGCGGGCTGTGGACGTCCTCCGGCAATATCGCACGCTCTTGCTCATCGCTGCGTTGTGCGTGGCCTGTCTCGCAACTGCGTTTGCGATCGAGACGCCTTCGGCGGCGGGTGGGCTCGGCGCGTGCGGCGACGAGGCCGCAGCGGCTCCGACGCACTCTCACGTCGATTGGTTCACAAACTGGGGGGCGTACAAGCCTCGCACCCACTGCGTGACCAACGCGGAGGGCGAGGCGGACTGGCCTTGGATCGCGGTGCTCGTGCTGCTCAGCGCGGCGGTTATCGGCGGATATCTGAAGATCGTGTGGTTCTGGAGGCGAGCGTACCTCGCCGAGCCCGCGAAGTACCGCAATCGCAAGCTCATGCAGCTGGCGTACATCTTCCTCTGGTGCGCGGTGTGCGGGTACCTATCCGCGATATTGATGTTCTTCTGGCCGGCGTATCGGCTGCTCGCGATCGCGCTCGCGGTGCTCGCGTGGGTGACGTGGGCGTTCGCGGGCGATCTCGGTGATCTTCGCACGAGCTTGTCTGCGATGCGTCTCGAGGCCGAGCTCGACGCATCGCTTCGCAGCAAAGCCGAGGAACTCGAGCGCCAGGTCGCCGAGCGAACCGCGGAGCTCGAAGAGGCGCGGGCACGTGCCGACGAGGCGAACGCGGCCAAGAGCCGCTTCCTCGCCCAGATGAGTCATGAGATACGGACGCCGATGACCTCGGTGCTTGGGTTCGCCGAGCTCATCGCGAGCGAGGACGTCGACGAGCAGCAGCGGCGCGAGGCGGCGACGACTATCAGCCGCGCTGGCCATCACTTGCTCCACGTGATCAACGACATTCTGGATATCGCCCGCGTGGAGTCCGGCAAGATCTCGCCGGCCGACGTCGCCTACGACCCGCGCGAGCTGGCCGACGATGTGCAGGCGCTGATGGCACACGAGGCCGAGCGCGTTGGCGTGCGGTACGAGCAGCGGGTGGACGGCCAACTCCCGCCCGCGGTGATGGGCGACCCAGCGCGGCTGCGCCAGGTCGTGTTGAACCTCGTGGGCAACGCGTTGAAGTTCACGCCCGAGGGGGCTGTCACGGTCGCGGTCCGCCATGAAGATCGGCTGTATGGGCCTGCTCTGGTCTTCGAGGTCTCGGACACGGGCGTCGGCATGACACCCGAAGATGCGGCGCGGGTGTTCTCCGCGTTTGAGCAGGCCGACAGTAGCGTCGCACGCGCGTTCGGTGGAACGGGTCTGGGGCTCACGATCTCGCGCTCACTCGCGCGTGCCATGGGCGGCGATATCGAGGTCGAGTCGGCGCTGGGCAGCGGCTCGACGTTCCGAGTCTGGGTCGCTGCGCGAGCGTGCGACTCGCCCGCTGATGAACACATACAGCACGGGCCGACTGCAAGAGCCGAGACCGCACGCCGCGCGGGTTCGGTGCTTCTCGTCGACGACGGGATCGACAACCGGCGCTTGATCAGCCACTTCTTAACGCGGGATGGCTGGCGCGTCGCGCAGGCCGAGGGCGGTCGTGAGGCGATCGAGGCGGTCGAGCGAGAGGGCCCGTTCGATCTGATCCTTATGGACCTGCGCATGCCCGGCATGGATGGGCATGCCGCCACCATAGAACTCCGCAAGCGCGGCGTAACAACGCCGATCCTCGCGCTCTCCGCCGATGTGCTCGAAGAGACAATCCGGCGGTGTGAGGGCGAGGGTTTCGACGCGTGTCTGAGCAAGCCGATTGCCCGCGAGGCGTTGCTCGCGACGTGCTCGGGCTGGCTGAGCCGAAACGCCGCGTGAGCCTCCGTGGGCAGGGCGGGTCGGCGTCGATCGAAGTGGAGTGAGGGGCGCGTGGCCGACTAGGCAACGACGTCGATGACCGAGCCGGTGCGGGCGGCACCCTGCTGCTCGGCGAGCATCTGCTCGTAGCGGGCATCGCGCTGGACCGACTCTTCAAGGCGTGTCTCACGACGCGCGTCGGATTCCTCGGCTTGGGCGAGGCGTGCGTCGCGGCGTGCGTCGGCCTCGGCGGCGCGTTGTTCGTCGGCCTTGCGCTCGGCGGCGCGGGCCTGGTTCTCCTCGCGGCGCTCGCGGGAGGCTTCGAGCGAGCGATCGACGACGTCGAGGACCATGCCGTCGCGCTCGGCTTGCAAGCCCGCGGCGAGGAGCCTGGCATCGGCGGAGAAGTCGATCTGGTCGGCGGTGCGAAGGCCGGCGGTCGACGACGTGCTGAACCCGGGGTCCACCCCCGCGGGCGGCGCTGCGGATGCTCCGACAACGCGCGGCACACCACCGCCGACCGAAATGGGCCGGACCTGCATGACCGCAGGCGAAGCGGGATTGAAACCGGCTGGTGTGATCGCGTGCCTCTGCCGATGGGCGTTGTGCATCCACGTCCGAGAACCCACGCAGGCCCGCTGGACGCCCGGAACGTCGGCGCGTTGGGGGCCCGGCTGAAGCGCAGGTGGTGAGAATCGGTGCGTCTTGCGGCCCCTCGCCCGCACAGGCAGGCCGGCGAGGTCGTGTGATCTGCGAAGTTGCTGCAACGGGTGGGCGTGTGGGCCGAACCGCGTTGTTGGCCGACCATGGGGTAGGTTCCGGCGGCCGGACCGGCCCCGATGCGTGGTCGGGTTGGTCGAGCCGTGGAAGCCCCGTAGAATCTGTTTCGCACGCCGCGGAGGCCCAGCGCCTCTCGCCGCACGCATGCTTGGGCCGATCGTCATCCGGACAGATCGTGCTCCACCCAGCCCATGACCGACGCGACAACATCATCGCCCTCGCACGCCGCTCGCGCTGACAGCTCGGACGGCTCAGGTTCCGACGCCGGCGACGGCTCTCCTGATCGACCTCCGTCGGCCCGCGACGGGGCACCGCTCGAACTCGACATCATCGACTCGACCGGCCGTATGGCGGGCGACGACATGGCGTGGCTTGACGACATGGTGCGACGGGCCGCGAGCGAGCTCCGCGCAGCTGGCGACGTTCGCGTCCGTGTGATCGCGGACGCCGAGATGGCCGAGGCGCACGAGCGATGGTCGGGCGTGGCGGGCACGACCGATGTGCTGACGTTTGATCTGCGAGACGACACCAGTGGTCCGCTCGATGTCGATGCACTGGTGTGTCTCGACGAAGCCGAGCGCCGTGGGGCTGAGCGCGAGCATGAGCCGCGAGCCGAGCTTCTGCTCTACGCGCTGCACGCGATCCTGCACTGCATGGGGCACGACGACCACACCGACACGGCGTACGCGGCGATGCACGCGCGTGAGGATGAAGTCCTTGAGGCGATCGGTGTCGGCCCGCTGTTTGAGTCGCGGCAAGTCGACACGCGGCCGTTCGATCAGCGAGGGGGCGCGTCATGAGCGGGCTCTGGATGTGGGCGGCGGTCGGCTCTGCGATTGTGGGCGGCGTGTTCAGCGCCGTGTCGATGGCGCTGCATGACTTGTCGAAGGCGGGCTTGCTCGACTTGGCGGAGCGGCGGGGCGGGGCAGCGGTCGATCGCGCCGAGCGGATCGCGTCTGATCCCGAGGGCCCGGCCGCGGCTGTGGCGCTGCCGAGGGTGCTCTTCAATCTGTTGACAATGGCCACGGCGACCGTCGCCATCGCGTCGATGGGTGCTGCGGGGACCGCTGCGACCACCGGATCGGCGTTGCCCGTTGATTGGCAGGATCGCGGCATCGCGCTTGCGTGTGCGGCGGTTTTCGTGTGGATCGCGGGCGTGCTGGTGCCGCAGGCGGTTGCGAAGCACGCGGGCGAGAAGGTCGTGCTCGCGTGCTCGGGCCCGTTGCTTGCGTGGTCGACGATCGCCAAGCCGACGACCGCGGCGTGGCGGTTCACGAGCGAGGTCGTGCGTCGGCTTGTTGGCGAGGAGCGCCTCGATGGGCCCGAGACGCTCGATGCCGAGCTGATGAGCGTGGTCGAGGAGGGCGAGCGCGAGGGCCAGATCGACGAGGCCGAGCGTTCGATGATTGAGGCGATTGTCGATCTTCGATCGACGACAACCGAGCAGGTGATGACGCCGCGCACCGAGGTGCGGGCGCTCGAGTACACCGACGACTTCGAGGCGGTCCGCGCGTATGCGCGAGAGAGTGGGCACTCGCGCGTGCCGGTCTTCGAGGAGAACCTCGATCACATCGTGGGCATCTTGTACGCAAAGGATTTGCTGCGATACCTCGCGAGCGATGAGTCGGGCAATGGCAAACCGTTCGTGCTGCGTGACATCCTTCGGCCGGCGCTGTTTGTGCCGGAGACGAAGACCGTGCGTGAGCTCTTGCGCGATCTGATCGCCGAGAAGGTGCACATCGCGATGGTCGCCGACGAGTACGGCGGCACGAGCGGCCTGATCACCATCGAGGACATCGTCGAGGAGATCGTCGGTGAGATCCGCGATGAGTACGAGTCCGACGCGGAGCCCGAGCCGGGCATCGACGTGGATGAGCCCGCCAAGTCGGCGACGGTTGACGGGCGCGTCTACATCGACGATGTGAACGACGAGATCGAGCGGTTCGGCCTCGAGGTGCCCGAGCACGAGGACTACGACACGGTCGCGGGCTACGTCGTCAGCAAGCTGGGTCGGATTCCCGAGGCGGGCGAGCGGTTCGCCGATGGCGGGCTGATGGTCGAGGTGCTCGAGGCCGAGGCAACGCGCGTGACGCGCGTTCGCCTGCTCGTCTCGGAGGGCGAGCACGACGAGGCGATCGACAGCGACGAGCCGCCCCGCGCCGCGGGCTGATCGCCAAGGGCACGGCCGCGAATCGTGCAGTGCTGATCGTCGGATATTGATCGCGGGATGTCGGTGGCGACGGTGGTTACGATCGGTCCATGCCGCTGCACCTGTACGACACGCTCCGCCGACACGCCGTGCCCTTTGTCCCTGCCGATCCGGCGCGGGTGACGTTCTATTCGTGCGGGCCCACGGTGTATGACGATGCGCACATTGGCAACTTCCGGTCGTTTCTCTTTAGTGATCTTCTTCGGCGGTACATCGAGAGCCCGCTGTGCACGGTCGTGGATGCGGACGGCACCGAGCACACGGGGCCGCGCGAGGTCGTGCACGTGATGAATATCACCGACGTGGGGCACATGACCGAGGACGACCGCGCCGATGGCGGCGGCGATGACAAGATGGCACTCGCCGGCGAGCGGCTCGCGCGGGCGCAGTTGGAATCGAAGAAATCCGGCAGTGCGCACGCGGACACGGCTGTCGATCCGAACGATCCCTTCGCGATCGCATCGTTCTACGCCGATCGCTTTGTCGAAGATGCCAAGCGATTGGGCTTGAAGGTCGCGATCGAGTCCGAGGCGGATGCGACGCTCATGCCGCGGGCGACGGACCACGTGCGGTCGATGATCCGCATGGTCGAGAAGCTCATCGAGCGCGGGCACGCCTACGCGGTCGGCGAGCCGAGTGCGCAGGCGGTGTACTTCGCGGTCGAGTCGTGGCCCGCGTACGGCGAGCTCTCGGGCAACCGCATCGAGGCACTGTCGACCGGCGCGGGCGGTCGCATCTCGAGCGCGACGCAGAGCGAGAAACGGCACCCCGCGGATTTTCTGCTCTGGAAGAGCGACGCGTCGCATCTGATGAAGTGGGAATCGCCATGGGGCGTGGGCTATCCCGGCTGGCATATAGAGTGCAGCGCCATGAGTCTCGATCGCATCGGCGCGGGCGGCATGATCGATCTGCACTCGGGCGGCGAGGACAACATCTTCCCGCATCATGAGTGCGAGCGCGCCCAGTCCTGCTGCGCGACGGGGCACGACACGTTTGCGCGGCACTGGGTGCACGCGCGGTTTCTCATGGTCGAGGGGCAGAAGATGTCCAAGAGCCGGGGGACGTTCTTCACGGCCCGCGACCTGTTCGCCGAGGGCATCGAGCCTGCGGCGCTTCGGCTCGAGCTCATCCGCACGCACTATCGCGCGCAGTCGGACTTCAGCCGGCAGGGCCTGAAAGACAGCCAGCGGATGGTCGAGCGGTGGCGACGGTTCATCACGGCGGGTGAGAAGAGCGCGACGCCGGGCGAGCGCGACACGACGGCGGCAGAAGCGTTCGCAGCTTCGATGGACGACGACCTGAACATTGCCGGTGCAATTGGCGCGATCAACTCGTGGGTCGGTCGGACGCCCGAGCCGACCAAGGCAGATGCGGCGCTGATGCGCAGCTTCGACGACGTGCTCGGCGTGGCGGGCCTTGAAGGCCTCGCGTCGGCGGAGACCTCGATCGGCGTCTTCCTCGGCGGGCTCGCGCCCGATCAGTCGGTCATCGATCGGCTCGAGGCGCGGGCGGCCGCGAAGATGGCGAAGGACTTCGCCGCGGCCGACGCGATTCGTGACGAGCTCTCGGCGATGGGTGTGGCGATCAAGGACGTCGCGGGCGGCAAGGTCGAGGTTTCCCCCGCCTAACGAGCGCCCCGCATCGCCTCGCGTCCCGGTGAGCCAGACCGCACCGCGACCTACACTTCGGGCGTGTTCCGAGGACCTTCAACTCTGTGGCGATACGCCAGCGCCGAGCTTTGGCGGCTGGTGCTGCTCACCGCGAGCGTGCTGGTTTGCGTGATCGCCTTCGCGCTTGTGCTGCAGCTCTTCTCGGCGGGCAAGGTCGGGCCTCAGGACATTCCGAAGCTCATGGTGCTCGCGGTTGTGCCCATGTTGCAATACGCGTTGCCCTTCGCGGCGGGGTTCGGCGCGACGCTCGCCTACCACCGCATGGCGCAGGACAACGAGGTCGTCGCGGCAAGTGCCGGCGGCGTGCCGCACCGCTCACTGCTCGTGCCCGCGGTCATCGCGGGTGTCGTGCTCGCGGGCGGCTTGACGGCGCTCAATGAGCAGGTGATCCCGCGGTTTCTGCGGTCCATCGAGCGGATGGTCACGCAAGACGCGGTGAAGCTGATGGTCAAGAACATCGACCGCGGCGAGGCGATCCAGGCCGACAACGTGATGCTGACCGCCGACCGTATTTTCCAGCTCGACGCCGACGAGGCGAGCGGCGTGCAAGACCGGCTCATCATGGAGGGCGTCGTCGCGCTCGAGCTCGACCGCAACGGGCGGGTGCTCGCCGAGGCGACCGCCGAGCGCGCACGCGTCTGGTTCTTCGGCGAGGGGCCGGCGAGCGACCAGGGACTGCTCGCGATCCACCTCGAGAACGGCGTGTACGACAAGTCGGGCGAGTCCGCGGCACGCTTCGATCTGATCGAGCTGAACCTCGCGGTGCCCAACGCCTTCCAAGACGACCCGAAGTTTCTGACGTTCACCGAGCTCCGCGAGCTGCGCGACGATCCCGACCGCATGAGCTTCGTCGAGATGCGTCGGCGCGACCTCGCCTACCACCTCGGCGCACGCGTCGCGGCAGAGAGCTTCGCCGAAGCGGCGGCAAATGGGCAGCCGATGCAACTGGTCGACGAGGAGGGCCAGCGCGTCCGCGTGTGGGCGGGCGATCT
>ERZ1740070.2061-NODE-2061-length-11879-cov-6.864851_pt1 | contig 11879 bp, 5 predicted proteins | sample MGYA00581734_ERZ1740070 | MGnify/ENA primary metagenome ERZ1740070 (study PRJEB43018, sample SAMN04849744) | marine metagenome | isolation source: floating plastic debris | place: Pacific Ocean | collected 2008-09-01 | study: EMG produced TPA metagenomics... | reverse complement strand
CCTTATTAAGGAGAGGGAATAAGGGTGAGATTAAATTTGTATTTCACCCAATTATCAATTACCAATCACCAATTTTCAACTATTCGTTTTCCAACTAAGTTCGCAAATTGTACCTTTAGGGGAAAGTGATTCTCGTCTAAAGTTTCCTTTTAATTTCTTCGCCAATATTTTACTAGCTTTTGTTCCTTTATTTTCCAGGTTTGATTTAATCCCCGAACCGTTATCTTTTACCCACAAATGATATTTTTTTCCTGAATATTCACCAGATGCTTGAATCCGTTTTACTCCTTTAGCATGTTTACCAACGTTACATAATGCTTCTTCTAAAAATAAACATATTCCGCATTTTTGCTCTGTGGTTAAATTTTTATCATCAATGGGGTCAAAGTTGCGAATTTTAACTTTCAATGTATGAAAAAATTCAAAATCTTTTCTTTCTAAGGTACTAGAATAAACTTCGTATAATAAATAGTGCAGTGGTCGATTTAAATCTAAAATAAATCCACTTCCCAAGCGTAAAACTTCTTTATCTCCTAATGCTTCTAATTTCAGATATTCGCTTAGTTCTCTTATCTCATAATTTAGTTTTTCAAATTGCGAAATCAATTTTTCATATGGTATATCTTTAGCACGCATATGTCTTAAACCATAAGCGAGGGTTTGTAGGGGTCCGTTATGAATTACGTCGAAAGTATACGCGATTGTGTTTTGACGCTCTGCAATTTGCGATCGCAAAAATTTGTCGTGTTGATAAAATGCGAAAGCGCTTAACCCAACTGCGTTTATTGCCAATATCAGAAAGTTAGGTGCAATAGGAATCCATATTCCCCAAACCCACAACATCATATAACCGCAGCCAATTAAAACCACTCCCGCTACACCAACGCTAAGTAAATTTTCCCATACCGATTGGGTGATTCTTCCCAAGAAAATCGGCACCAAACCCCAAATAATTATCCAAATATATTCTTGTATATCTCCCCAACTGCTCAACATTGGACGACCATCAATTACATAACTCAAAATTTCGCTGATAGCATGAGCATGATAATCTATTCCATAAATTTGACCTGTCAATTTCAATGTTGGCACAGCAGAACTATAAAAAATATCCCCCGCACTAGGATTGCGATTACCGATTAAAATAATACTATTGCGAAACCATTTAGGATTAACATTGTTGTTAATCACATCTCGCATTGAGACAACCCGGAAAGGTTTTTTGCTATTACGAAAATTGATTAAAGTATATAAACCATCAACCTTAACATTGACATATCCACCAAAATTTTGATTATTAATTCGGGGTAGTTCCTTGGAAGCAATCATTAATGCATTCGGGTCTTTTATTCCCGCTCCTAACTCAATTCCTTCAGCATCAAAATATTGAGTAATTAACTGTAATGCTAGAGAAAATTTATTTTCTGAAGGATTTTCATTAACAGATGTATGCAAGAAATAACGTCGAAATTTACTATCCACATCAAAGCGTAAATCAACAAATCCTACCTGTTCCGATAACAAGCTTTTATGTGGAGGAATTTCTCCGGGTGGTAATATTTTTTCAATACCAATAATATTAGTATTTTCTCGTAATATCCGAGCCAATTCATCGCTACCGGGTTTAACCGGAACATCCTTAAATAAATCCAAACCAATCGCTCGTGGTTTATAACTTTGCAGCTTAGTTAATAACTCAGCAATTTTTCTATCAGGGATTGGATATTGTTTGCTCAATCTAATATCTTCTATATCAATTCCCACAATTACAACCCGCTCATCTAACGGTTCCTCCGGACGTAAACGCAACATCGTATCGAGGAAGAACCATTCCATAGATTGCATTCCTCCGAACATACGAATCACAATCACCACAACCAGAACAATCATTCCCGGAGGAGCAGCACGGAACCACAGCTTGAATTCCTTGTTAATAAGTTTGAGGATTCTTGTTCTCACAGTCTTATTTAGGGAGTAGAAAGTAGAAAGTAGAAAGTAGGGAGTAAAGATTTATGAGTTAGGAATTAGGAGTTAATAATTAATAACTATAATTTTATTCCTCTTCATCTTCCCATGCTCAATGCTCAATCCCCAATTACCAATTACCAATTTTTAATCAATCAACCCTTCTTCTCGGGCACAAATTTCGGTTTGGATTCGCAGATTCTTACCGCTTTTCTTGCAGTTTTCGGGATACAATCCTAAAACGTCTTGGATTTTTGTCCAATAAGTCCGGATTGAACGCTCGGATTTATACATTCTGTTGGAGATTTCTTTATCAGTTAAACCATCTTCAAAAGCCATTCGTAAAACTTCCATCCATTCGGGTTTGAGTTCGATTCCCGATTTGATATCTTGTGTATGAGTTGCTCCGATAATTGCTAATTGAACTCGTGTGAGCATTTCATCTTCGGGTAATCCCTTGTCAGCAATCGCAAATCCACCTTGATGATTATCAATATCGTGTTTAATCCGAATTAATGCTTTCACATAACTACTTTGAACGATGAAATTTTGATGGGGATATTCTTTAAGTAAATTTTGTAAAAGTTGAATTCCTAAATCAACCTCTGCTCTTTCTCCTTTCCGGTCGGGAATCGATAAATCCATAACAATCAAATCAAAATGATGAGATTGAATTAGAGCGAGTGTTTCTTGTGCAGCTTGAGCTTTAACAATAGAAGCATGGGAATAGTCGCGATTCAATACGTCAAAAGTACCAGTTAACATCACCGGATGGTCGTCTACAACAAGAATGCTCAGTTTCTTCTCCACTTGTAAATCCTCATCTACCTCTTGTTGTGTTTGAAAGTCTATAGATACCATATTTTTACTTTTATTTATCTGAAGAAAATTTGAGATTTTAGTTTATTAGCAGAATTATTCCGCTTAGTTGTTTAATTTTAAATTGAGATGCATCTCTAATCCATGCACAAAAATGCAATTTTAGATAAATCTAATTATAAAAAAATACTCTATTTCCCCAAAGATTGCACAAAACTGTATTGCTATATTCACATAATTTTATAGTATGTATCATAAAATCTTAAACTTATAAGTTTAAAAGTATAGATATGTCAATAAAATTCAGTTTCGAGCAATATTTCAAGCTAGGTTTTACAATTGTTTGTAGTTGCGCTTTAACGGCAAATCAAGCATTAGCACAGCAAAGCAATAATATCATCCCCGATAATACTTTAGGTGGAGAAAATTCTCGTTTAAATTCCAACGTTGAAATTAACGGAATTAATGCAGACAGAATTGATGGTGGAGCGAGACGGAATAGTAATTTATTTCACAGCTTTCAAGAGTTTAATATTAACAACAATCAAGCGGTTTATTTTGCTAATCCCGATGGTGTAGAAAATATATTGACCAGAGTAACTGGTGGTAATCAATCGAATATTTTTGGGACTTTAGGAGTTGATGGTGCTGCAAATTTATTTTTGATTAATCCCAACGGAATTGTATTTGGAGAAAGTGCGAGTTTGGATTTAAAAGGTTCTTTTGTAGGAACAACTGCTTCGGGATTACGGTTTGGTGAACAAGGTAATTTCAACGCTACAAATCCAGAAATACCAGGTTCATTAACTGTTAATCCTTCAGCATTGTTTTTTAATCAAGTAGAAGCGAGTGGAGGAATAATTAATAAATCCCAAGCACCAGCAGGGATAAGTCCGAATGGAAATGAAATTAAAGGATTACGAGTTCCCGACGGTAAAAGTTTGTTGCTCGTCGGTGGTGAGATTAACTTTGATGGTGGTGGATTGATAGCTCCGGAAGGAAATATTGAATTAGCTTCTGTAACTGTTCCGGGAACGGTAGGGTTAAATATTTCTGGTGATACTTTTAGTTTGAATACTCCCGAAGATTTAGAAAGAGGAGATATTAAATTAGTAAATAAATCCCATTTAGTTGTTTCTGGTTCTGGTGGGGGAAATATTAAAATCAATGCTGGTAATTTAGAAATTTCTGATTCATTTATATTTGCTGGAATTGGTGAAAATTCAGATAATCCTAATGCACAAGCGGGAGATATTAACCTTAATGCTACGGGTTCGATTGAATTTAAAGATGATAGCGCTATAAATAATAGCGTTTACAGTCAAGGAAATGCTGGAAATATAAATATTAATGCTCGTGAAAGTATTTTATTACAAGGTACAATGAATTTCGATTGGACTGAGAATAATTACAATATTGAAGATGCTCAATTAACTACTATTTCTAGTTTAGTATTACCGGAAGCTATAGGTAACGCGGGAAATATTCAAATAATTACAGGTAATCTTTCTCTCAACGATGAAGCTTCTATTTATAGCGATACTATGGGAAAAGGAAACGCAGGTAATATTACTATCAATACTCGCGATGCTGTTAGTCTTGATAATATTAGTGATATTAGAAGCAATGTATCTTTAGAGGGAGTTGGTAAAGGTGGAGATATCCGCATGATAACCAAAAACCTTACTTTAACTAATGGAAGTCGGATATCGACAACAGTTTTAGGGGAAGCAAATGCAGGTAATATTTTAATTGAAGCTAGCGATAGTGTGAAGGCAGATGGATTTTTTGGAAATCCCAACGCTGTTTCTTCAATTGATAACTTATCAGATGGAATCGTTGTATTTAGTGGTATTACAAGCAATTTTTTTGGTTTAGGTGTTGGTAAAGGAGGAGATATTCAAATAACTACTGACAATTTTTCTGCAAGTAATCTCGCGCAAATATCTTCCACTACAATCGGACAGGGAAATGCAGGTAATATCACTATAAATGCTCGCGAGCGAGTTACTTTTAACGATTTAGGAAGTGTCGAAAGCGCAGCTACAAATATTTCTAATTTCTTTCCTGAATATGGTGATGTTATTGTAGGAAATGCTGGTGATATCCGCATCAAAACGGGTGAATTGCTATTAAAAAATGGTGGTTCTCTTCAAGCTTCTAATGATGGAGGAAAAAACGCAGGTAATATATTTTTAGATGTGCGGGATACAATTACTTTTGATGGTGTAGCTAGTAACGGTATCAACAGTAGTGCTAGTACAATTGCAAAAAATGGTAATGCAGGAAATATTGAAGTCAAAACTGGCTCGCTATTCTTAAACAATGGTGGCTATATGATTACTGCATTATTTGGAGAAGGAAGCGCTGATGAGATACAAAGCGCTGGTGATATCAAAATTAATGCTCGCGATACAGTTAAGATAGACGGTGAATTTAGCGGATTAATTACTAACCTATTAAACGGTGCGGGTGAAAGTGGAAATATAGAAGTTGAAACAAAGTCACTTTCTATAAGTAACGGTGCTGTCTTATCTACTTTAACAGCAGGAAAAGGAAATGCAGGTAATATCGAATTAATTGGTGGTACTCTATCTCTAGATAACAGTGGATTTATTCTTACTCAGACTTTGAATAAGGGAGATGCAGGTACAATTGACTTGAATTTTACTGACTCAATATTATTATCTAACTCTAGTCTTATTTCTAGTGATGTTGGTGTAGAAGCAGAAGGAAAAGGTGGTTCTATTAATATCAATACTCAAGATTTAAGATTAATTGATAGTTCTCAAATTACTTCTAACGTTTTTGGTAAAGGAAAAGGAGGAGATATTAATATCAATGCTTCTGAATCTGTCAACCTTTCAAGTATTGATTCTAATGGTTTATTTGGTGGAATATTAACTTCAACAGAAGCAGGTGCTTCCGGTGATGCAGGAAATATAACCATAACTACTCGTAATTTTAATATTAAAGATGATGCAATTATAAACGCAAGAACTTTTAATGATGGGAATGCTGGAAATATAACTTTTAATGCTAATAATTTTACAGCAACAAACGGTGGAGCAGTTACTACAACTACCTTTAGTAACGGTAATGCTGGTGACATCAATCTGAATATTAAAGATAGAATTACCTTGTCTGGAATTGGAACATCTTTGAGGAGTGGTTTATTCGCTAATACTTCTCCAATCTCAACCGGAGAAGGAGGTAGTATACTTATCGACCCCCGTTTAGTAATCATAGAAAATGGTGCAGGAATATCTGTTGGTAGCGATGGTACCGGAGATGCAGGAGATATCACATTACAAGCAGGTACTCTTCAATTAAATAACGGTTTCATCTCCGCTCAAACAGCAAGTACCAAAGGTGGAAATATTGGTTTACAAATAAGCAAATTATTACTACTCCGGAACGAAAGCCAAATCACCACAACCGCAGGAAACGAACAATTTGGGGGAAACGGTGGAAATATCAATATCAATTCTAAGTTTATCGTCGCACCACAAAACGAAGACAGCGATATTACCGCGAATGCTTTTAGTGGTAATGGTGGAAAAGTAGATATTATTAGTAACGGTATTTTTGGTATTGAAACTCAAGCAAGTTTAACGGATAAAAGCGATATTACAGCAAGTTCAAAAACAGGTATTTCCGGTGAAACAAATATCAACGCAGACGATACGAGTTCAATTCAAAATAGTTTCACCGAACTTTCTCCCAATATCGACACCGACGCAATAATTGCTAACAGTTGTATTGCTAGGGGTAATAAAAAACAAGAAAATTCATTCAGAAATACAGGTTCTGGTGGTTTAGCTAGTAATCGTCCCGGTAACGTTTTAACTTCCGAATATATAACCGGTGAAGTGAGAAATATTGATAGTTTTAATCAAGCTTGGAAAAAAGGAGATGCGATTGTTGAACCCCAGGGATTATATCGGATGGAGAATGGAGAATTATTGTTGAGTCGGGAATGTAACCCAGCAATACCCTAGAAGGGTATCGCTACATCTACAAAGCCCACCTTCGTGGGCTAAATTCTAATAGTCCACGAAGGTGGGCTTTGCAATTGTAGCCCCAGGCTTCTAGCCTGCGGGCTGTTTAAAACGGCTGATATCTAATTGAAAAGTTAAACCCGTTTTCAGATAAGGAATTACCGTTTTCTCCTCTTCCAATGAATGGAATCCCGTAATCAAATCGCAATCCCAATCCTTTCAAGGGTTGCCATTGTAATCCCAATCCTAAACTAGCAAGGGTCTGTGGGTCGGGGTTACTATTCCGATTGTTCCAACCGGTTCCGATATCAAAAAATGGGATTAATTGTAGGGTTTCTACTTGGGATAATAAAGGAATTCTTGCTTCTATTCCTCCTACTATTCCGCTGTCGGTGACGACTTGATTTTGACGATATCCTCGGACTGTATCTACTCCCCCGATGCTGATTTTTTCTGCTGATAGTAGGGAATCTCCTGTAAGTTGGGTGTTAACTTTGGCTAGCATCAATATTCGGGGAGATAATCTTTGTACCCATTGGAATTGTCCGACCCAAGCGACGAAACGTCCGTCTGTACCGGAATCGTTGACGGTGGAATCGAAAGCATCGATACCAACACTAAATTGCGATCGCGCTGCTAAAACGCTATTAGCATTACGTCTCAGCCAATCTTGGGAAAAGCGAATGACGCTGAGTTTTGATTCTCCTTCTTCGGGTCCTTCGGTGAAGGAAAAGGGAATGTCATCGAGGATGAAGGTTTGAGAACGTCGTAAATCGAAGGCTAAACCTAAAGTGATTTCGTTGTCTGGGGTATAGACTAAGGGTTGTCTGAGGTTGAAGGAAAGGGTTTCGGTTTCGCTACGAATATCTAAGTCGTTAAATTCGTCTTCAATAATCCGACTATCGCTGTTACTGAAGCGGATACCAACTGTTCCGTCGAGGGAATTAAAGGGAATAGAATAGTTGAGACTGTAAACGTCTAAGCCTTCGGTGACACCGTATTCAGCGCTGAATTCATCTGCAAATCCGAGTAGGTTATCGTGAGCGATGAAGATACTTGCTTGTTCGGAACCGACGCTGGGGGATTGATTGTTAGCAAATGTAACTCCAGCGTGGAATGCTGGAGCTTCGGTGATTTCAACCTGTAAAATATTGTTTCCCGGAACGCTTCCTGCGGTTAATTCAGCGTTGACTCGTTGGATAACGGGGTCAATTTGTAAGAGTTGTAATGCTTGTTCGAGACGATTTTGATTTAAAGGTTTCCCAGCGAGTCTTTGAATTCGGGAGCGTACATAGCTTTTTTTTAATCTTTGTAATCCAGTAATCGTAATATCTTCGAGTTCACCTTCTACTATCTGAATTTGTACTATACCGTCAGCGACATTTTGATTGTTGGGAATAAAAGCACCGCTATTGATATAGCCATTTCCAGCGTAAAGTTGGGTGATTTGAGACCGTAATTGTAGTAGTTGCTCGAATGCGATTTTTTTATTTTCTAAAGGTTGTTTTAACCGATTAATTTCATCTTGTAAAACAGAGTTTCCTTTGATTTTAATTTCTCTGATAAAAAAAGTTTCACCGCTAGGGAAAGTCGTTTTGGGTAAATTCTCTTCTGTCGATGCTGGGAGTATGGGGTCGGTTTCTGTCGGTGTTGTTGTGGGTAAAGTTGGTGATGGTTGGGGAATAGTTTCTTCTAGTTTAGCTGGTGTATTCGGAGGAATATTCACTCCGGATGGAGGTGTGGATTGTGCAGATACAGCTAGTGGAGTCACAGCAATCGTGCAAAAGAATATCAAAAATAGCTTTTGAAACTGTAGGTAAGAATCCATTGTTGATATTATTATATGTACTAAAAAATACAACAAAAATATAGGTTTAAATATTATTGCTTAATTAAAATACCATGATTATTTTTTTGAGGATTTCAGAAAACTGCAAATTTAATGTAAAAAAGTGATATTAGTGCTTATTTCTGTTAATTTTTAAATAATCTACTAAATTCACCCAAAATGTATTTTAAATAACTTTTTTGTATAATTTGTTCGCTGGTTCCTAGTCTCCGACTGGGAACCCATTGCTTGAGGCTCTGCCTCTAGTAATACCACGAGTCAGAGTCTCGTTAACTGTATTCCCAGGTGGAACCTGGGAACAAGAAGAAGCCCTTACTACTAACATTATGAAATTCAAAAACAAATATTTCAATTTTCTACAAATATTATTCTGTACGACTTTATTATTTTGTCTATCCTTGGGACAAGTTGTATCGGTTTCGGCTCAAAATCCGCAGATAAATTTATTAATTGAAAGAGGAATCAAAGACTATAATAATCGTAATTTTACCAGTGCAATTAAACACTGGCAGTCAGCTTTAATTAAATATAATCAATATAATCAACTCAATAAAAATAATCCTTTAGCGACAGCAGTTATCAATGAAAATTTAGGACGTGCTTATCAAAAGTTAGGCGAAAATCAAGCCGCTATTACATCGCTATCGGCTGCAATTAGTGATTATAAAACTGTAAAAGATGTTCCGCAAGTTGGACGAATTAAGACGGAATTGGCTCAAGTTTATAGCAATTTGGGACAACCTCAAAAGGCTATCGCTCTTTTATGTGGAAAGCAAGCAAGTAAAATCAGGGATTCTCAGAGTCAGGTAATTGAAACCGTAGAATGTATTCCGGAAAGCGCGGTAGAGATTGCTAATAAATATAGTGATAAACCGGGTAAAGTTGCAGCTTTAGGAGTTCTCGGTGAGGTATATCGGTTAATTGGAAATTACGACCGAGCTATAGCGTATTTACGAGCGGCCCAATTTGATGCAGAAGATAATTTTTTGATTTTTAATAGTTTGGGTAATGCTTATTTAAATCGCGCTCAATTACGAGAATTACAAGCAAATTCGGCTGCTCAAATTGGTCTTGATGATAAGGAAATAGAATTTAATCAAAAGTCTAGAACAGATTTTCAAGGAGCTAATCAATATTTTCGGGTTAGTATCAAGTTTGCTCGCGAACGAAACCAGAGTTTGGCTGAAATGCGGGGATTATTAAACTTACTGAAGTTGGGTTCTCATATAGGTAAAAATGAACCCAAAGTTGTTGATGATGCGACTTTTAATAATACTGCTAAAGATGCTTTAGCGCTTCTGGAAAATTTACCCGATTCAGACACAAAAGTCTATGGAGCTATTGATTTAGCATATTTACAGCGGAATTCTCAAAGAAATTCACCCTTTACCTATTGTCCGAATCAGTTAGTTTTACCGGAACAATCATTAAGTTTACTGCAAAAATCTGTACTAACTAGTAATAATCTCAAAGATAATCGCCTTCAATCCTATGCTAGCGGTGCTTTAGGACATTTTTGGGAATGCCGTCAAGATAATCAAAAAGCATTAACATATACTCAAAATGCCATCTTAGCAGCAGATAAAAATTTAAGTGCAAAAGAGAGTTTGTATCTATGGGAATGGCAAGCTGGACGTATTTTAGAGAAGCAGAACCGAAAGAAGGAAGCTATCGAATCTTATCAAAGAGCATTTGAAACCCTCGAAGATATTCGTCTAGATATTCTGACAGCGAAACGAGATATCCAGTTTGACTTCCGCGATGTCGTCCGACCACTATACCGCAACCTAGCACAGTCGCGGCTGGAACTATTACAGAGTGGAGCAATTCCAGAGAAACAGCGTCCTCAAGAATTATCTAAAGTTGTTAAAACCATCGATGCATTGAAACTAGCAGAATTACAGAATTATTTTGGTAACGATTGTGTTTTGAGCGGGTTGAATCCCAAGCAGGTGGACGAACTTCTTGAAGATAATCAAAATAAAGCAACTTTTGAAAACACAGTTTTTTTGAGTTCAATTATTCTAGATGGTAAAACCGGGATATTATTGCAATCAGCCAATCAACCAACAAAATTCAAATGGATTGAAGATTCACAACAACAGGGTGAAGACAAAATAGTCAGTACTGAGAAACTCGAAAGTAAAATTGCTGAATTTAGCGAAGGTTTAGTTCAAGGACCAGCAGACCCTAACTTCGACACAACAGCAGCAGCACAACTATACGACTGGATAATTCGACCCTTCGCTGAAGACATCAAAGCCGAAAAAGCCACAACCTTAGTATTTATCCAAGATGGATTTTTACGTAGCGTACCAATGGCCGCACTTTACGACAATCAACAGCAAAAATATTTAGTCGAAACCTACGCAATTGCGACAACTCCCAGCTTACGACTAACCGTAACCCAACCAAACCGCAGCAAACAGAGAGCATTAATATTAGGTTTAACAGAACAATCCACAATCGACGGAAAGCTTTTTCCCGAGCTTTTTGCAGTCAAAAAGGAAATCGGTGTAGTCAAACAACAATTTTCCAATCATACCGACTTAATCGACGAGAATTTTATCCCCCAAAACTTCCAGCAACAACTACAAAAAAATGCATATCCCATCATTCACATAGCAAGTCACGCTCAATTCGGAATTATTCCCGAAGACACCTTCATAGTCACGGGTAAAGACAAAAAACTCACCATCGGTCAACTCGAAAACTCATTACAAAATCTTAGAAACCAATCCGATAGCGTCGAACTTTTAGCACTCACCGCTTGTCAAACCGCATTAGGTGACGACCGGGCCACCCTAGGATTAGCTGGAGTAGCATTACAAGTCGGAGTTAAAAGCGCAGTTGCATCATTATGGAGCGTTCAAGATGCATCAACATCCAGACTAGTAGAAGAATTTTACAAGAATTACCGCGAACAGGGAATGAGCATTGCTCAAGCATTACAAAAAGCCCAAATCAAGATGATTAATGCTAAAAATTTACCCTCTTCAGAAAGAATAAAGATTAATTATGACCATCCATATTATTGGGCCGCGATGATTGTTATCGGTAATTGGCTTTGAGTAGGGAGACAAGGAGATGGGAAGAAGAGAAGAATAAATAATTATCTCCCCTCTCCTTAATAGTTTGAGGGGTTGGGGTTGAGGTTTTGAGATATACCTCTCCAGAGGAGATTTTAGAAATACAGCATATTTCACCTTCATGAAGTACATTCTAACGGGCAGGGATGCCCGTAC
>ERZ1740070.2057-NODE-2057-length-11887-cov-7.252705_pt1 | contig 11887 bp, 11 predicted proteins | sample MGYA00581734_ERZ1740070 | MGnify/ENA primary metagenome ERZ1740070 (study PRJEB43018, sample SAMN04849744) | marine metagenome | isolation source: floating plastic debris | place: Pacific Ocean | collected 2008-09-01 | study: EMG produced TPA metagenomics... | reverse complement strand
CAGTGCTGGTAATGTCCTAAGTATTCTGGGTCAAAAACCTCCAGAGTCTGGCCAGAACATTCGTTTAACACTAGACCTAGAGCTGCAAACGGCGGCTGAAAAAGCCCTAGGGGACACAGTCGGTGCCATCATTGCCATGGACCCCAACGATGGGGCGATTTTAGCGATGGTCAGCCGACCGACGTTTGACCCAAATATTTTTTCGACCCGCATTACCCAGGCTCAGTGGGAGCAGCTCAATAGCCGTGGCAACCCGTTTTTGAATCGTGCTCTACAGGCTTATCCCCCCGCTAGCACATTTAAGATCATCACGACGACTGCTGCTATTGAGTCGGGGGCGTTTCCAGCGAACACCGTATTACCCACTTATCCCAACATTAACGCTGGGGGAATCTTATTTTGGGACTGGAACAATGCTGGCTTTGGTCCTTTAAGTTTTGTTGGGGCCATGCAGTGGAGTAGCGACACCTTTTTCTATCAGGTGGGAATGAGAATGGGGCATGAACCCATTATTGAGTGGATGCATAAATATGGCTTTGGGGCCAAAACAGGGATTGAACTTGTCACCGAAGAAGCGTCTGGCTTAGTCCCTGATGAAGCTTGGAAACAAGAGGTGATTGATGAAGATTGGTACCTTGGCGACACCATTAACATGACCATTGGTCAGGGGTACATGCAGGTAACACCGCTACAAACGGCTGTTATGTTTGCGGTGGCTGCTAACGGGGGCCATCTGGTGACCCCCCACCTTTTACTTGATGGTGCAGAATCCAAGCAGTGGAAAACCCCGATAGGAATACAGCCTGAAACTCTCAAAGTGGTCAAAGACGGCCTCCGTAAGGTGATAACCAGCGGTACGGGCACGCGCTTAAATGTACCCACTATTCCCACTCCTGCAGGTAAAAGCGGCACCGCAGAGGCTCCTCCTTTTGAAAGCCATACTTGGTTTGGGGCCTATGCACCTTTTGAGAAGCCAGAGATCTTAGTGGTCGCCTTTGGCGAACACTCTGGCGGCGGCGGTGGTTCCTTTGCGGCCCCCATGGTGAAAGACGTGATGGAAGTCTACTTTAATGGGCCTCCGAAGAAGGAGGAAAAGGCTGCTGAATAGTCGGATGGGGTAGGGGCGCGAAAGCGAGCGGCCCAACAGGCATAACAGAGTTAGCATAAGAATTACAATTTAAACAATGAGGGGGGGGGTTTGTACAGGAAAAGAAAAAAATCTTGATCAGTGAGGGTGCGATCTCTGGCACGATAGAACATTCGAAATGCCAGGCTGCGCTGACCCTCTGGGACACCTTTACCTTTGTACTCGTCAAACAAGAAAACTTTTTCTAGAAGCTGGCCACCGGTGCGAGAAATCAGCTTTGCGATGTCAGCGACGGCAACATCGGTCGGTGCATAAAACGCGATATCACGATCAGAGCCAGGATAGCTGGAGTAGCTCTTGAACTTGGGAGCACGGAATCGGTCGCTGACCAGACAGGTTGAGATCGCTTCCCAGCTCAGCTCAAATACATACACCTCTTCTGGTAGATCACGTTCTTGGCGCAGACGTGGGTGTAGTTGACCAAAGGTGCCCAAACGAGTGCGACTGCGCACCCACAGCGAGGCCGTTCGACCAGGGTGTAGGCGTTCGTCTTCGCTATCAGGCCGATAGTCAACGTCTAACCCAACCTGCTGAAAGACGGTCTCAAGTACGCCTTTAGCGTCATACCAGGTCATTGGCGCAGTGGTGCCGCTCCATTGCCCTTGGGCCGCATTGCCTCCAAGAATTCCACCAATACGCTCATATTCGTTGAGCTGGCCGTCTTCATTGGCAAAGACATGACCAATCTCAAACGCATTGAGTGGCCCATTGCCTTGTTCTAGATTAAATTGAAATCCATCCATCAAACCGGACAATAGGTCAGAGCGTAGCGCAGAATATTCTGTAAATAATGGATTCTCCAAGACAACACGCTGGGGGGCTGGACTAGTCAACGAGTAGTGCAGTGCCTCAGTTAACCCAGCACCGCGAAACGCCGCTCGAATTTGACGGGCCAGCGACGCTTCTGGCGATAGTCGTCCACGGGAAGTTTGCTGAGGTAGGGTATTGCCAAAGCGGTTGTAGCCAAAGAGACGGGCGATTTCTTCAACTAAGTCAATTTCCCGTTCCAAGTCACGGTAACGATAGGCGGGAACCGTGACGATCCATTTGCCTTCGCCTTCAGTTTCAAGACCGCAGCCTAGACGAGTGAGCGTATCCTCCACATCGGCTGCACTGAGAGTTTCGACTGTGCCATCTTCAGTGATGTAGTTCCCAAGGATTTGCTGTACCCGCGCTAGACGCAGACCAATTGTTCGAGTTGGGGTAATCTTACCGACTTCGGTACGCTCGTCCTGCTGGTGAGTGACTTTGGCACTGGCCAGTTCTACCATCAGCTGAATTGCTCGGTTGGCCGCTAGCTCTAACTCAGCCGGGTTAACCCCCCGCTCATAGCGAGCAGAGGCCTCAGTACGTAATCCTTGGCTACGGGCAGAGCGTCGAATCACGGCGGCATCAAAAAAGGCGGCCTCTAAAAAGACGTTTTTTGTCTTAGCATGCACCTCAGACTCTTCCCCACCCATGACACCTGCGAGGGCTACTGGCACATCGTTGGCCGTAATGGTGAGGGTTTGTTCTTTAAGGGTACGGTCCTGTCCATCAAGAGTTTTAAGGGTTTCCCCTGGTTTGGCAAAACGTACACTACCGGTCGTGTCAGCCCCCCCCTGGCTGAGTCGATCGAGATCAAACGCATGGAGAGGCTGGCCCCATTCCAGCAAGACATAATTGGTGATATCCACCACGTTATTGATAGAGCGTGAGCCTGAGGCTTCAAGACGCTGTTTTAGCCAGGTGGGGGAGGGGCCGATGTTGACCTGTTCTAGTACGGTGCCGATGTAAATCGGACAGCCTTTTGGGTCTGAGAGCGCGATCGCAACCTTGTTTTCTACACTTGTCGGTACAGCGACCTCTCGAATCGGAAGCGTCAGCTCTGCTCCTGTGATAGCGGCTACTTCACGGGCAATACCTACCATGCTCAGAGCATCAGCCCGATTAGCCGTTGAGGAAAGGTCCAACACTGTATCATCCAGACCTAAAAGAGGACGCACGTCTTGACCCACTGTCAAATCAGCGGCCTCAAAAATATGAATGCCTTCTGACTCCTTCGCTAAACCTAGCTCCGCCAACGAGCAAATCATGCCCGATGAAGTGACGCCCCGTACTTTCCGTGACTTAATCTTGAGGTCTACTTTGGGTAAATACGTATTGACCTTGGCTACAGGCACAAGAATATCTGCCCGGACATTGGCCGCTCCACAAACAATCGTTGAGGGCTCAGACTCACCAATATCAACGCTACAAACGCTTAGCTTATCTGCATCGGGATGTGGCTGCCGCTCGGTAACTTTTCCCACCACTACACCATCAGCCCAGCTGCGGCGCTCTTCAATGTCTTCGACCTCAAACCCCGCCATCGTTAAGGCGTCGCCAATCGCTTCGGGCGTTAATTTTGGATCGACAAATTCTTTGAGCCAGTTGACAGAAATGCGCATGGAGCCTGGGTTAAAAAGATATGGGGTGGCAATAGACCGAAATTATTCTACCGTTGAAGCTCCGCTTTAAGCCGATTGTTTAATCGCGTCATGTCAGTCTCTGACCATCCGCGGCAGCCAGATCAGCAGAGTTATCTTGCATTATTTCGAAGGGACCAATTCCTAAATTGATACTGGCACCACAAACAATTGGATAAGATGATAAAGATAATAAATAAACTTACTTCAATTATCTGACAACCAAACTTGTTTTGATGTTGATCTGAATCCTGTGTGGACCAGATTGGGGGAATATTTAAAATTGGGACAGAATAAAATTAAGCTATTAAAAGAATCTCACCTATTCCATCACTAATGTCTGACGGCTGAGGATTGCAAAGTAATAGATATTATGGAGCAATTTTCAATCGCTTTTATTTCTGTTGGATCGACGGTGAAGTGCGGTTTCCTGCCCAATGGTTTTGAAATGTCGTGCCATAGTTAAATCTAGCCCCAGTCATAAATATGTGAGCAGGGTGGCTAAAGCTACATGACCTACTGCATCAGTTCAGAGTGTCCAAGCCCCAAAAATCCATCTACAGCCAGACAGTGTCTGGCCTGTGGTGCTGATTTATTACTCCGTGATCGCTATCGTGTTAGCGGTGCGCTGGGTAAAGGCGGTTTCGGCACCACATTTTTGGCCCACGATGAGGGACTTCCCGGCTGTCCGCCCTGCGTGATAAAGCAGCTACAGCCAACGGCTGAAGCACCTCATGTGATGCAAATGGCCCGCGATTTGTTTGCTCGCGAGGCTAAAATTCTTGGGAAGATTGGTAATCATCCTCAGCTCCCACGTCTGCTCGATTACTTTGAAGCTCGCACAGACTTTTTCTTAGTACAAGAGTATATTCATGGTTCTACGCTTCAGAAAGAAGTTAAGACCCGTGGGTCGTTTAGCGAAGCCGGTACAAAACAGTTTTTAAGTGAAGTGCTGCCAGTTATGCAGTACATTCACCGCAATCAGGTCATTCATCGAGATATTAAGCCAGCGAACCTAATTCGTCGTGATGCTGATAAGCGCTTAGTGCTGATCGATTTTGGGGCCGTAAAGGATAAGGTAAATCCGGTTAAAGCCAACGAAGAATCAGGTCATACCGCTTTGACTGCTTACGCCGTGGGGACTCCAGGCTATGCACCTCCCGAACAAATGGCGATGCGACCGGTTTATGCCAGCGATATTTATGCCATTGGTGTTACCTGTCTTTATCTCCTGACAGCTAAGTCACCTAAGGAGATGTCTTACGATCCTCAGTCGGGTGAGATCCTCTGGCAGCAGCACGTTAAAGTGAGCGATCACTTTGCGGGTGTGCTGAGCAAGATGCTAGAGATCTCAGTGCGACATCGCTATAGCTCGGCTGACGCTATTTTGCGTGATCTAGATTTAGAGCCGTATTTAGCTAGCCTGGCCCAAAATATGGCGATTCCGACAAATACGCCTAAAGACGCAGGGCCAGTTAGTCAGCCATCGTTTAATAGTGATGACACAGCAACTGTTCTTGGTTTGGATGATTCCCAATCCCTGGCTTCACCCTCTGCGCGTATGGCAGCCGCCATTCGTGCCCGCCGAGAACGTCGTCAAAACACAAAGCCTTCGCCAATTGCACCGCGACGCTCATCCGGCAATCTATTATCCACAAGCTCTAGCCAGTCGGGACCGTTTTCTGGCCATGGCAAAAAAATTACTCCTGATGCTGTTCAAAGAGCCTATGGTCGAGGACACCGCGACTTCTCATTACAGCCACTGTCTCGTCTTAATCTGCAGCGCATGACGCTGAGTGGGGCTAGCTTTGCAGGTGCGCAGCTGCGAGAGTGTAATTTACAAGGTGCTGATTTTACCAACGCCAACTTTAGTAAGGCTGATCTGCGCCAATGTAATCTAAAAAATGCAAAGCTTTCCAACGCCTATATGGGAGCTTCAAATTTAGAGAATAGCGATTTACGAGGTGCTAATTTAAGTCGTAGTAATCTGACGGGCGCTAATCTGCGAGGTGTAAATCTCTGCGGAGCCGACCTGACGGGCGCTAACCTGACCGAAGACCAACTGGCAACGACAAAAACAAATTGGTCCACCGTCTACCCCAATGGCCGTCGGGGGCTTCGCTAGCTGGATTTTGCTATTCTTTTTGTGCGATTTTCCTTCGCCGCGTTAGGATAACTAAGGTATTTTGGTGACGACCTGTTAATTTTATGTTTCTTGATGAGCTAACACCGATTGTGCAAGAGCTTTTCGGACAGCCTGTTGCCTTTTTTGGTGGGTTTGCATCCGGTCTGCTAAGGCTCAACTTGAATGATGATCCAGTAAAAAGCTGGCTAGAGAACCAGGGAGCTGAGGTTGATAACCAAAGCGATGACGACGATGATGCTGGCAAGGGCCCCCAAACAATTTCTATTGACTAACTAAGCATCTCTGATATCCAGGACTGGATTTGCTCTTCCAAGAATTGATTGGGTGATCTATTGAGCAACTCTAGCGCCCTTTGATAGTCGCCAATTGCGCAATTCCAGTGACCATTTAACTGATGCGTGCGACCGCGTTCTCCATATATATGGACGTTTAATTTCCCTAGAAATAGTGCTAGCCCAAAACAAACGATTGCATCGTTGTACATCTCAAGGGCCCTAAATAGAACACCCTGACGGATACGCGCTTTGATGTTGTAGGGGTTGATATCGATAGCGCAATCATAGTCTGCGATCGCAGCGCTCCATTGTCTCAGAGCAAGGTTACATTTGGCTCTGTTGGTGTAAACCTTGTCTTTATTGGAATTAAGCTGAATTGCTCGATTGTAATCTGCCATGGCTTGGGACCAATGCTGGCAGTGATAGTACATCAGCCCTCGATTATTGTAGTTGTTAGGGTTTTGAGGTTCTTTTGTAATTAAGCAAGTGATGAGCGGAATGGCTTTAGTATAGGCCTGTTGACTAACCGCCTGACGCACCAATGTATGCAGCAACTTTTGGGTCTCTGCGTCTGACTGTTGTTCTAAGCGTGTGGGTAATTGCACTGTGGATAACATTGGTAGCCGCCTTCCCTGTGGTGGATAACTGGTAGTGATAGCTATGGCAATCGACTAAATGTGTTAAGCCAATGTTGCCGCACATAGCTGCTTTTATTGATGGCTTTCGGCGATCACCTATGTTGTGAACTATGAGTTGTATTCCAAAGCACTAGCGCTGTCAGTAGGTTAACCAACGCTACTGTTGGGTATAGTTACATAGCTGTTGCTTTGGACCCAACCGAGAAATAACGGAGTATTTATAAAAAGCACAAAGTTCATCGGTGCTTGTACGTAAATCCATAGAGCGTTTTGCCGTCAGTTAATCAGCGGCCCGAGATTGCCAAACATTACAGCTCATAGGGTTTTATAACGGATTTACGAGGAATTCTTTGCCACCAACTTAAGACAGTTAGGATGATAAACGGTAAAGCTATCGAACGCGTTTTGGGTTCCTATGACTCTTTCTTCTTCGCCCAGCGACTATGTACTGGTTGGTTTGGCCCACTGCTTCACAAAGCAAGATGGTAATGTGGTGCCGGTAAAAGTCTTAGAACCTGTTCCCTCTGCTTATTTTGAAGCGTTAGTAAAGGGAGTCCCTACATCTTATAAAGCGCTTTACAGTGTTTGCCTGAGTGAGCTTTTGCATGAAAATGAACCAACAATGGAGCAGCTGCCTGCTGAAGCTCAGGAAGCTAATTTTTGCGAAAACTTTGCTGAACGGGCCATGGCAGCTGCAAGAACCTATCAAAATAAGACAGATATCCAAGCAAAACTTCCCCATGGCCAAGTATTTTCTGAGGTGAACTTTTCAACTGAGAAAAAGCGTGTTCTTAACGCAGTTCATAAGGTGACTGCGGCAGACAATGTAAAACAGCATGAATATACTCACATGACTTTATAAAACTGGGCAATGTGCGCAAAGCATCAGGTTTGGGGAAGGGAAATAAAGCTCCCATAACAAAAGAGAGGAGTGATTTAACAGATCACTCCTCTCTTTTGCTAATAAAAAACCTGTTGTTGCTGCATGAATTCACAGCTTTATAAAGCATGCAGTCGATACTTGCGATCGCATACGAAGCTCTTCAAAGCATCAGCTCAGAAGCCTTGAACATGCCCTTGCATTTAAGCAAAATGCTCCTTAGCGAAAGCCGACAGATGCTTGCCAAACAAAAGCTAACAGCAAAAAGAAAATAGGTAGGATAGGCAAAATATCCACCAGGGGAGCGAAGGCTTGATAAGCTTCGGGGAGTTTAGCTAACAACAAGACTGCGTCCATGAAAACCTCTCTACTTTGGCGATAGTTTGTTTAATATTTGACTCACATCTTAACATGATGTGGCACGCCCTCAAGTTTGTTAATATTCGCCCTAAGCACTGTTATTAGAGGGCTCCAGCCAAGTTTGAAACCTTGCCGCAAACTCATTTTGTAAGATTGCTTTACGAATCGACTGGGTAAACCGAATCAGTTCTGTAATGTTGTGAATCGAAAGCAGCGTATAGGCCAGCAGCTCATGGGCATGAATTAAGTGGCATAAGTAGGCGCGGGTAAAATTTTGACAGGTGTAGCAAGAGCACGACTCGTCGAGGGGCGTCAGATCCTGACGAAACTGCTTATTCTTCAAATTCCAGCGCTCACCCTGAACCAGTGCTGCTCCATGCCGAGCAAATCGTGTGGGAATGACACAGTCAAATAGATCGACGCCAGCGGCAATTGATTGGGCCATTTCTCGATAGGTACCCACACCCATTAAATAACGGGGTTTATCGGTCGGGAGTAGCGGTGTCGTAGCCTGAACAATTTTCTCAATTAGCTCGGGTGGTTCACCCACGCTGACACCGCCAATGGCATAACCAGGTAAGTCCAGCTGAACTAGCTGTTCGGCGGCGGCTTGTCGTAAATCCAAATGAACTCCCCCTTGCACAATGCCAAACAGCGCCTGGTCACTACGTTGATGAGCCTCTATGCAGCGTTTGAGCCAGCGATAGGTGCGCTGAGTTGCGGCCTCTACAGCCTCGCGATCTGCAGGGTAGGGTGGGCATTCATCAAATGCCATAATCACATCAGCTCCCAGCTGATTTTGGATGCGCATGGACGCTTCAGGCGGCATATGGATAACGCGTCCATCGCGGGGTGAACGAAAGGTAACGCCTTCTTCAGAGATGGTGCGAATTTTACTCAGGCTAAAAACCTGAAACCCGCCTGAGTCGGTCAAAATCGGTCCAGGCCATGCCATAAATTTGTGTAGACCACCGGCTGCAGCAACCAACTCCTCACCCGGCTGCAGGTGGAGATGATAGGTGTTAGCCAAAATCATTTGAGCCCCAGCATCCTTCAGCTGAGCTGGGGTGACGGTTTTAACATTAGCCAATGTACCCACTGGCATGAACCGTGGCGTTTGCACGGGGCCATGGGGCGTATGAAATGTCCCTGCTCTGGCCTGGGTGTGAGAGCAAGATGCCTGATGTTCAAAGAAAAAATGGTCAGTAGCCAACAGTTAGCGCTGTCCTAAAGTACTGCTCTGACAAACCGTACTAGATTAGGGATAACAGAGACAAGCAATTAGCTAGCAAAATTATTGTTGTCGTCATCCAAACATGCATCCCATCGAGCGGTCAGCGCCTCAGCCAACATTGCCTCTAGCGCCGCATCATTGACATTGCAGCTGTTGCGTTCTGTCAGAGGATTTGTTAGGGGCAATATGCGCAAACAGCGATTGTCTTGAATTAGATCAAAATAAGGCTGATTATCATCCAGTTGCCCCATTTCCATATAGTCAAAACTGGCAACGTTGAGATACAGACTGCTGTTTGCAACTAGCGTTGCTTGCTGTGGATCACTAAAGACTTCAACGACATATCCTTCACCCTCTTTGAGTATTTGTTGCTCTTGATTGTGGATATATCGGACACGTCCCAGATGCTGCAAGATACGTGTCATATCTTTTTTGTTGATCACGGTGCCCATGTCAACAAGACAGGGAGCCGGCAGGGAAGTTGTTGAAGGTTGATAGCTCATAACAAGGTCGGTAGATGGGCTTAGAGTCAGCACTGGGCCCGTGAAACACCGAAGTTTTAACAATCTATACTCAAGATAGTTGAAATCTGATTATTTGGAACGTCAAAGACGAAAATAATCTTTCTGTTGTTGGCACAAGACTTTATAATTCCTCATTATTTCAGCAACTTCTTGTACTGCCTTCAGCCAGAATACTGAACATGATTTCTGATTTTCAATTGACATGATTGTTCTAAGGCACGGTTAGGTGCTGTGTTTATTTGCTGGTAAGACATGGGTGGAGCAGGGCGACGAATTAGGCAGGTTATTAGGGTTGGGCGTCAGCAGTGGGCTTTATTGAATGGAGCGCTGCTGTTTTATACCTGCTTACCGCTGCCCCAAAGATGGCCAGTCGAGTTTGGCCAAATCGCACGCATGGCTCCTGTGGTGGGTTTTGGTTTGGGAGTGCTGCTATCGGGGCTAGATGGATTGTTGAGTGTGAAACTGCCGATTGTGCTGCGGAGCGCTTTGGTGGTTCTAGCCGGATTGTGGCTAACAGGAGGCTTACATCTTGATGGGGCCATGGATACGGCAGATGGTCTAGCGGTACAGGATCATCAGCGACGATTGGCGGTAATGACCGACAGCTGTGCAGGTGCGTTTGGAGTGATGGTTGCGATCGCAATCCTGCTGCTCAAAACAGTTGCCTTTGCCGCGATTACTCAGGGACGTTGGTTTGCCCTCATCGCTGCTCTGGCTTGGGGGCGCTGGGGCCAGCAGTGGGCGATTGCTCGCTACCCCTATCTCAAGCCCAGCGGCAAAGGTGCTTTTCATAAAAAAGCGATACCGTCTGGCTGGTATACGTTGCCCTGTGCGGCTGGGCTAGTGCTTTTAACAACCCTGGCAGTTTATACCGGAGGAATTACCTGGAAATATGGCCTCGCTGCCACCGGAGCTGGTTTAGGCAGTGCGTGGATAGTCACAAGCTGGCTAAACCGTAAGCTTGGTGGCCATACCGGAGACACCTATGGAGCAACGGTGGAATGGGTTGAAGTGGCTGTGCTGGTCGTATTGGCCGGCTTTAGCGGGCATTGACCAGAGCAGCCGTTAGGGACGGATCTTGGAATAGCGGCGTACTGAGGTAGCGCTCACCAAAGCTAGGCTGGATCACCACAATTAATTTGTCAGCATTTTCAGCGCGACGGCCCACTTTAATCGCTGCGCTGAGGGCTGCACCGCTGGAAATGCCCGATAGAATGCCTTCCTCGTTGGCCAGGCGACGGCCAAATGAGATCGCTTCATCATCGGTAACCGCGATCACCTCATCAATCAACTTTACTTTTAGAACTTCTGGCACAAAGCCAGCACCAATGCCTTGAATTTTATGAGGACCAGGTTTACCACCGGTTAGGACCTGGCTGTTGGCGGGTTCTACAGCAATTGTTTGAAACTCAGGCTTACGCTGCTTTAGGACATCGCTTACCCCAGTAATGGTGCCACCCGTACCCACCCCTGCCACCAAAAAGTCTGCTTGTCCTTCGGTGTCCTGCCAGATTTCTTCAGCGGTGGTGCAGCGATGCATGTCTGGGTTAGCTGGATTGCGAAATTGCTGAAGCATATAGGCATCAGGGGTGGAGGCTACAATCTGTTGAGCCCGCTGAATGCAGCCTGCCATACCCTCATTGCCTGGAGTCAGCTCTAGCTCAGCACCGTAGGCACGGAGCATGGCCCGACGCTCAGCACTCATGGTCTCTGGCATGGTCAAGATTAGTCGATAGCCTTTGGCTGCAGACACCATCGCCAGAGCAATACCTGTGTTCCCAGATGTGGGCTCTACTAAAGTGGTTTTACCAGGGTGAATCTCTCCAGCGGCTTCTGCAGCCGCAATCATATTGACTCCAATTCGATCCTTAACTGAGGCAGATGGATTCATGCCCTCAAGCTTTAAGACAATTTGCGCTACGCAGCCTTCAGCTTTAGGAATTCGATTGAGTTTTACTAGCGGTGTTCGACCTACCAGTTCAGTGATATTTTGGGCGATCCGCATGGTTCGTTATTCTCGACGCGCTAAATGTAATACATCAAATCAACTTGGTGTTTGGCGTTGCGCTGTTCCACCAAATCTTGCAAAGTATGGGCAGACAGCACTTTTCTAGCGGCTTCCTGCACCGTTTGCCACAAGTCTCGTACAACCTGTCGCTCCGTCGTCAATACAGCATCGCCTGCATTGTCCTTATTTTCTAGACCTTCGATACAATTCACAACGTCGAGCAATATG
>ERZ1740070.2056-NODE-2056-length-11888-cov-3.957323_pt1 | contig 11888 bp, 14 predicted proteins | sample MGYA00581734_ERZ1740070 | MGnify/ENA primary metagenome ERZ1740070 (study PRJEB43018, sample SAMN04849744) | marine metagenome | isolation source: floating plastic debris | place: Pacific Ocean | collected 2008-09-01 | study: EMG produced TPA metagenomics... | reverse complement strand
CGGGGTTTTGCGGCTAATGTCAGCCCATGGTTATGCTGGCGTCACAGAGATGCCCCTCGCCAATGGTCGCCGCGCAGATGTTGCTGCGATCGGGCCGGGCGGCGAGATCACGATTGTTGAGATTAAATCCTCGGTGGCGGATTTCCGCAGCGATCAGAAATGGCCGGAATATCGCCCCTTCTGCGACCGCTTCTATTTCGCCGTGGACCATGACTTCCCCCAAAATCTGATCCCAGACGAGACTGGTCTTATTGTGGCGGATGCCTTTGGCGGCGCGATTTTGCGCGAGCCCGAATGTGAGAAACTGGTCGCTGCGCGGCGCAAAGCGGTGACCTTGAGATTTGCCCGTCTCGCCGCCGCCCGCCTTTGCCAGCCTGTTATTGCTTAATATGCCCTCTGGACTCTCCGCTCATTCAAACCTAGCTGCGCCCTTATGAGCCACGCTTATCCCCTCGGCAAAACCGCGCGCGATGCGTTGAAGAACGCCTCAGAGGCTGCGCGCACCCGCTATGAGGCGGAAGACTTGGCCGACGGCGTCACCATCCAGTCGCTCGAGACCGAATGGCTGACGCCGGGCGAGAAAGACTTGCCGAAATTCCTAGAACAAGCCGCCGCCAATCCCGGCCAAGGCTTTGTCCAGAATTATGAAGCTGGCTCCGGCAATACCGTCCTCGCGGTGACCTATTGGAAGCTCGGCAAAGCGATCAAGAAAGCCAAACCCAAACCCGCGCCCAAAAAGATCGAAGAGACACCCTCAACGGACGACGATCACACTGACGACCTCTATTTCCGGTCCGGCCGCACCAAGAAAAGCCGTCGCAAGCGCTTCGTCGATCCAAACCAGATGGATCTGTTTGGAGAAAAGAAAACAGACTAGGCTGGGCGAGTGTCTTTCGACGCTGGGTTCAGCGTCGATTTCGGTGTGTTTTTTCGAGGCTCAGCCTATGTCATCGACTACCGACGGAGACGCCTTTGTGATCCGTTGAATGGGTCTGCTCTCAACACGGAAAAAGAACGTTTTCGGATGTCTGCATTTTTCAGGTTTTCGCTTCTCATCGGGGGCGCCGTCTCCTTCACATTGAGCGGCGTTGCTCAGGAAGAGGACCTGCTGGTGCAGGATACGGTGATTGTTGAAGGCTCGCGCGCCAATCCAATGTTGGCGAATGTAGAGCCCGAGGTGGCCCTCGACTTCGCCGAAATCAGATCCTATGGCGCTGAAAGGCTGCAAGACTTATTGGCAGATCTTGCGCCTCTGACCAATTCCAATCGCGGCGGCGGTGCGCCTGCCATTTTGCTTAATGGGCGCCGCGTTTCGGGGTTCAGGGAGATCCGGAACTATCCGCCTGAAGCCTTGGCGCGGGTCGAAATATTGCCAGAAGCCGTAGCTTTGAAATTTGGCTTCCGCGCCGATCAAAAAGTCATCAATTTCATACTCCGCAATCGCTTCCACGCGCTGACCGGCGCCGCCAGCCTAGCTGCACCGACGGAGGGGGGACAAGTCATCGCCGAGACGGACCTCTCCAATCTGAGAATCCGTGACGAACGCCGCTGGAACCTCGATTTGAATGTCGAATACCAAGATGCTCTGTTGGAGTCGGACCGAGACATTATCACGATTGGCGCTGAGGCCGCCGATCGCGCCTTACAGCCAGAGCAGATCACAGCGGGATTAACCGGCAGCTATAGCCATTTCCTGCCGGGCGACATCGCCGCGACTTATACGCTTGGGCTCGATGCCAGCGACCAACAACGCGCGATCGCCCAGACTGGGACGTCCGACACCTTGCAGCGCGACACGGACACGTGGGGGGCGAATGCCAGTTTCGTCCTCAATAAAGTCTACAATGATTGGAACTGGTCCCTGAACGGGCGCATAGCGCACCAGGAAACTGACAGTTTCAACGACACTGCGCTGATCAACGGCCTCAGCGAGACGCCGGACTCCACATCAGATGAAGCGGCCTTGGAAGCTGTTACATTTTTCAAGATCGCGCCGCTCCCTGCAGGCGATCTCGTCACGACCCTCAAAGCCGGGGCGGAGGCAGAAGCGTTTTCGTCCCGCTCGTCCCTTTCTGGCGCCGTCGCCAACACGGATCTGTCGCGTGACAGTTTCAACGCACAGATCAATGTGGATGCCCCCTTGCTTGATCGGGACATGGCGGGAAATCCGATTGGTGCGATTTCGCTCAACGCGAATGCGCGCGTGGACGATGTTTCAGATGCCGGGAGTCTCGCAACCTATGGTGTGGGCATGACCTGGCAACCGACCAGCACCTTGCAGATCATCGCGTCCACGGCGCAGGCCGAAGACGCGCCATCGCTCCAAGAGCTTGGCAATCCTCTCTCCTCCGTCGACAATGCGCGGGTGTTCGATTTCCTGGCGGGTACAACCGTCGAGGGGGTGGTGCGTCTGTCCGGCGGCAATGCCAGTTTGCGCCCGGAGACCCGAACGGTGCATGATCTCAATCTGTCCTGGGACCCCTTTGACAAACACGATGTCACCTTCAATCTCGCCTATACCGAAACTGAGATTGAAGACGCCATTCTCGCCTTTCCTGGGCTGACGCCCGATATCGAGCTTGCCTTTCCCGAGCGGGTCATGCGGGGCGCGGACGGAACGCGGCTCCTACTCGATGCGCGGCCGATCATTATCGCGGAGTCGACCAAACGCGAGCTCAGCTATGGATTCAACTGGTCGATCCAATTGCCGCGCCCCGACCGACCGGACCTGGAGCCCGAGGAAAGACGGCAGCTACGGGATATCTTTTTCCAAAGGCTCGATGAAGAAGATCGCGCACGGATTGAACAACGCATCGCCGAGCGTGCCGCACGCCGTGCCTCTGCAGGCGGTGGATGCCCCCCGGGCGCAGGTGCCGGCCGTAGGGGACCTCCAAGAGGGCGCGGCGGTCGTGGTGGCCGCGGCGGCTTTGGATCGGGACGGCTCTTTCTCTCGCTCAATCACACGGCCATTTTGGAAGATGAACTCCGCATTGGCCCTGGCACAGTGCCGCTAGATCTCCTGAATGGCGACGCCATCAGTGATCGCGGCGGGACGTCTGAGCACCAAGTCACGGCGCAGGCCGGGGCGTCCCATGGGGCGCTGGGCGGATTTATGAGGGTGCGCTGGCAAAGCAGCACCACTTTTAATGATGGCACCGGAACGGGGCTTCGCTTCGGCGCGCTGACCACGACCAATTTGCGGCTGCAGTACAATTTCGAGAGAAATACGAAGCTGCTTTTAAAGTATCCCTTCCTCTCCAGCACGCGGCTGTCTTTTGGCGTCGATAATCTTTTCGACGAAAAGCAAGAGGTGACGGACGCGGCGGGCACCGTGCCGATCATCTATCAACCGGACCTGCTCGACCCACGCGGCAGAACGCTTACGCTGCGGCTACGCAAGCTCTTTTATTGATACCGCTCGGAGGAGGCCGTTCGCTCCTGGTTTGTCCAGGGGAGAAAAGCGAAACAGGATGGGCGTGTTTGCTTGTGCGGCTTTAGACGACTTAAAGTGGGCGCCTGGCTCGATAAAAGTTTGACGCTACGGCGAGTTTTGATTGTTATGGTGAAACGGGTGGCTCAGTTTGGTTTTATTTAGACGCTCGTGGTGCAGGTGCAAAAACGCGAGGGAGTATCAGTGATCAAACCAGCTTTGTTTTCAGTTTTGTTTTTAGCTTTGGCGTCTGCCTGCACGACGGGGGCACAAGAGTCACCCGCTGCGTATGAAGACCTTCCCGAGTTCGTTCAGTTTGGTGAGCCAGCAACTGAAGCAGATTTCGACGCGATCCGGGAACTCCTCGCAACCAGTGGAGCGGCGTGGGGGCAAGGCGACGCCGAGACGTTTGCCATTTTTTATAGTGATGACGCAGAGTGGATGAATGCATTTGGGCAAGTCAGACGAGGTTCTGACGCTATCAAAGTCTACTTGAGCGACTTGTTTGAAGATCAAGATGACGAGATGGCCGAGTTCGAAGTGCAAAGCGGAGCATCTATTTCGCTCAGATTTATCGGAGATAATGTTGCGATCTTTCATGGAGTGACCAGCAGCACTCGAATGGGCGCTTTAGAGGGAGCTGAAGAAAGACGTGTTCATAACATTTCAGTGATGGAGAAACGTGGAGACAAGTGGGTTATCGTCCACGAACATATCAGTGACGCGCGACCAGCCCCTGAATAAAAAAGAAAGCGCTTAGAGATTCAAAACGTAACTCTGGGTCCTAAAATCGCCCCACAACAGTCGCTAAGACAATGGCGCAAAGCGCCCTCAATAGGTCTCTGCTAGTTTTGTACCATAACAGCCATACTGAACCATTCATTGGAGGTCGTAAAACGCGCTTCGGGTTCAGCGGAAAACTACCGTGTGTACTCTTTGAAGGCGCGCGACCCTGACCGACTTGCGATGATGCTTCGGCCAGAGTCGAGATGTATTGAGAGGCGTCCATCGCCCGTTGGTTCAGCTGCCAATATTGCGGTGGCCCGTACAAGGTGAGACCGGTGGATGCGAATGTATCCGCTCTCTTCGAGTTTTTGGGCATACTCGGATAAGGCTTTGTTGCAGCTGAATTGGCCTCTTCTCGTGTGCAGTAGCACCTGATCACCATTTGCCTCGATATGGGTCAGATCCTCGAGATCGATTTGTCGAAATTCTCCATCGGTTTTTACAAAAACTGCCGCCATCCCATCGCTGTTGAGATCCGGCTTGCTTTCTAGAGCGTCTTCGAGTCTCAGCTCGGCGTCGCGCAGCCGCTCCTGGAGCCACCGCCCATAAATCAACCCCTGAATCGCGGCGTAAATGACGATGCCTTGTAAGAGCTGCCAAAGGGTCGCTGACTCATAAAACGGCGACAGCGCAATCCCAGAGGTCAACCAATCTAGCCGAAAACTCGCGCTTACGAGGACAAGGAGGTACCAAACATGGGTGAACACCACGGCTAGAAGAAGGTGAGCGCCCAATTGCAAGGCCAATGGCAAGTCTAAGAGATAACGTCGCACGAACAGCCTGATGGAGACTCCGATCAAGACAATCGGAGCAATGTTTACGAACGTTGTCTTGATCGATCGGATGATGGATTCGTCTCTGACGAACTGAAATTGTGTAAAGTATGCGAGGCTCAGCAAAACAAATGCCGCGGCCCAAAGGGACGTCTCCGACTTAAACGCTTTCTGCGTAAATGCCCGATCCGCGAGGTCGCGGCACGCAGCAAAAAAATTGCCTAACCGTTGGTTTGTCGCTTGTGCGGTGTCCATTTGGTTTCCCCTGCTGAGTGTGCGCTGAAAATCGTATACAGTGCGCTTGTCAATTCAAGTGCCACCTATGAGAGTGTTGTCGATTCACCGTGGGTCAGTGTCCATTTGCAGAAAAAAAACCGTCAGATGGGATTTCTCGTGCAAGCGGATCGGATCACATTCGGAGATCCAAACCCATGCAAAACTCTTTCGCGGTCAGCCTCGTCACGTGCCTTCTGACATCCGTCACTTTTGGATGTGCCGCCCAGGCTCAGATGTTCGAGCTGGACACACAAGTCACCCGCTATGCTGGAGACCCGATAGAGATCATTGTTTCAGGCTTAACGCCCCAGTCGGAAGTCGAATTGCAAGCACGCAGGGTGTTAAAGAACCACTATGCCCCGGGTGCGCCCACGCAAGTCTACGCCTCTTCGGCGCGCTTCTTAGCGGATGATGATGGGCGAATTGATTTAACCACCAGCGCGGCAATTGCCGGTTCTTATGAAGGCGTGGACCCGAATGGATTGTTTTGGTCTATGCGCCCCGTCAGTGAAGAAACTGTGCCGGTGAACCCTAGCGTTGAAATAGACGCAATTGTTGACGGTGAAACGGTCGCCTCGACTGCGTTCGACTTAGTTTACGCCCCGACCGACTATACGGTGCAAGACGTTCCGTCGATTCCAGGCTCATACTTTGCAGCAAATCCCAACTCTGGCGACCATCCGGTGATCATCGTGGTTGGCGGCGCCGATAAATTGCAGATCAATCGAGAAGCCGTCATGCCGCAGCTCGTCGCGCAAGGATACTCAGTATTCTACTTCGCAAACTATGAGATTATTTACGGCTCCGCAGAGCCTTCGGTGAAAGAGCTTCCAACGCGCTATGTCGACATCCCAATCGACCACCTTCAATCCGTCTACGATTGGCTTGTGGATCAGCCGGGCGTCGATGAACATCGTATCGGTCTGTATGGATATTCTCGCAATTCAGCCTTCGTGCTGCTGTCGGCGACGCGATTTGATTGGGTTGACGCTGTGGCGGCGATCGCGCCATCCGATGTTGTTTGGGAGGGCTGGGGCGATCAGGTTAAGTTAGGGACGACATCTTCCTATTCGTGGAACGGCGAACCCCTCGCTTACGTGCCCTATAGCGATAATTGGTATCGAGAAGTGTTCAAGTTTGGTCGCGGGGAACGCGGCCGTTTAAGAATACCGATGGATGAAGGACGCTGGGAGAATCCAGATAAAGTCTCCGCCGCGCGTATTCCGATCGAGGACTATACCGGCGCTGTGTTGGTTGCGGGAGGCGAACAAGATGATTTGTGGTCCGCTGGTCATATGTCGCAAAACATCGCTGAGCGAAGAGCTGAGGCAGGATTAGCGACGGAGTTGCTTGTTTTCCCGGATGCAGGTCACGCCTTACTCGGCGATGGGCAGGACCCCGTCATCCTTCTATTCGAAGAGGACGAGGTACGCCCGATTTTGGCAAAAGCTCAGAGTAAGGTATGGCGATCCACCTTGGAGTTTTTCGAGAACGCGCTGATGCCGGAGTGAACGGTTCCGCCAAGTTCTGAAATAGGCTGGCCTAATTCGGGACCAACTCGCAGGCCTAGCGACACCCATGATCGTCGCGAGCGTCGTCGTAAGAACACGTCAGCGTTTTAAATCACCCCGCGAACTTCGCTCATTTTGCTTGATTGCATTCGAAGACGCACGTTGTTCCAATTCAAACTTGATGAGGGTTGAATACGGAAGCGACATATGTAACATGATGCACATAAAACATGCTACATGGGATGGATCAGCATGCGGAAAACGCTCTTGATGATTTCGGTCGTATTCTCGGTGCTCATCTCCGCCTGCACCACTTCGCCGATCGCCCAATCCACCACAACGGTGACGACAAGAACTGCGGACGGAATCTCGATTTTCGGAGAAACCTACTTTGAGCAGCTGGGGCCCGGCGACCCGTTGATCCTACTTTTCCATCAAGGCGGTTCAAATGGAAGAGGAGAGTATAGCCCCATTGTGAGCGCGCTTAACCGGCGCGGTTATCGAGCAATCGCTTGGGATCTAAGATCTGGTGGAGGGACCTATGGCGCGGAAAACCGCACCGTTGAAAATCTTCCAGAGCATGCCAATACGTCGTATTGTGATGCACGAGCGGACCTTCAAGCAGCCTTAGACTTCGTGATTGACGATGAAATCGCTGACACGGTCATCGCATGGGGCAGTTCTTACTCGGCTGCGTTGGTTTTTGAACTGGCATCGAACAATCCAGATCATGTTTCAGGCGTGATTGCGTTTTCTCCAGCAGCCGGTGGGCCATTGCGGGGTCCGAAATGGAGAGGCCTTCTTCAACGGAACAAAAAAGCATCCTGACCGAGATGGGTGTTGAGTTTCTCGTGGTCGAAAACGGGGTTCACGGAAGCTCTATGCTGGTCGATGAACGAACAGCAACACCAATGGACGACGTGCGTGAACAAGTGTTCCGTTGGTTGGATCGCACCACCAACTAAGCCAAGATTTGTGCCCTACGCCGCCCGGAAGGTCAGCGCAGCGCCATTGTTACAGTAACGTAGCCTCGTTGGCGCAGGGCCGTCATTGAAGACGTGGCCATGATGGCCGCCACAGCGCGCGCAATGGTATTCGGTTCGGGTCATCCAGAGCTTATTGTCTTCCTTGAAGCCGAGCGTGCCAGGGCGATAGTCCCAGAAGCTGGGCCAGCCGGTGCCGCTATCATATTTGGTCGAGCTTTCAAAAATCGGCAGATCGCAGCCCGCGCAATGAAAGACGCCAGCGCGTTTCTCATTATTCAGCGGCGAGGTGAACGGACGCTCAGTGGCCTCTTGGCGCAGCACACGGAAAGCCAACGGGTCAAGTCGGTCTTTCCACTCGGCTTCGGTGAGGGCGCGCCATTCGCTATCAGCTAATTCGTCTGCAGCCGTATCGGCAAAGGCCTGACCGGACTGGCCGGCGCCCGAGCAAGCGGCAATCAGAGCGGCGGGCGCGGCGAGCAGGAAAGTGCGGCGGTTCGAAGAGAGAAGATCAAACTTTGTCATCCTGCCAAAATAGTATGCCAGCCTTAAGCGTCCACTCACAGGTGCTTCAAATTCTTGTCAGGTTGCAGCGCTGCAATCAGGCCCAATTTACCCTCGCCTTCGGGGTCAATTGCGATTAGGGAGCGTCATCCTTTTTGAACTTGCACGAATGAGATCTTCCGATGAGCGAACAGATGAATGACAATCTATCAGACACCGCACGCGAAAAGCTCCGCCTGACGGTCGAACGGATTGAGCGTCTGGAAGAGGAAAAGAAAGAAGTCGCGGAGCAAATCAAAGAGGTTTACGGCGAGGCCAAGGCTTTGGGTTATGACACCAAGGCGCTGCGCACCGTGGTCAAATTGCGCAAGCAAGATCGCCAAGAGCGACAGGAACAAGAAGCCATTCTTGAGGTTTATCTCGACGCTTTGGGCGAGCTCTAAACGCGCCCCTTGTCCCGCGCGGCCCATTCGCCCTACATAGTGCGCCATGGCCCGCGATATTGATGAGCGAAAGAAACGCAAAGCGCTGCGCAAACTGCGCAAAGCGGCCATGTTGGCAGAGCAAGGTCTTGGGCCCCCGCTTTCGGATTGGGAAAAGCAATTCCTAGAAGAGGTCGAAGAGCGGATCGAGAAGTTTGGCTCGGCCTTCCATGATTTAGACAAAGGCGCGTCGGATGAGGCGCTCTCAGCGCTGCAGCACGTCAAGCTGCGCGAGATCGACAAGAAAGCGCGCGGCAAAGGCAAATCTGGCTTCGGCAATAAGAAGAGCAGCTTTAAACGCAAATCTATGCCGCGTGTGCGCCAGATTGACGAGGATATTGAGGCCCCGCCGCCTCCACCCGCGCCAAGCAAGCCGGAGCTGGTCCGCGCCAGCGACATGTCGCCCAAACCGGCTTCTATATCTGAGAAAGCCTCTCCGAAGCGCCGCCCGCAATTTCGCGTGATTGAAGGCGGCGCAGATAAAGACTAATCTATTTTATATATTGTAGCGTATAGAAAATAAGAACATGAGGATCGATACGCATGAAAACTGTAGTGATTACGGGCGCTTCAACGGGCATTGGCCTGGCCACCGCAAAGCGATTGGCAGGCAATGGCTGGCAAGTTTTTGCCGGTGTCCGCAAGGATGCCGATGGCGCGGCTTTGGTCGACGCTGATGCGCGCATCAAGCCGATTCTCCTCGATGTGACCGACCCTGACCAAGTCGATGCGGCAGTTGAGACGGTCCGCGCGGCGCTGGAGGGACAGAAGCTGGCCGGCCTCGTCAACAATGCCGGTATTGCCAATATGGGCCCGCTGGCGCTTCAGCCGCTCGATCAGTTTCAATCGCATTTTGATGTGAATGTGTTTGGTCTACTTCGCGCGAGCCAAGCTTTTGCACCGCTGCTCGGTATGGATGAGAGCCTGGCGGGCAAGCCCGGGCGGATCGTCAAAATTACCAGCGTCGGCGGCAAACTCGCCTCGCCATTCCTTGGTGCTAACACGGCCACGACACATGCCGAGGAGAGCATCACGGCCAGCCTGCGCCGCGAGCTTGTCATCTTTGGCATTGATGCGATTGCAGTCGGGCCTGGCGCGGTGCGGACACCGATCTGGGACAAAGCCGAGCGCGACAATAGCTCTAACCCCTATGCGAATTCACCATTGGCGAAGCCGATTGAGAAATTCTCTGAGACGATGTTGGAAGGCGGGCGCACAGGATTAGAGCCTGACGAGATCGCGGATGTGATCGAAACGGCGCTGACGGCCAGCAAGCCAAAAGCGCGATACGCACCGGTGCCGGACAAGCTGACCAACTTTACGCTGCCCATGCTGCTGCCCAAACGCTTTGTCGACAGTTTCTTCTGGAAGCGGTTCGGTATGGAGCCGAAATAGGGCTCACGCTTTGTGATAGGGCAGGCCCGCGAGCAGGCTGACAGCTCGGTAGAGCTGTTCTGCAATCATCACTTTGACCAGCCGATGCGGCCAAGTTTGCGGGCCAAACGCGAGCGTGTCGGGGCAGGCGGACCGGACAGCTTCGCTATAGCCTTCTGCGCCGCCGATCAGAAAGCAATAGTGCGTTGTGCCTGCATCGCGGCGCTCCGCGATATGATTGGCGAGTTTCACTGACGGCCAGGCCGGGCCATGCTCATCTAGGCGTCGGACCATGGCCCCGTCTGGGAGCGCGCCAAGCAAACGCTCACCCTCCGCGTCCAAGCCCCCACCGCTCGCAAGATCAATTAGTTTGAAAGAGCGCAGCCCAATATTCGGACCTGCTTTATTGAACCGCGCGACATAATCGTCCACGAGGTCCTTTTCAGGCCCTTTTTTGAGCTTGCCGACGCTGATCAGCGTGATGTGCATGAAAGACGCTTAGACGTCTGAGGGACGGTGCCCGCTTTCGCCCGCCCAAATCTTTTCCAGATTGTAGAAGGCGCGGACTTCCGGGCGGAACAGGTGCACAATCACATCGCCGAGATCGATCAGCACCCAGTCAGCATTGGGCAGACCTTCAAGCTTCGGTGACTGTCCGGTTTTGTCTTTCACCTTCTGCGCCAAGTGATCGGCAATCGAGCTCACATGACGCGCCGACCGGCCCGAAGCGATAATCATAATATCTGCGAGGGAAGATTTTTCCGTTAGATCAATAACGGTGAGGTCTTCGGCTTTATCGTCTTCTAAAGAGGTGACGATCAGATCTGAGAACGCACGTATGTCTTCAAGGGTCGCCGCGCGGGCCGAATTCGTCTCAGTTTTAACTGCAGGCAGGGTGAAGCTCCTTATGATTTAGCGAGGTCAGTTTAACACGCGTCGCGGGCATGGCCTAGGGTTTATTGGCAACTGCAGGTGTTATGGTGTGTTGGACGCGCGTTCATCCTGAACAAAGCGGCCAGCCGCGCGGTCTTTGCGAACGTGTCCCGCCTCAAAAACTTGGCCATTCATCGCGATGTACACACCCGGATCTTGCAGCTGCACCGTGGCCAGAGCGAAGCCGACATTGAAGATCGCGTCGGTCGATCGCAGGCGCGCCGGTTGCAATGCGCCGGTCAAAACGATCGTCTTGCCTTGGATGCCGCGCAAGTATCCTGCGGTTTGCGGCATCGTATCGGTGCCATGCGTGATCAGGATCTGCTCGGCTTCGCTCTTTTGGACGGCGTCATAGATCGCATCGCGGTCTTCATCGCTCAGCTCAAGGCTGTCTTTCATCATCAAAGACGTGATTTCATAGTCCAAACCGACATTGGCTTCGCGCAGGATCGCCTCCAGTGGAGAGTCCCCGACTTGGAACTCCGACAGGGCGTCGAAATAAACTTTGTCGATCGTCCCACCGGTGGTGAAGATGTGCAGCATGGTTTGCTCTATCCGTTACGCAGTGCCGTCGATGAAACGGGGTTCAGCGGCGCGGGTAAATAGACCCAGCGCGGCGGTGACTGTTCCACCAAAGTGCGCGCCGCTATATCAGCTAGACGCTGGCGTGCAAACGCTTTTGCGAACGGACTGAACCGGGCCGCCAATTCAAACCCAGGCCGCGCTATGACGGCGATAGGGACCGTTTCGGCCAGGGCCTGCCAATCCTTCCAGAAATGAAACGTCATCAGGCTGTCACCGCCCATGATCCAGGTCAGCTGCGCCTTGGGAGACTG
>ERZ1740070.2054-NODE-2054-length-11890-cov-6.940769_pt1 | contig 11890 bp, 10 predicted proteins | sample MGYA00581734_ERZ1740070 | MGnify/ENA primary metagenome ERZ1740070 (study PRJEB43018, sample SAMN04849744) | marine metagenome | isolation source: floating plastic debris | place: Pacific Ocean | collected 2008-09-01 | study: EMG produced TPA metagenomics... | reverse complement strand
ATGTGAAATGGTGTATCGATGTAGTACAACAGGATTTCTAGTCGTGCGGTCTAACTATTATTAGATCGATTTTCTCAGTCTATCTCCCTTTCTCGGCATACTATACTGCAAACTTTCAGTCTATCCTACTGATTCGGGTGGATAGACTGAAAGCTTTCCATATAGCCCGCTCATATTGGGCAGATATGTGGAAAGTTTCAGTATAGTTAACCGTTGTTGACACTGGCTGCTTAAACCATATCCAAGTTAGAAGCTTGAGTTTTCTCTACTGTTGGTTAGGCTGCGAGCGTATTACTAAAAAAACTTTAGGTAGCGCTGCATTTCCCAGTCAGATATATGACAGTGATACTCTTCCCACTCCTGGGTTTTGAAATCCACATAGGTCTTATACATCAGCGGACCCATCACCTCTTTACTGAGCGGGTCTTCGGCAAAGTCTGAGACGGCTTCCCCCAAAGTCTTCGGCAAAGTCTCAATCCCCATCGACTTTAGCTCCTCCAGTGAATACAGATACATATTTTCCGTATGGGGTTCACCTGGTGCTAACCCTTCACGGATTCCTTCTAAACCCGCTGCTAAAATCATGGCAGCACCCAGATAGAGATTGGTCGAAATATCGGCAGCCCGACATTCCACACGACCGCCGCCCAGGGGAATCCGCAACATGTTGGTGCGGTTGTTGTTGCCGTAGCAAATATAAACCGGAGCCCAGGTAAAGCCCGACATACTACCCTTACGCACCAGCCGCTTATAGCTGTTGACCGTGGGGCAAGTTACCGACACAATCGCCTTGGCATGTTTAAGAACACCCGCAATAAACTGATACCCCAGTTTAGAAAGACCATTTGGGTCGCTAGCGTCTTCAAATAAATTCTTTCCAGTTTCAAGATCTGCTAGAGACATGTTGTAATGGGCACCGCTGCCGGTTTGATTAGCAAATGGCTTGGGCATAAAGCTGGCAAAATATCCTTCTTCTCGCGCTAGTTCTTTCACCATAAAGCGAAAGAATGTCAGACGATCTGCCATCGTTAGCGCATCGCAGTAGGTGAAATCTGTCTCAAACTGCCCTTGGGCGTCCTCATGGTCAAAGGAATATACATCCCAACCCAGACCGTTCATGGCGCTGACGATCTTGTCTAGAATTTTGTAATTATCTAGAACCGTAGGTAAAGCATAGGCCGCCTTAGGTAGCGTGTCGCGATCGCTAACCGGGCCAAACCCCGTTTCTGTTTCCTTGAAGATAAAGAACTCCGTCTCAATACCCAGATTGAAACTAAAGCCCATCTCTGCTGCTTGGTTGAGCACATTTTTTAGAATGGTGCGACAACAGGCTTCGAAGGGTTGACCCACTAAATGTAGATCGCTGGCAAACCAGACTATCTCTGAATTCCACGGTAATACGGTGGCACTGTCTGGGTCAGGCATAGTGCCTACTTCATCATCGTTGATCTCTTGCGGTACCCCATCTAGGGCTGCCCCGGTAAACAACTCTGAGCCCTGCATCATGCGGTCAAAATGACTCATGGGGACAACTTTGCCTTTACACATACCGTGGATATCAACAAAACTGGCCATGGCATATTTTACGCCCTGGTCTTGAAGGGACTGTTGAAGGGACTGTAATTTAGGGGAAAGGGGCTTAAGGTCTGGGTACATAATAGAGAAAAACTCTTTCTATATATGAACAATCTTTTGCGTTGACTCGGTATCTAAACAGAGGGCTATCCAGGCTTGGGAAACCTGTTGGGCAAATGTGGCTGCACCGTCGGCATGGGCTTTTATTTGATCTTGAATCTGTCTGTCTAAATTGGGATAGTGGGTGTTAATCCAGTCACTTTTCGCTGCTAGCCAATCGTTAATGATGTCGGGCGTCACTTCTAGATGAAACTGAAATCCGTAGATATTTGTGCCAATGCGATAGGCTTGATGCTTGCAAATATCGTTGGTCATCAACAAGGTTGCTGGTTCAGGCAGCTCAAAGGTATCAAAGTGCCACTGCATAATGTGCAGATTTTTAGGGGAATTTTGTAGCCAGGGTTCTGTAGCTAGAGGCTCAATCACCTTCAAAGGAGAGAAGCCTAGCTCCGGTTTGCTGTGGGGATATACCTGTGAGCCAAAGGCACGGGCAATTAGCTGAGAGCCCAGACACACACCCATGATGGGTTTATTCTCACTGTGGAACTGATGAATCAGCTCAACGACATGTTTTAAATGAGGATATTTATCATCTTCATGGGCGTTCATATGACCCCCCAGAATAATCAGTCCTCTAAAATCTCCCTGGGGATGATCTGGTTGCTGTTCCGGCAGCCAATTCAACAGTTCAGCACCGCTGCTGACCAAATGCTCTCCTAAAATGCCAATGGGATCTCGAACGCTGTTTTGAATAACTAGAATCTTCATTGCGATCGCAATCTTCAAAGTATAGTTTGATACTAACAGGCGGTTAGCTAAAGGTCATGCTAGCGACATTAGCCGTCTCAAACTGTCCTCAAGCTGACTAAATCACACATAATTGCAGCCGGTCATCTTTTTTCTAAGGCAAACCTACCGTGTGTGAATAAGGCTTAAGATACGTTGTTACATTTGTTATGACAAGCGGCTTTCATTCGTAACGATTAAACCCTTGAAATAGCTGTGATTAGTAAGGTATGGAAGCTTTATTCAGTGAGCTGCTTTATCGGATGGTAGCCACAGCTACAAAAGCGCTCTATTGGTGCTGTTTTACTGAGGAAGCATAGCCCCAAGGGATCCTAAGACTATGGTAGGAACGCTCACGCAAACACAAACACTGATAGAAAAGGCAAAAGAACTGGGTATTAAGTTCTTTTTGGTTTCCTATACCGACCTGCTAGGAGGCACCAGGGCCAAGCTGGTCCCGGCGACTAAAATCGCATCGGTGGAGCAAGATGGGGCATTCTTTTGTTCATTTGCATCTAACTTGGGGTTAGGACCTGACGCGCCTGAAATCGCCGCTGTTCCAGATCCAGATTCTTTAATTCAGCTGCCTTGGGAGCCTACGGTTGGTTGGGTTGCGAGCGATGTTTATTTTGAGGGTAAGCCGTTTCCGGCTGCTCCGCGCATGATGCTCAATCGAGTGTTAGATCAGTGTACCGAGCTGGGTTACACCTACAAGGCTGGTGTGGAAGCTGAGTTCTTTTTGCTAAAGAAAACAGAATCAGGCTACACCATTGCTGACGATTTAGATACTGCGGAGCGCCCCTGCTACGACCAGATTAATTTAATGCGCCAGTTTGATCTAATTTCTACTCTGGTGGACTATATGGAACAGCTGGGCTGGGGGCCTTACCAGTGCGACCATGAAGATGCTAATGGCCAGTTTGAGCTGAACTGGACCTATAGCGATGCTCGGACGACGTGTGATCGCCACGTATTTTTTAAATATATGGTCAAAACCCTGGCCGAGCAGCGTGGGTACACAGCCACATTTATGCCCAAGCCGTTTAGCCACATTACCGGTAGCGGTGGTCACGTACACAACAGCCTTTGGCAAGGGACAACCAACAGCTTTGAAGAGGACGCCGATGAGGGTGGTCTATCGCCTGTGGGGTACAACTTTCTTGGTGGCGTGCTCAACCATGCCAAGGGGCTAACGGCGCTATTTGCCCCAACTGTTAACTCTTATCGACGCTTAGGTGCAAATATGACCGCATCGGGCAGCACCTGGTCACCGCGCTACATTTCCTATGGAGGCAACAACCGCTCCCATCTGTTGCGTATTCCTGAACCAGGGCGATTTGAGTGTCGCTTAATTGATGGGTCTGCCAACCTGTATCTGGCTCTAGCAGGATTGCTCGCTGCCGGGGTGGATGGGATTAAAAATCAAACTTCTCCCGGCAATCGGATTGATGAAAATTTATTTGCCCGTGGGTCTGAATTTCCTGATTTAGAAACATTGCCCACTAATCTATACGAGGCGCTTGAAGCTTTAAGGAAAAACAAGCTACTGATGGAGACCTTAGGAGAGCTGGGCGCCAAGACCTTCTTTGAATTTAAGCAGAAGGAATGGAGCGCATTCTGTTCTCAAGTTACTGACTGGGAGATGAACCAGTACATCAATATTTAATTCGAATACTGGCGTTAGCGGTTAACCGTTTTGAGACACCACAACCGTTGCTATCTACTCTAGCCCCATGCCCTCTAACATTAGTATCTACAACTTTCCAACCAAAATACAGTTTGGTCCGGGTTCCTGTCGTGAACTCACAGCAGAACTTTCTTCTTTAGGCATTCAGCGTCCGCTGGTGGTAACCGACCGAGATGTGGTCAAGCTGCCTTGGTTTAAGGCTATAGAAGGTTCGCTGACTAATGTCTCATCAGCTACATTTAGCGGTCTCTGGGGTAATCCAGTCGTCTCCCAAGTCAATGCCGGAGTCATTGCCTATCAACAACATAATGCCGACGGCATTGTGGCGGTGGGGGGTGGTGCGCCGATGGATGTGGCCAAGGCCATTGCCCTGATGGCGAATCATCCAGGACATCTGTTTGATTATGAAGACGGTGCCAGCACACGACCCATCGACCAGCCAATACCGGCTATCGTTGCTATTCCAACTACGGCGGGTACGGGTAGTGAGGTCGGTCGCAGTGCTGTTATTTCAGATGACGAGACCCATGCCAAAAAGATTATTTTTGACCCGCAATTGCTACCCAAAGTAGTCTTAGCCGATCCAGAATTGTTGCTGGGACTACCGGTCAAAATTACAGCCGCAACGGGCATGGATGCATTAACCCACCTGATTGAGGCGTATCTGGCAAAAGGGAGTAATCCGCTATGTGATGGGATTGCCCTAGAGGGCATTTATCTGGTGTCGCAGCATCTAAAAAACAGTGTGATGTTTGCCCGGCAACAGGCTGCTGGAGAGACGGTGGATCAAGCTGCCCATTTACAAGCACGCTCAGGGATGTTGAACGCCTCAATGATGGGTGCGATCGCATTCCAAAAAGGCTTAGGTGTTACCCACTCCTGCGCCCATGCCCTTTCCACGTTATGCAACACTCACCATGGGTTAGCCAACGGCATTATGCTACCCGCCGCCATGCGATTTAACCTAGAGGCCGAGCCCGAAAAATTTTTACGCATGGCCCGGATAGTAAATCCCTATGCCCAAACCGGACAAACATTTATCGACTGGATTATAGAATTATCTGACTCGATTGGCATTCCGGCTTCTCTGGGGATGCTTGGCATTTCGGTCGCGACCGTAAGCAAGCTGGTCAAACTTGCCATGGATGATGGCTGCCATCCACTTAACCCAAGACCCGTCACCGAAGATGACTTTTACACTATTTACCAAGACGCACTTGCCGTATGAGGATACCTTATGGCCGAGCTATTTTCTGTTATTAACCCTGCCACTGAGAAACTCATCAAAGAGATTCCCGCTGACGACGACACTGCCATTACCAACAAAGTAAAACAGGCCCGCAGTGCCCAACCAGCCTGGGCCGCTAGACCACTGTCAGACAAAATTGAAGCGATTAAAAAATTTAAAGACCTGCTTATAGAACAAGCCGACTCTCTTGCCACAACGCTAACCGCTGAGACCGGCAAGCCCATTACCCAATCAAAAAACGAAATTCTAGCAACACCCCAGAGAATAGACTTTTTTATTGAAAATGTTGCCCAGGTGCTAGCACCACAGCGAGTGTATCAAGAACCCTGGCAAGCGTTGCCCGGCACCGGTCAGCTAGAGGAAATTATCACCCACGAGCCGTTAGGGGTGGTAGCCAACATTTCTGCCTGGAACTATCCCTATTTTGTCGGCACCAATGTGTTTATTCCGGCGCTGCTGACGGGCAATGCTGTCGTGTATAAGCCATCTGAGATTGCCGCAATGACGGGAAGTGCGATCGCAACTCTCCTCCACGAAGCCGGTATCCCCAAAGATATTTTTGTCCCTATCATCGGCACTGGGTTAGCCGGAGCCACCCTGCTTGAGCAACCCATCGACGGTGTTTTCTTTACGGGGTCTTACCCCACAGGACAAAAAATTGCCATGGCCGTAGCTCCCAAACTGATCAAAGTGCAGCTAGAGCTGGGCGGCAAAGATCCAGCCTATGTGTGTGACGATGCCGCCTCAGTGGCAGCAGGGTTAGCCGATGGCGCTTTCTATAACAACGGCCAAAGCTGCTGTGCTGTCGAGAGAATTTATGTACACACAGATATTTACGACGCCTTTGTTGATCAGTTTGTGCAAACCGTTCAGGGCTTTAAGCTGGGTGACCCGACTGATGGTGAGACTTATTTAGGCCCTCTCAGCCGTAAGCCCCAGCTGTCGGTTATTGAACAACAGCTAAAAGATGCTGTGGATAAAGGGGCTCAGGTCCTTGTTGGCGGTCAGCCGCTAGATCGACCTGGCTGGTATTTTGCCCCTACGGTTTTGACCAACGTGACCCATGACATGACCGTCATGCGTGAAGAAACCTTTGGTCCGGTGATCGGGATTCAGCGGGTGGGCAGTGATGACGAGGCTGTTGCCCTGATGAATGACACAGACTATGGATTAACCGCAGCCGTATACAGCTCTGATCGAGAGCGGGCTGTGAAGATTTTGAGTCAGGTGAGTAGTGGAAGTGCCTATTGGAACTGTTGCGATCGCGTTAGCCCCCGCTTACCCTGGACAGGCCGTAACCACTCAGGCATTGGCTCTACACTATCTACCCTGGGAATATCCGCCTTCCTAAAACCACGCGGCTGGCATTTAAGAGGAGCATAACACCATGACCATAATGACCAACCGAGGCAGCTATCGAGAGAAACTGATCCCCTCGGCAGATTTGCCTACGTTTCCAAAACCACCCTATCAATTAACCTATCCATGTCTGTTGCCGGATGGTGATTATCTAGATTTACCCTTTTTGCCATTGCCACCTGACTTTAATACCGCCATTGCTTTTCTTTGCTCAAATCAGACCTCTTTTAAGGTAGAAGCTCGTCTGTCCACCCACATGGCCGCCATTGCCAAAGCTTTGAACCCTGAAGTTGTTGTCGGTATGCCCACCCTTGGTATGGTCTACGCCGCTTCAGTAGCAGAGAAATTGGGACACGAGCGCTACGTACCGCTGGGATACTCTCGTAAGTTTTGGTATGAGGACGAGCTGTCTGTGCCTGTACGGTCTATCACTAGCCCAATCAAACCAAAAACTGTCTACATCGATCCAAAACTGCTGGAGCGATTAAACGGCAAGCGAGTTTTACTAGTAGAGGATGTGATCAGTACCGGTGGTACGGTGTCGGCAGAGCTACAGCTGATGGAAAAAGTTGGGGCTAACGTGGTGGGTATTGTCACAGCTGTCAAAGAGACAAACGCCTGGGTCGAAAAGCTGGGCAATGTTGCTCCCCACTGGCCGGAGCGGGTTCATGCACCGATCAAGTGCCCCCTCTTTCAAAAGGTTGATGGAGGCTGGATTCCTGTTGAAGGTACCTATCCACCTTAGAAAAACCTCTTTTACAGGACAATCTTGAGATCTAATCATGACTTTAAATCACAGTGTTCAAAGTCATTAGCAGATAATAAAAAATTTGCGATCGCGTTAGCCCCCGCTTACCCTGGACAGGTCGTAACCATTCAGGCATTGGCTCTACACTGTCTAACCTGGGAATATCCGCTTTCTTACAACTCTATGATTGGCATTTAAGGCCCTAATCATTGTTGTTTCAGCCAATTTACTAACCATTCGGCAAGCACTGATGTTTTGAACTATGGGCGCAAAGCTATAAGATAAACCTAAATATTTTTTTAGGACGTTTGTCTTATGTCTGTAGAAACCGTTGGTAATCCCCCACCTGAAGCTAATCAGTTACGTGTGGAAATTGAAAAGCAACTACCCGATATTATTGCTAGCTTTAGCCAGGTTCTACAAAAACAGTTCGGTTTTGAAAGCGTTCGTGTGGGCGGGTTCACCTTAGTGCCCAAAGAAGCTTTTACCGAAAATATTTCGTGTGATGAAGAGAGCTGTTCTATTGATTAAAAATCGATAACATTAGAAATCAGGTTTCCTCGAAAATATTATCAGCAGTAAGGATAATCGACAGAAACTTGATTTCTCAGTTGGCTAGCAGCTGATCAACCGCCTGCTTAATAAACGCCTCATCCTCAGAATTCTGATATGGGTTCCCCGCTCGATGCCCCCAGATTGATGGAATTGGAATGTAGGCGCTCTTAGAAATTAGTTTGGCCTCAACCTCACAGTCCTCTGGCGTAAAGTACAGGTCCGTTGTTGCAGGCATCACAAGCGTCTTCGCCGAGATCGCTTTCATTGCCTTAGCATACTCTCCTTTGTAGATTGGGTTATCCCCCACATCACAGTGCAGCCACGTCTCAATCATAGCCAGCAAATTATGCGGGTCACGCCGCCGATAGCCTGCCTCCCAACTGCGCAACAGATAATCTTCTAATGACTCATATCCCCACGCCAAATAGGGTTTGGCCCGATAGTAGGCTTGGGATGCTGCCCAGCTGGCATAAATCTGTGTAAACGTGTGAAACCCCTTTTCTGGCACCCCCTCAAATTGTTCGCCATTCCAGGCTGGGTCTCCCTGCAGCGCCGCTCTTAGGCTATACAAAAAAATCCGATTATGGTCAGTGGTCTTTGCCGTTCCACACAATGCCGCAATCCGCTGAACCCGCTCAGGATATAGCGCCCCCCAGTGATATCCCTGTTGCGCCCCCATGGACCAACCATAAACTAAGGCTAACTGCTCAATCCCTAAACTATCTAACAGTGCAGCCTGAGCCCGAATGTTGTCGTAGTGAGTAAAGTAAAAGCCAGGTTTTTTAGCTGCCTCACAGTTACTGGGCGATGTGGAGAGACCATTGCCAAACATATTTGGCATAATTACGAACCAGTCCGTTGGGTCTAAAATTCCACCCGAGCGTACTAACCAATCCACATCACTATGCTGGGCACCATAGGACGTTGGATACAGGACTACATTACTGCGCTCAGGATTTAACTCTCCATAGGTTTGGTAGATGATCTCCGCTTCGGGCAACACCATCCCACACTGCAAAGAGAAATCCTTCAAAACAAAACTGCTAGAGGATGCCATTATTGTTACCCATAGAACAAAAATCAAAAGCAGTATTTAACAGATAAAGCAGCGCCTCCTCTCTGGAGGGGCAACAGAGTGGGTTACCTCAACCCTGCAACGATATCGCGATTCACTTGCACGTATCCCAAATCAACCTGCCCTAAATACTCCTTTAGATTCTGATGTGCGCTGGGCAACGCATGAAACGGAATCGACGGATACATATGATGCTCGGCATGATAAGGCATATTCCACATTAGAAACCTTACCGGCCAGAGTGTTAGTGTCGTCCGCGTGTTTGTCAGTGGATTGCTATCATCCGAACAACCTGTATGCTCAGCAATGAGAAAAAATCTCAAAAATGGTTGTCCAACCGCCAGTGGTAGTAGCCAATAGGTGACGATAAACCAAGGATGACCCAGCGCAGCTGCCGCTAAACCAATGGCAGCGTAGGTCCCTAACTGCAGCCGAGTTGAGCGAATAACATCTGCATGGGAACTTTCTGGCAAATAATAACAGTCCTCCACATTGCCTAAGGCCATTTTTACATGTCCTAGAACCTTGTCACGCCACCAGGGAATACCGCTTATTCTCCACAAATACTGCGTCCAGTTTTCTGGCTTGGGATCATCCAGCTCAGGATCTTTGCCTGCAATTTGTGTATAGCGATGGTGCCACTTATGGTAGTACCGGTAAAACGTGCTGTTGTAGAACGACAGCAAACCTGCCCACCAACCTACAACATTGTTAACTTTAGCATTGGCAAACGCTGTGCGATGGATACACTCATGGGTTGGGCAAAACATCGTAGCCAGACCAATTCCGTAGACCAAGAGTGCTGCCAGCTTGAGCCAACCGGACGTATTTCCCCACATAAACCCACTAACCCCAAGTACAGCCAAATGTACAGAAAATCTGACAAAACCTGCTGCATTAGAGCGTGTATTTAGAGCCTTAAGCGTATCAACGGTTAATATTTTATGAGGCTGTGATACTAGTACTTTGGGAGATTGAACTGAGTCAGTTAACATCTTCTAAACACTGATGAAACAAGCGCTTGTAGACTGAGAGTATTCAATCTTTTTGCAGCACTTGTTATGACAAGTAAAAGCTAGCATACCCTAGCTGGTATAACAAGTCTACGTGATATTTTATCAACCCCTGACATACGTATGTCGTCTGTTCCCCTGCATATCAGTATCTCAGAGAAGCTTCGCCAGCAGATTGAAGCAGGTGATTACCTGCCTGGGGAAAAACTGCCTAGCGAGCATCAGCTGATGGCCACATTTAGTGTCAGTCGCATTACGGCTAGACGCGCCGTTGCTAACTTAGTAAATCAGGGTCTAGCCAAGTCAAAGCAAGGTAAGGGTGTCTTTGTCACACCCCAGAAAAAAGTTGCCTACTCATTGTCAAGCCCGTTGGTGTTTATGGAGCAAGATCTTGCTGATGGAGGTATTCAGCTTACGTTTGAAAATCTTACCTTTAGAAAGGTAAAACCGCTTAAAGAGATAGAAACAATCTTGCAGCTAACAACCAAGGCGATGGTTTATCTTCAAAAGAAACTGTTATATATAGACAGCGCTGTTGGCGCAGTTGATATTAGCTATATTCTATTAGAGCTAGGGCAGGAATTTAGCCCTCAGCTCAAACAGCAGATGACATTCCCGACATTAGAGGCGAATGGGATAACCATTGAGCAGATTGATGCTGTAATTGAATGTACTCATGCTGATTATGAAATGAGTGGTTATTTAGAGGTGCCTCTGGGTCAGCCGCTCATTGTGTATCGCTACACAGCTTACACTCGCAAGCGACGTCCAATATTATATGGAGAAACAGTCTCTCGAGCCGATCGTTTTTGCTATTCTCTTTCGCTACAGAGATAACTAGAATTCGCCGTTTTTGTTCTTACACAGCGATGCCTTAAATTACATCCTGAGAACGGGTACTGCTCAAGAGCCCAATGTGGTTAGCGTTCGGACTGAATCAATCCCTGAACCGATGAGTGCAGCCGGCAGTTTTGGCATTGTCTTTGGCCTGATGTGGCTAAGACGACGGCGTTCTGCATGATTGCTGTAGGGTGAGAACCTGTTGATACAGTCGTTTAAGCTGTTTAGCATCCGTCTATTCCAGGGAGTTAGCCCCGTGCTGATACGAAAAGCTGCCCCTAGATTCCACTTATGGTTACCAGGGTCCACATAGCCATAGTAAGCGGCAGTATAGCCACGCTTTTCTACAAAAGCAAATAGCTAAATCCTCATGAGTTAAGGGGTATGGGATTTGTGCAATAGTCTTTAGAAATGTGGCAACGAGAGTAAGCCAGGTACAAAAAAAGTTGGAATTATTTTTGCAACAATGTGGCCAATAAGAAGCCCCCACGAACACTGAGGTTCATGGAGGCTTCGGTTTAGATATAAAGGGTCAAGTAGCTGCCTACTTAGATATAGAGTTCGCGCTAGGACGTTATGTAATAACGTACTTTGCCTGTGAGTCCACTCTATGCTGAGGGGTGGCACATATTCCCCTTTTTGGGATAAGCCTATGGTCTGCTCACACAACTATCAAATTTCTCTAGTTTGGGTGTGTGATCACAGCGTAATGAGTTGCTTGGGTTTTAACTAAAGGATTCAATCCCTATTGTGTACCATAGCCTAGTAAGCTGTAGCGTTGGGCATCAGGTTTAAAGTACAGCAGCACCCAAACCAATCTACTGAAGGACTCTTCTAAATCAAACAAGACTTTTTAGAGTTGTTTTAGATAGGGAAACCCTACTGTAAACAGTGCTCTCTAGTGCAAGTGAGAAGAAATATCAGTGATGTGTTTGGGTGCTGT
>ERZ1740070.2053-NODE-2053-length-11894-cov-13.954473_pt1 | contig 11894 bp, 10 predicted proteins | sample MGYA00581734_ERZ1740070 | MGnify/ENA primary metagenome ERZ1740070 (study PRJEB43018, sample SAMN04849744) | marine metagenome | isolation source: floating plastic debris | place: Pacific Ocean | collected 2008-09-01 | study: EMG produced TPA metagenomics... | reverse complement strand
CCCCAAGCCCAGTCACCAGACCGCCGCTCTCCCCCTCTGCCAAGCCGATCCGGACAAGCCTCTCATCAGGAGGAGATGCGCGGCAGTGTATCGGGCGCGGGAATGGGTCGGATTGGGGGGGAGGGTGAGCGGCTGGTTTGGGGCGAGTTTAAGCCGCTCAGAAAGCTAATTCTTCAATCCAGTGTTCGCTTGAATTCCTTCAAAAATAAAGAGAAGCAGAAAATTCTCGATTGAACGCGAAAGGGGAAACCGATGAAATTTGGTGCCGAATGTCCAGAGTGTGGGTGGAGAGTTCCTACAGTTCACAAAAGCCGACACCCTCGTAAGTCGAACGAGTTTAGTTGCCCTAGTTGCCAAACCAAACTTCGCTTAGTGCACAAGAACCTATCATGGGTTTGGATCGCAGTCGTTTTGGCGACTGCGATAGCGCTTTATTTGCATCGCTCCTTCGACGGTGAAATTGCGAACCTAGTGAAATTCGGGAGCGTACTCATTGGGTTTTCATCATATGGATATTATAGGATGAACGAGAACTGCGAACGGCTTTGATGGGCCGAATCTAAGACACTGCACTTTTCGGTAATTTCTTCAATCGGACTCGTTATCTTCGGCAGCACATCCCATAGCGTTTGCCTCCGACGTAAACCCGAATGCAATCGAATAAAGCTGGCTCAATGGCGGCCCCCAAGGCTGCTTCCAACTTTCGGTGTCTAGAGAAGTTCGACTCAAGAATCGCTTGCCTGCGGATGACCGAATAGCAACACGCACTTTTCCGCAGAGCCCCAAACACGTTTCCTCGAGCATATCAGAGACATCGGGTTTCGGTGCATCAGTCAGTCGCCGATCACTAACGAGCGATGCGAGGGCTCGCTCAACAACAGCCCCTTCTGCGTCGGTCATCTCTCGCATCAAAGGAGGACAGAGATCGTTACCGAATATGACACCTCTACCTCGATTTTCACTAGGAGAAGCGCTGGCAATCCATCGATCGTCCGCATCGCGCCAAAACGACACGCCAACCACGTATCGATCGGTCAACAATTCGATCCCTATCGAATCGTGCGGGCGAAGGCTCCCGTTCAGCTTGCGCCCGACATTGGACCGTGTATTTTGGTATCCTCCATCAAGGCGCTTCCAAAACTCTTCTGAACCGTCTCGGCAAATAGCAAGTGCGTTGCTTCCGAAGTAGCGGAGGAATTTGTCGCGCTCCGCACGACTAGCAAAGTATCCACCAATGGATACAGCCGAGATATGATTAAACGCACGTTCCCCAATTTCCTCGGCATCGCAGAGCAACCGCGGAGCCCCGGGCGATGAGTCAGATTGTGCCGAAATTGGCAGAACAGCCACAACCGACACTATCAAAAAAAGCAATAATCTCATCGTACCCGCCAATCTGTGTAGAGCTTCGCAGACTAAGGCCTCGTATGCAAACGAGATGTATTTGGAGTTTGATTACGCTACTTTCCACAGATGCAAGCGACCGGTTTAGGGCGTTTTAGCCCTCCGCGATCGGCTTGCTTGATCGTCTGAGAATGATGCCAGCATCACCTTCAATCGGCCTTTGCCTTTTCCTTCGCTTTTACCGCCTGCCATAAGTCTTCCTGCTCATTCAAAGAGAGTGTGGCAAAGCCAGCCTCCTGGCCATCTGCAAGCTGCTCCATGGCGCGGAAGCGGCGTTCGAATTTTGCGTTGGATTTGCGCAAAGCGATTTCTGGATCGACCTTTAGCCGCCTCGCGAGATTTACGGCAACGAAGATGAGGTCGCCCACTTCTTCCTCGATGTGATCGGCGTCACCTTCTTCAATCGCTTCTTTGACCTCATCCATCTCTTCTTCAAGCTTGTCGAAGATGTCCTTAGGGTCGGTCCAGTCAAACCCCGTTCGTGCGGCGCGCTTTTGGAGCTTCTCTGACCGCATCAAAGCGGGGAGGGCGAGCGCCACACCGGACAGAGCGCTCGGATCGGTTTCCTGCTTCTGGGCACGTTCAGCAGCTTTGATCTCTTCCCAAGCACCGGTTTGAGCGTCGGCCGAGCGTTGGGCCTCGTCGCCAAAGACATGCGGATGGCGTCGCACCATCTTCTCGCTGATCGCCTGCGTCACGTCTGCGATTGAGAAATGACCCTCATCCGTCGCGATTTGTGCGTGGAAAACGACCTGAAGCAATAGGTCACCAAGCTCATCGCTTAGGTCGCGCATATCCTTGCGCTCGATCGCGTCGGCGACCTCGTAGGCTTCCTCAATTGTGTACGGGGCGATCGTCTCAAAGCTCTGTTCTAGATCCCAAGCACAGCCGGTTTCAGGGGTCCGGAGGCGCTTCATGATCTCAAGCAGATCCTCAAAATCGTAGGGAGCGGCGAGGGATTTCACAGGCATGATCGTTGTATCCAATCCGGGGAAGGGGTTTGCGCGTAAACAGAAAGAGCAGAGTCGCAGATGTTTTGCGATAAAAAACTCATTTCAGCAGGGTTGAAATCACAAGAAAATAAAATAACTGACTAGTCAGTCATAATTATGGAGCTCGAAATGGAGCCACACGACCAGCAGCCTTCCTCCCCCCAACGTCGTGGTTTAGCGACCGGTCTGTTTCAATTGGTCTTTGTCATTGCGGTCATCGCCGCTGCGCTGGGCCTATCGCGCGCGTTAAAAGGTCAAGTCGGTGAACGTGCGCCGCAGATTGCCGACTTAAGGGGAGACGCGGCGATAAGCGTGCGCCTCGCGGAGCCGATCATCGTGACCTATGCGCCGGAAGTGCGGGTCAATGGCACCATCCAGGCCACCGCAGAAGTGTCTGTCAGCCCGCAAGTCTCTGGCGAGATCACCTTTGTGAGTACTGCCTTTCGGGCCGGGGCCGAAGTCGAGAAAGGCGAGAAACTGTTCGAGATTGATCGCGCGGACTTCTTGCTCGCGGTAGAGCGGGCTCAATCGGAGATTGCGGCGGCCCAGTCCGATTTACAACAATTAGAGGCCGAAGCCGCGATCGCTGTGCAGGAATGGCAGGAGTTGTATCCGGGCCGGGAAGTGAATGAACTCGCCGCGCGCGTCCCGCAAATCGAAGCGGCGAAGGCGCGCCTAGCGAGTGCCGTGGCCAACAAGCGCACGGCGCAACTCTCGCTAAAACGGACGCGCGTTTATGCGCCGCTCGACGCGCGTGTTCTGGCGTCCAGCTTAGATATTGGACAGATCGTTGCGCCAGGGCAGGCGGTCGGGCGCCTCGTCGCGCTTGAGAGTATTGAGCTCGCTGTTCCGGTTTCGTCGGATCAGCTAGCGGTGTTGGACCCTGCGATCGGCCGCGTTGCAACCTATGCTCGGCGCGGTGCTGAAGGCGCTGTCCGCAACGCTGAGATTGTTCGTGTAGATGCCAGTCTTGATGCGCGAACGCGGCTTTCAAATCTCTATCTCCTTCCCGAGACGACGCGTGATTTGCGCATTGGCGATTTCGTAGATGTTGCGATTAGCTCGGACTCTGTTGAAGGCGCAATGACTTTGCCAGCGACAGCGCTGAGCGGTCAGTCGTCAGTATGGGTTGTGGCGGACGGACAGTTGGCAGCTCGAACGGTCCGGGTCTTGGGCGAAGAGCAAGACCAAGGACACGTCATTGTCGCGCCGTTTGACATTGCTGACGGTATTGTTGCGCTGCCGCCCCTCGAAGCGGAAGCCGGGCAGGTTGTTACGGTCCGCGCGAAAGCGGAGAGAACCGCAGCGACGGGAGGGTCTGCTGATGCAGCCCAATGATGAGACCACGAAAGGCGGCGGCCTGATCGGCTGGTTCGTTCGCAATCCCGTTGCGGCGAACCTGTTGATGGTCGTGTTGCTGATTGGCGGCATTTTATTCGCAGGCAACCTACAGACACAGGTCTTTCCGACCATTCAGCCGGGCATTGTCAATGTTACCGTGCCGTATCCAGGGGCAACACCTGCCGAAGTTGAGGAGGGGGTGACCCGCCGCGTCGAGGAAGCTGTGCTCGGCATTGATGGGGTCAAGCGCGTTTCCTCTACGGCGTCAGAGAATATCGGTACCGTCACGATTGAGCTGGCTGATTTTGCTGACGAGCAGATCGTGAAGGATGACGTCCAGACCGCGGTTGAGAGCCTCGCAGACTTCCCACCAGAGAATGCTGAACGAGAGACGATCCGCGCCCCGAATCCAACGGGCGGAGTCGTGACGCTCGTCGTTGTTGGCAATGTGACACCGCTGGAGTTGCGCCAAGCTGCAGAGAACCTTGAACGCGAATTGTTAACGCAGAACGGTATCTCTCTTGTGAGCCTGTCTGGAGATCGAGACTACGAAATCTCGATCGAAGTCAGCGAAAACACGCTCCAGGAGTTTGGCCTTTCGATTGATGATGTCGCGCGGGCGGTTCGTTCGGGCTCGCTCGATCTGGCAGGCGGCTCGATTCGCACGCAATCTGGGGAGTTCCTACTGCGAACAAACCAGAGGCGTCTGACCGGCGACGAGTTTGAGAGTATCGTCGTGCGAAATCTCCCGGATGGTTCGCAAATTCTGCTTGAAGATATCGCTACGATCCGAGACGGATTCACGCGCGAGTCGCTGATCAACACCTATAACGGCCAACAAGCGATCTTCGTTGAAGTTTCTCGCGCGGAGGCTGAGGACGTCATCGACGTGAAGGCAGTGGTCGACGCCTATATGGCTACCTATACGCCGCCGCCGGGTATTGAAGTCCTGGAATTCCGAGACCAAACCAGCATTCTGGAAGAGCGGATAAACCTGCTGCTGCGGAACGCTTTGTTTGGGTTCGCGTTGGTCTTTTTATTCTTGGTCCTGATGCTGGACCTCAAACTCGCTTTTTGGGTCTGTATTGGGATTGCGACAGCGTTCATGGGCGGTTTCATGCTGTTTGGCGCGGCGGGCGTGACGATCACCATGGTGTCACTGTTCGGTCTGATCATTGTGCTTGGCCTCGTGGTCGACGATGCGATTGTGATAGGTGAAAACATCGATGCGGAGCTGGCCAAGGGAATACCTGGGCCACAGGCCGCGATTGACGGTGTTCGCGGCGTCTTCGCGCCGGTTCTAGTTGGTGTCATGACCACGCTGGCTGCGTTTTCGCCGCTGCTTGTCGTTGGTGGCACGTTTGGCGACATTACGCGCGCCATTCCATTGGTGGTGATTTGCGTTCTGATTGTATCGCTCGTCGAGGCCTTCCTGATCCTGCCGAGCCACCTGAGCCATGGTGGACGTTGGTCGCGTGGACCTTTGCTGGCGATACAAGGGCGGGTGGCCAAGCGAATTGATTGGGCCAGTGAGAACTTGATCCGCAAGGGGGTTCGGTTCGTCGCTAAATGGCGCTATGCCACAATTGGCGCGGCAACAGCATTCTTCATTCTTTGCTTGAGCCTTTCAACCAGTGGCCTCGTCAAGTTCGTCTTCTTCCCGAACATTGAAGGAAATGACATTTCAGCTTCGCTCGTCATGCCCGAAGGGACACCGTTTGAGCGAACAGAAGCGGCCATGGACGAGCTCATGGAAGCGGCGTTCGCCGTCGCTGAGCGCGTCAAAAAAGAGCGCGGCGAAGACCTATTTCTATCGGTCGCAAAAACCGTTGGCGGCAATAGTGCGCAAGGTGGCGGACCGGTCGGGAATTCTGGGTTCAGCGCGGCGGAAAATATCGGCCAAATACAGATAGAACTAATCCCATTCGGCACGCGCCGCATGTCTGCGTCGGAGATTGAACGCGCTTGGCGCGAAGAGGTGGGCCAGATTGAGGGGGCAGAACGCCTGACCTTTACCGCTTCGATTGGTGGCTTTGGCTCGGATGTCGAGTTCGAACTCGCGCATGCGGATGAAGAAATTTTGTTTCAAGCCTCTGACGCCCTGAAGGCCGAGATAGCGCGCCTGCCGGGGGCCAACCAGATCGAAGACAGCTTTGATCTCGGCAAACGTCAATTGCTCTTCGAACTAACCGATGCCGGTCGTGCCGCGGGCCTCACGCCGAGTGACGTTGCTCGGCAAGTACGTCAGACCTTCTTCGGTGAGGAAGTTCAACGCATTCAGCGTGGCCGAGAGGAAGTGCGTGTCTTCGTGCGCTACCCTGAAGCCGCGAGGGAGTCCCTACAAGCGCTCAACGATATGCGGATCCGCCTGCCAGATGGAACAAGCGTCCCGCTTTATACGGTTGCAGAAACCACGGAGAGTCGCGCTTACTCATCGATTAACCGGATCAATGGACGCCGGATCGTCACGGTTACGGCGGATATTGACGAAGCGATCAGCACACCGGCCATCGCGAATGAGCAATTGGTGTCGCGTATCTTCCCTGAACTGGACGCAGCCTATCCGGGGCTCAGCTGGGCGCAGGCGGGGTCGAGCCGGGAACAGAGTGAAGACCTCGCCAGCCTTGGCCAAGCCTTCATCATCGTCATGCTGGTCATCTTTGCACTGGTTGCGACGCAATTGCGCTCATACTTGCAGCCCTTGGCGATCATTGTTGCGATCCCACTCGGCGTGGCCGGGGCTATTTTGGGTCATTTCGTCCTCGGTTATGCGCTCTCATTCGTGTCGATCTTTGGTATCGTTGCCTTGGCCGGGGTGGCGGTGAACGCCTCTGTGGTTCTGGTTGATCTTTACAATCAGTACCGACGCGAGGGCGCTGACATGATCACCGCCGCAGCGGATGCATCAGCGCGGCGGTTCCGACCGATCCTTCTGACGACGCTGACCACGGCATTGGGGCTCGGGCCGCTTTTGCTCGAGACCAGTCCGCAAGCGCAATTCCTGATCCCGATGGGGGTTAGTCTGGGCTTCGGAATCGTGATTTCAGGATTTATGGTTCTGTTCGTGACGCCGGCTGTGACGCTGGTAATAGAAGATCTCAGAAACCTGCCCGATACTGTTCGCGGACTGATCGCGCGTCGTAGAGAGATAGGGGGACCGGCAGAATGAGTGATCTTGTTGAAGATGCCCCAAAGGATGAGCCTTTGAGCCGCCGTGAGCGGCAAAAGGAAGAAAAGAATCAAGCCTTGATAGATGCCGCGCTTGCAGTGTTCTCGCGGGTCGGCTTTGCAGCCGCGAAAATGGACGACGTGGCGCGCGAGGCGGGGGTCTCTAAAGGCACGGTCTATCTCTATTTTGACAGCAAAGAGCAACTCTTCGAAGAGATGGTCAAAGCCAATATGGCGCCATTAATGACAGAGATTGCTGAGAACCTGGCGCGCCCGTCAATGTCGGCAACCGAACGACTGAAAGCGCATATGCGGTTCTTCTACACAAAAATCCTCAACACCAATCGCCGGCAGATCATGCGCTTGATCATGGCCGAGGGACCAAACTTTCCGCACCTGGCAGAGTTCTACCACGCGAATGTTTTGTCACGTGGTCAAGCAGTGATCCAAGCGATCATTCAGCAGGGCGTCGAGAGCGGCGAATTTCGGTCGATGCAGGGCCACGGTTTGGCGCAGAACATTGCGGCGGGCGCGCTCGTCGCCGGAATTTGGAAACTGGTCTTTGAGCCATTTCAACCGCTTGATCTTGAGGCGTACTTTGACACGCATGTCGATCTCATCCTGAATGGGCTGAAAGCGTAGCGCCTTTTATTTGACAAGCGCCGCAACTGCGATGACATCGCCGCTAGATGTGGCGTAGGAGGGTTTAAGTGACGGAAGCGATTTGCGTAGCGCCAACTGGATGTGTGCTTGGCGAAGGCCCATTATGGAGCCCATCAGAAGGGTTTCTGTGGTGGGTCGATATCCGGCGCGCGAAACTGCATCGCTATAATCCTAAAACCGGAAACACGCGGCGCTACGACCTTCCGATCCATGCCAGCGCGCTCGCGCTTGCAGATGGTGGGCTGATCATGATCGGAGACCGCGAAGTCGGTCGCTATGATACCGCAACGGAGCATTATGAAAAAGTCGCCGATATCAATGAACCAGAAGGCTTTCGGACGAATGATGCAGGCATTGCTCCAGATGGCAGTCTTTGGTTCGGCACAATGAAAGATGACAGCCAGTTGCCAGAAGGGCAGTATTACAAACTCACGCCGCAAATGGCGATTGAACGTATTGGTCTACCGGAAGTGATGGTCACCAACACGATGGAGTTTTCGTCCGATGGCGCCACTTTCTTCACCAGTGACAGCGCCGAGCAAATGATTCTGGCCTTCGATCATGATCCCGAGACAGGAGCGCTTTCCAACCGGCGTGTATTCGCATCGACGCTTGAAGCTGGGTGCTATCCCGACGGTTCCGCGCTGGATGTTGATGGCTATCTCTGGAATGCCCAATGGGCCGGCTCTCGTGTTGTCCGCTATGCCCCGGATGGCGGCATCGACAGGGTCCTGAAGATGCCGGTTTCGCGGCCGACAAGCTGTGCATTCGGTGGAGACAACCTACAGACGCTATATATCACCTCGGCCCGAGACGGTTTGAGCGACGCCGCTTTGGACCGCCAACCTATGGCCGGCAGCCTGTTTGCGGTTGATGTCGAAACACCGGGTCTGCCGGTTCCCGAATTCGGTCAGCAACGGGCACAATAACTTGCGTTTCGCAGCCATTGCACCCAAGTGACTTCACAAGCGTAGAAATGCGCAGTATGGAGCCGGATTACCCCTAAAAGTCAGGAACACACGAGAATGGCCGACCAGGACAAAAAGAAAAGCGTTGGTCCGATTACCTTCGCTCGCCAAGTAGAAGCCGAGGGCCGTAAGGTGACTTGGACGTCTACGCCTGAAACAATTCAGGCCACAATCATGGTAGTTGTGATGTCGATCATCGTCGCCTTGTTCTTGTTCCTGTCAGATCAGTTTATCGCCATGGTCATCCGTTGGATCACCGGTCTCGGCGCTTAAAGCATAAGAACAATAAGGAGTGCTTGGCCCATGGCTGAGGCAAAATGGTATATCGTCCACGCTTACTCGAACTTCGAGAAGAAAGTCGCCCAGGCGATCCGCGATCAGGCGGCAATGAAAGGCCTTGAGGAATTCATCGAAGACCTCGAAGTGCCAACAGAAGAAGTTGTCGAAGTCGTCCGCGGCAAAAAGAAAACGATCGAGAAGCGCTATTTCCCAGGCTATGTCCTGATGAAAGCCAAGCTCACTGACGATATTTATCACCTCGTGAAAGATACGCCGAAAGTGACAGGTTTCCTCGGTGCCGATGGCGGTAAGAAACCGCTTCCGGTCCCACAGCGCGAAGTTGATCGCATTCTCGGCACCGCTGATGAGCCGATCGAGGATCGTCCAAAGCCAACCGTCGTCTACGAAATTGGCCAAGAAGTGCGCGTCAACGAAGGCGCCTTCCAAGGTTTCGAAGGCACCGTCGAAGAGTTCGATCCGGAAACTGGCCGGATGAAGGTGAACGTATCGATCTTTGGCCGTGCAACGCCAGTCGACCTGGACTTCACGCAAGTCGATAAGATCGCTTAAACGTACAAGCTACTGAATTTGGCCGATGATCCGCCGTGTTGCTGGATCATCGGCTTTTTCTTTGCCGCGCAGCGCAGGCTTCAATCGCGTGGCCATCGTCTTCCCGCGCTCAACACCCCATTGATCGAAGCTGTTTATTTCCCACAAAACGCCTGCAAGGTAGGTCCGGTGCTCGTATAGCGCGATCAGGGCGCCAAGTCGCTCGGGCGTCAGTTCGCGTGTGCTCAGGAAGGTGGAGGGCCGCCCGCCTGGATGCACCTTTTGGCGCGCGATATGATCTGGCAGGTCGGGCTCTTCGGTTTGAACTTCGGCAAGGCTTCTGCCATTCGCCATCACTTCCGCTTGGGCGAGCGCGTGCGCGGTCAGAGCCTCGACGCCTTCAGCATCGCTATGGCTGCCGGGTGATAAGATGAATTCCGCTGGAACAATATGCGTGCCCTGGTGAAGCCATTGATGATAGGAGTGTTGCCCAACAGAGCCCTCGCCGCCCCAAAGCAGCGGCGCGGTAGGGAGTGGCGCGTCCTTGCCCTCTGGGCCGACAGATTTGCCGTTCGATTCCATCTCTAATTGCTGCAAGTATGTCGGCAGCATGCGCAAGCGGCGCGAATAGGCGAGCACAGCGCGCGCGCCGAAGCCCAGGAAGCTGGTATTCCAAAAGTCCAAGAGCGCCAGCCGTGCGGCAAGGTTCTCGGCCAACGGTGCGGATTTTACGTGTGCGTCCATCTCAGCGGCGCCCGCGAGAAAGGCCTTGAATGTATCCGTGCCGAAGCTAGTCATCACCGCGACTGAGGCGGCTGACCAAATGGAATAGCGGCCTCCGACACTGATCGGCATATCCAGTGTGGTCGCCGGTGTGCCGTCGAGCCAGGCGGTTGCACGATCAGGGTTTGCAGTGACGAGCAGCAAATGCGCAGCCGCCTGTTCAGCGTTTAGGCTGGATTCAAGCCATTTGCGTGCCCGGCCAAGATTGTAGAGCGTTTCTTCCGTCCCGAATGATTTGGAGATTCCAATGATTAGGGTGTTCGCCGGGGAGAGGCCGCGTAAGGCCAAATCCAAGTCCAAAGGATCAACATTCGCACAAAAGCGAAGATCAAGGCCCTCAATCTGTCGATCTGCAAACGCATCGGCATAAAGTCTCGGACCGAAGTCAGAGCCGCCAATGCCGATATGGACGATGGCAGAATATGCACCGGATTGAATAAGCGATTCAGCTTTGGCGAGGGCTTTTATCGTGGTCGCATGTTCAGCCTCAGTAAGGTCGCCATCAGGGGTCATGCGCAGCGCCCAGTGAAGGGCAGGGCGGTCCTCAGATGGATTGACGATCTCAGCGTTGAACAGACGGTCAATGGCGCCTTTCAAGTCCACTGTGTCTGCATGTGCGAGCAGCGCGTCTTCGATCTCCGGAGTGACATAGTGACGAGACGAATCAGCTTTCCAGCCCGCACCTGAAATCGCCGGTTGCACTGCCCTTGAAGCAAGATCTCTAAGCGATTGTGTTCGAACGCTTTCTGAAAGCGATTTGAGGGTCTCTAGAGTCATCGTCAAAAGCCTTAGTCACAATAGTATACGGTCAGAGCCTGACCGGCGGCGCGTTTCATGATCGACACGGGGGCATCTTCTGGAGCCGTCTCAAACACCTCGCGCTTTTTGGCGCCGGTGATGAGCAATAGAACGTTTCGGGCATAAGCGACACAGGGTTGGGTCAGCGTCATGCGTAATAGGTTCGGGCCCGTCACGTCGCTCTCGATCGCCTTCACCGCCGCGACGACTGACGTCGTATCGGCATTTACGGCATCGCCATAGCCGTCGCCGCCCGCAAACCAAGACAGCGTGTGCGCATCTGGACCCATGCCGAGCAGCATTACATCGGTCAGGCCAGCTTCGAGATACAACTCGTTCACCGCCTCGACCGCCTTGAACGGATCGTCGCCCGTGGTCTTCATCGGGGTATAGCTGGCATTCGCCGCTTTGTTCTGCAGAAGGGTACGTTCCAGCATCGCACCATTCGAAGCGGGGTGTGTGTCGTCGACCCAGCGCTCATCACACAGACCGACATGAACGCTGTCCCAGGCGAGGTCAGCGTGCGAGAGGGCCTCATAGATCGGTCCAGGTGTTGTGCCGCCAGACCCCATGAAAACGGCGCTACCTCGGCGCGCGATGGCGTCTTCCAAAGCGTTGGCTAACCAGTCTGCAGCGGCGGCTTGTAGCGCGGCTTTACTCTCAAAGGTCTTAAAGACATGTCCTTGCGTCATGGTCGCACGCTAGGGCCAAGATTGGCGGCCTTTGTCAAGCGCTTTCCCCTATGGATCAAACTTGTTCGCATACGTCAGCAGTAATGGTGCTTGAAACCTGCGGCGGGCATGTGTATGTGGCGCGCTTCAACGGGACTCTTCTGGCCCGCTTTGAGAAAGGACCAACGTCCGGTGGGCCGGACACTGAGAAAAGGAGGCCTGGCATGGCCAAAGAGAAGTTTGAGCGTAATAAGCCGCACGTGAACATCGGCACGATT
>ERZ1740070.2051-NODE-2051-length-11906-cov-4.406885_pt1 | contig 11906 bp, 11 predicted proteins | sample MGYA00581734_ERZ1740070 | MGnify/ENA primary metagenome ERZ1740070 (study PRJEB43018, sample SAMN04849744) | marine metagenome | isolation source: floating plastic debris | place: Pacific Ocean | collected 2008-09-01 | study: EMG produced TPA metagenomics... | reverse complement strand
CCATGATCAATGTGAAATCCGGCGGACGCACACGCCTATCTGGTCTTTCGGCGGACTTGTTCCTGCTCGCCTTCATTCTGATCGGGTCGCAATGGATCGAGATGATCCCGCTGGCGGCTCTGGTCGGGGTCATGTTCATGGTCGTGATCGGCACCTTTGCCTGGAACAGCTTACGCATCATGTCGAAGATCCCGTGGACGGATGCATTCGTAATCATCCTGGTCACCGCCGTGACCGTCTGGCAGGACCTCGCGGTCGCTGTGGTTGTCGGTGTGATTGTCAGTGCGCTCGCCTATGCCTGGAATAATGCCAAGCGCATTCGTATTCTGCAGCGCGATTCCATCCGGACGCCAGGTGCTACGGTGTATGAAATCGAGGGGCCGCTTTTCTTTGGCTCGACCGAAGGCTTCTCCGAACTGTTCAATCCCGATGAGGATCCGGACGTTGTTATCGTGGACTTCTTACGCTCTCGTGTGGTCGACCAATCCGCCTTGCAGGCGATTGAGGATCTGGCCGCGAAGTATGAAGCTAAGGGCAAGACGCTGAAGCTCCGCCACTTGTCAAAAGACTGCCACCGTCTTCTGACCAAGGCCGGGCAATTGATGATCGATAGTGTCGATGACCCGGATTATGAGCTGGCCGTCGACTATAATGTCCGCACCGGGATCTTCGGGGGCGGGCACTAGCCAGCACTGGACCGTATCGCCAGCCCGCGCTAACGCGGTGCCATGACCGATTCAGTCCTGACCAAAGTTGACGGCGGCGTAGGCTATATCACGCTAAACCGTCCCAATGCGCTGCACGCGCTTAATCTCGACATGTGTGAGACCATTCTCGCCGCCCTCCGCGTGTGGGCCCAGGATCCGAATGTCGAGATTGTCGTCATCGACCATGCCGAAGGCACGCGCGGGTTCTGAGCCGGTGGCGATATTGCGATGTTGCGCGAGAGCGGCATGAGTGATGGACGCAAGGCGCGCGCCGGCTTTGAAGAAGAATATCGCATGAACGCCACCATCGAGGCTTTCCCCAAGCCTTACCTTGCGCTGATGGATGGAGTCACAATGGGCGGCGGCGTTGGCCTTTCTGTCCACGGCACCTATCGTGTTGCGACCGAACGGACGCTGTTCGCCATGCCGGAAACGGGCATTGGCCTGTTTCCGGATGTTGGCGGAGGCTGGTTCTTGCCGCGATTGCGCGGCGAACTTGGCACATGGCTGGCGCTCACAGGTGCACGGTTGAAGGGGACGGATGTTGTGGCTGCGGGCGTGGCGACGCATTTTCTGCCTTCCGAACTCGTACCCAACCTGAAAGCGCAAATCGCGGAAGCAGACTTCTCTGCCGGCGCCGCTGAAATGCTCGGTGAGATCCTGTCTCGCGCGACACACAATGTGCCGGCCGGGAGTTTTGAGGCGAATATGGACACGATTGATCGCTGCTTCGGATTCGACACCGCGGAAGAGATCGTTGCCGCCCTGAACGCAGACGGCTCAGACTGGGCGCTTAAGCAAGTCAGCACCATCACCAGCAAGTCACCGGAAACCGTGAAGGTCGCCCTGCGCCAGGTCAGGGAAGGGGATGCCTGCGAGACATTTGAGGATAATATGCGGATGGAATACCGCATTGGGTGGCGCAAGGTGCAGTCCCATGACTTTATCGAAGGGGTTCGCGCGGTGATTATCGACAAGGATCATGCGCCCAAATGGTCACCTGACACCTTGGACGGCGTTAACGAGGAAGACGTCGCGCGGTATTTCGAACCATTGGGTGACGATGAATTGAATTTTGAGTAGCTTGCTGGCAGGAGGCGACCGGGATGCCTCAAACCGTTGATCCAATCGCCCAAATTCAAACCATGATCGATGCTGAGCCTGATATTTCTCAGGCGCCCCCCTATGTCAGAGGCATGGATCTATCGGGTTTGAAGTTTACCGCGGTCGGCCTGGGGCGGTTCGAAATGGAATGGACGATTGGCCCGCATCTGACCCACTATGATAGCATCGTGCAGGGCGGTGTGGTGAATGTGATTGCAGATTCCGGGCAGAGCTTTGCCTTCTGGACGACGGCGACCGAGGAGGAATCCTATTCTACAGCCGAATTCACCACTCGTTTCTTTCGTCCGATGAAGGCAGAGCAAGTCATCCGGGTCGTCAGCGAGGTCGTCAATCGCTCTCGCCGCCTGGGCGTTATCGAGAGCCGGTTTGAGGATATAGAATCTGGAAAACTCTGCGCCATCGTAACCGGGACGTGGATGCCAACAAAACGGGATTTTGGGCGTCATGAGTCTTGATGCTGAATTGACAGCCTGGTGCAAGTCGTATGTCCGTGCCTTCGCGGATTATGACGCGGCGAAGATTTCCGCGCATTGGACGTTTCCGGCCGTGACGACGCAAGCCGGGCGTTCATTCGCGTTTAAGTCTACCGAGCACTTCACCGGGAACACCTCCCATCTGTTGGACTTCTACCGTGCGCAATCGGTCGCGCAGGTCGAACGACGGCTTGTGAGCTGCCAATACCTTCACAAGGACGCGGCCTCCATGATCGTGTCTGATGCTATGTTCACCGAAGACGGAACGGAGATCGCCAATTGGCAGGCAGCTTATGTGCTGCAGCGGGTTGATGGCGTATGGAAAGCGGTGATGGCTGTCGCGGATGGCGAAACCGAGGCCTGGGCTGCCCGAGGGACACCTCTTGGAGGCTAAACGCCGTTCGTTCAAGATTTTAAGCGAACCTTCCGCGAAAATCGCGCTTTTATACGTGTTTTGGCGCGAAAAGTAACACTTTCGCCCAATCTGTTAACCAAACTAAGGTGAAAACAAGACGTGTTTAACGAAATATAAGGTTAGATACTGTAACTCTACTCAAACTACAACAAAAGTTGAGTGGTGATGGTAATGACAATGTCCTATGGCGCGGCTGAGGCCGCTGGCGAGCCTGTGAGCGTCGCTGAATCTTTCGTAAAGTCTCTTTCGCTTCTGGAGCAGGCGCATCGTCGTCTCCATGATGTTGTAAAGGACGATCTGGAACGCGGTGGCGAGCGTCACCTGACCGGTGTTCAAGCTCTGCTTCTCTATGAAATTGTCGAAGATGCAACGCCAGCTTCAACGCTTCGTTCGCGTGAAACTGACTGAGCGTGGCCACAAGGTGCGCCAGCGTGTGGTTGATCTGTTTGATCGTCAGGCCACGGCCCTTGAGCCAACCGCGAGCGTTCGTCAGGATGATTTGAGCCAGCTCAACAAGACAGTTTCGCGTCTCGAGCGGTTCTGGACGGATCAAATTCGTTTTCAACTATAGATAAGTATACATATCCTCGAATACATAATAATATTTGAGGATGTTGGGGAAGGTGCTTATCCTAGCTTGGGGGGCGTCGTGGCCAATGGCTGCGGCGGCCCCCTGGGTACAAGAGGACGCGGGGCTTTATTCCCGCGTCTCGTTGGCGAAAGAAGATGTCGAGGCATTGTCGGGCTGGCGGTCCGATGCCTATGCCGAATATGGTCTTTCATCGCGCTTGACCGTCACTTTGAACCTCGAACAGGTTGAGTATGAAGACGGTGCGGACTTCAATACGAATGGCTGGCGATCGACTGTACGTTATTCTCTTTTGAGAAAAGGGCCGGTCGTAGCCTCTCTGGAAGCAGGCCTGTTGCAAGGCGCCGCGATTGGTGGGCGCAATGGGTGCGATGAGCTCGGCACAGAAGTGCGTGCCGGCCTTGGCTGGTCTGGCGACTGGCGCAATCGATCTACATATCTCTTCGGCGAAATGGCCGGGCGTTTTCACGAGGGCTGTCAACGCGAACGATATGCGTTCGGTTTGGGTCAGCAAACCTCTGACAATTTCTGGTCCATCACGCAGGTCTGGCTCGAGCGTGGGGACACGAATGCCGCGTCCGACAAGTTTCAGACCGAATTGCTCTGGCGGACCGAACCGGCGGATTTTTCGTTCGGCTACCGAAAAGAGAATGGTGGCCGGTTTAAAGAAGAAAGTATCTTTGTTGCGCTAGCGAGACAGTTTTGAGGGTGTTCTTGCGCTGTTTGCTGCATTAGAAGCAAACCATGCCGGATACTGAAACGTCTTCCACCGGACCGCGCGATCGTGCGCAGCTTATTCAGGGCCTGGATGCGCTGGAAGAGCGTCTGCTCTGGCTGGCCAGCTGGACGATCCATAATGCCAATCATATTCGGCCCAGCCGCGATGGCCTGAAAGTTGGCGGGCATCAGGCCAGCTGCGCGTCTATGACGACGCTGATGGCGGCGCTCTACTTTCATGTCTTGAGGCCCGAGGATCGCGTTGCTGTGAAGCCGCATGCATCGCCGGTCCTTCACGCGGTCGAATACCTGTTTGATCGTCAGTCGCGGGAGCAGATGGAACAGTTTCGCGCTTTTGGCGGCATGCAATCCTATCCCTCGCGCACCAAGGACGATATCCGGGTCGATTTTTCGACGGGCTCTGTCGGACTTGGCGTTGCGATCACCGCGTTTGCCTCACTTGTTCAGGATATGTGGATGGCGCGCGGCGACATTGCGCCGGATCAGGCCGGACGGTTCATTTCGCTCCTCGGCGATGCCGAGCTGGATGAGGGCAATATCTACGAAGCCCTGATCGAAGCCTATAAGCACGATATTCGAAACAGCTGGTGGATTGTCGATTACAATCGTCAAAGCCTCGATGCGACCACGTCAGAAAAAATGTTCGACCGGTTCGACGATATGTTTGAAACGGCTGGCTGGGATGTGCTGACCTTGAAGTATGGCGCGCGCCAACGGGCAGCGTTCAAGAAGCCGGGCGGGGCGCGGCTGCGCAAATGGATCGATGATTGTCCGAATGACCTCTATGCGGCGCTAACCTATCAGGGCGGCGAAGCCTGGCGGCGTCGTTTGTCGAAGGATTTGGCACGGTCGCCCAAAACTCTCGAGCTCATCGCGTCCTATGATGATGAGACCCTGGGTAATCTGATGACCGAACTGGGCGGGCATTGCCTGGTGACCCTGCTCGACGCGTTCGGGACGGCGGCGGCGTCTGAAACGCCGAAACTGATCATTGCCTACACGACCAAGGGGCGACGTCTGCCCTTCCAGGGTCACAAGGACAACCATGCAGGCCTGATGACCCCAACGCAGGTCGGTGAGTTGCGCGACAAGCTGAACATTCCGGAAGGCCAGGAATGGGAAAAATTTGCCGGCCTGTCCAAAGCCCGCACGGCGGAGGCGCGAAGCGTCCTGGAAACGGCGCCCTGGCGAGACGCCGAGAAAGAGTCTCGCTCGCCGCCATCTGTTCGCGTGCCGGCCCTGACCGAGATGCCGGATCCGGGCCACGGGAAAACCTCCTCTCAGGGAGCGTTTGGCAAAATCCTCATTGATCTGGCGCGCGAAGAGACCGTCTTCGTTTCTCGCATAGTCACCACCTCGCCAGACGTCACCGTCTCGACCAATCTCGGCGGGTTCGTCAATCGCAAGGGCCTTTTCTCACGCTCGGCCAGCGAGGATGTTTTCCGCAAGCGAAAGATTGCCAGTCCGCAAATCTGGGCGCATTCGCCAAAAGGGCAACATATCGAACTTGGTATTGCCGAGAATAATCTGTTCCTCATGCTCGGCGCGCTCGGCTTGTCGAAGGATCTGTTTGATCAGCGCATCTTCCCTGTCGGCACAGTCTATGACCCATTCATTGCCCGCGGCCTCGATGCGCTCAACTATGCCTGCTATCAGGACGCCCGTTTCATTCTCGTGGCAACTCCATCAGGGCTGACGCTTGGACCGGAGGGGGGCGCTCACCAGTCCATTTCATCCCCCTTGATTGGCATGGGGCAGCCGGGGCTCACCCATTGGGAGCCCGCTTATGCGGATGAAGTTCGGGTCATACTGCGAGAGGCATTTGCGGCGATAGAGCGCGAGCAGGGCGGGTCGTCCTATTTGCGGCTTTCGACCCGAATAATGGCGCAAATCGATCGCGATATGTCCGACGCCCTGGCATCGGATATACTAAATGGCGCTTATTGGTTGAGAGAGCCTGCGCCAGAGTCCGAAATCGCGGTGGCTTATACAGGCGCAGTGGCACCGGAAGCCCTCTCAGCGTTTGAGCAGCTATTGGAAGACGTTCCGGGGGCAGGATTGCTGGCTATTACGTCTCCCGATGTCCTGCATACAGACTGGATGGCGGCAACCCGCGCGCCCTGGACCGGGGAACGCGGACCGGACAGCCATGTTCAGCGCCTTTTACGTCCGCTCAAGCCCGGTGCTGGGCTTGTGACCGTGATTGATGGCGCACCGTCCACCCTGTCCTGGCTCGGCGCGGTCAATGGACAGCGCGTCCGCCCGCTCGGAACCGAGCGATTCGGACAGACGGGCGACTTGCAGGACCTGTATGCGGCCTACCGTCTGGATGCGGATGCCATTCTAGACGCCGCGGCGAGCTTACTCGCCTGAATAGCCGGTTTCCGCCATGATATAGGCGATAACGGCGGTTCGATCGTCAGGTTTGCGTACGCCGGCGAAGCTCATCTTGTTGCCAGGCAAGAAATTGCGCGGGCTTTCGAGCCATTCTGCGAGGATTTCAGGGGTCCAGATAATGTCAGAATCCTGAACCGCTTTTGAATAGGTAAAGCCCTCGACGCCGCCAATTTGGCGGCCAAACACGCCATAGAGGTTGGGTCCGACCAGGTTCTGGCCACCCTCATTCAGAGTGTGGCAAGATTGGCAAAGCTTGAACGTGCGGCGACCGCGATTGTAATCCGCGCTTTTGTATGGTTCCGGCAACGCCGCGAACGCTTCAGACGCTTCTGTCTCCACCGGTGCGGGCGTAGGTGCTGGGGCTGGGGCTGGGGCTTCTGAAGATGCGTCTGTAGTGTTTTGATTATTTGTAGTATTTTCAGACGAATCTGGTGTGCTTCCACCGCAGGCAGCCAAAACAAGGCCAGCGCTCAGCGCAGCCATGCTTGCTTTTAAAAAAGTCATTAAAAATCGGTCCTTTAGTGCTTGTCTCCAACGTAACAATGCCAGAAATTTTCAGTGGTGCAACTGGTAATCTTGCCTCATGCCGCATTCCGGCTTGGCTGGCGAACCGTTCGTGAACGCAGCGTCCTAAGGGGGATATTAACCATAATTGGCTAGGCTTCACCCATAACAAAAAATACCGATGGTGGTTAAAAATGAGATGGGCGATGACTGGGCTGACCGCTTTGGCGGTGGCTCAAACGGGTATGGCGTATGCCAGCTCGCAAGACTCCGATGTTTGGATCGGGCTTTCTGACAATAAAAGCGGCTTTTTGCTGGATGAGGATACCGGGCGGGTCTGGATGACTGGACCATGTCTGAAATCCCTCGAACCCGCGACGCAATCTGGTTCGGTGTGGACTTCCCACACCGTTGAGCTGGTCTCGATTGGTCGCGGTCTGGCGACGCTGGATCAGCGGTTTGAGCTGGAAACGCGCGATGCAGCTCCGAGTATCACCGTTCTGTCAAATGGACGGGGCGGTGTTCAGCAATTTGACGCTCAAATCAATCGCGAGTGTCGCGCTGGTGGCATTTGCGCCGAACTGATCGCAACCCAGACGGTCTGCAGCGACTGATTGGGCGGCCCGGCGGGCCAAAATGCGTTATCTTCGGGACCTCATCTTTGCGACATGGATCGCAGTGTTCGGCATCGTTGCGGTAGGCGAAGCGCAAACGGTTGCGCCGCCACCCCCAACGGAACTTGTCGAAACGGCTGAACCCGTGCTTCTGGAAGTCGCGCCGGAGAAGGCGAACGGCGTCGAATTTGTCGACATGGTGATCGAAAGTCAGCTGACCTCTGTGCGATCTCTCACACCCGAAAACGGTGCTGTTCGCTACAATCTCACCGATATTGCGGATCCTTTGCAAAGCCGGGTCGAGCTGCATGACACCTTGCTCGGATATCATCGTCGCCAAGACGGCAGCCTGATGTCAATCAACATGACAGACGGCAAAGTCCGTTCTAACAAAACAGTTCTGGGCAAACTTCCAGATTTCGAACCCCGCGATACGGCTGACCCATGGATTGGGTTGAATGCTGTCACGATCATGACTGGAACGCACGCCTCCGAAGACGCGCAGGGGCGAATTGTGCTGACCCTTGACCGTCAGTTGAAGCCGAAATTCGGATTGGAGCTTTGGGTCAACGGTGTCCCGGTCGATACGTTTGGAAACGAAGCGCGCACCATCGGACCGGTCTTGTTGGTCCCATTGCGGCCGATCGTCGAAGAACTGGGTCATGAGCTGACGGTCGCGAACGGCACCGTCACAGTTCGTCGGCAGCAGGATCAGGCGACGATCAATCTCGAATTGGCGACGGGACTTGTCTCCGTGAACACGACTCCGCGCGGCGTCGCGCCAGACATGGAACTGGCTGAGCGGGATGACCTTGTCTTGCCGTTTGGCGCGGTTGAGAGCCTGACCGGCACACATGTAAAACTCGTCCCCATGACCAACCGGGGCGAAGTCACGCTGGACTCGCGACTGAACAGCACTGTTTTGCCGGGTGCGGATCTGGCCGATGAGGCCAGAGACACCCCGCTTACGATCGAAACTCTGACCTATGAAGTAAGCGATCGCGGACCGCTGCGGACCGAAACGCGTGGCTATGTTGGCAAGTATAATTTCCGGGGTCAGCTGGAGAGCGCGGGCGGGATCGAGAACTTTGCCTCGACTCAGCCGGGATGGGCCTCGCTGGACGTGATATCCATGGATGGCTGGCAGGCGACGCTTGGGGATTATGGCGCCAATTATCGGGAATTATCTGGCGTCGGCGCTAACCGTATTCGCGGCGCCGCATGGCGCAAGCAGAGACAGAACGGGGACATTCTCGCCATCGCGGCAGGCGTACCGCTGACCGGGTCCGTGATTGATAGTGATACGGTCGCTGTACCGGCTTTTGGCGGTTTCGCGGCCGGAGCTCGAATCATTGATGAAGACCAGCTTCAGGATGTCGGGCTCGCGGCAGCCATTTCTGAAGATGGTGCGAACACCTCGATCGTCGCGAACGGACAGCGGGCCTTTCACTTCGACCATCGCGAGGAAGGCTTGCAATCGGCCTTCGTTGCTGCCGATCTGGGCGCTTTCTCTGGTGAGGCAAGCGGCGCGGATTTACGTGCACGTGGCTCCGTAAGCTATGCGATCAACCCACAAACCGGTGTGTCCGGCTATGCCAGCTATGAGGGCGCTAAATTTGCCGCCGGCGCGGACCGTCCGAGTTTTGCCGGCGTGTTCGATCAAAGGAACGGGGCGCGGACCAATCTATCTGCAGCGGCCAATTGGCGGTCGGATCAACCGATCGGTGCTTTGAACCGGTTCGGCGTCAGTGCTCGCGCCACGGTGCGACATCAAGGCGGCGACGCTGACCAGACTACGATCAGCTACAGCACGGCTGTAAATACGCAGATCGGCGAAGCCGGTCCGACCGTTTCTGCCATTATTCAGCAAACCGAAGAGTCCGGCGCCGGTCGCGACATGTCCAGTACATCTGCTCGCATCCGCGGTTTTCAAAGATTCGAGCTTGGTACCTTGACCGCATCTTACAATCACACGGTCTCGGACTCGCAGGAAACAGTGCGGCAATTCGTGGCCACTGCCCAGGTGAATCCGTTCCGACGGAGTTTTGAAAAAGGCGTTACGCTACAAGCCGCGCCCAATCTCAATTTGAACTGGGATGGCGACAAGACACGGATCAATCTGGGCGCATCGGCGGTGGCACATTCCGGCTCTGTCTTTGGATCAAAGTTTGACCTTCAGGCACGTTTCTCGGCCTTTTCAGACTTTGCGGCCAGTAATGAAAATGCTGCCAGCACGCGATTCCTGGGTGCGCTGGAGGCGCGTTATCGCGTCGCCAAGAATGCGGTGCTGACGGCCATCTATACGGATGATTTTGGCGGCCGTTCGGACCTGTCTGTTGGTCTGCGCGGGACCACGCGCTTCAACCCGCCACGCGCCAGCCGACTGCCGGATGACGGGCGCGGAGTTCTGAATGGACGCGTCTTTCTGGACCGCAATCGCGACGGAGTGAGACAAGAGGATGAACCCGGCATTCCGGGCGTACGCGTTTTGCTGGCGGGTACCAGGATCGGTCTGAATACCGGAAACAATGGCTATTTCACCATCCAGAATGTGCGGCAGGGCCTGTATGCGGTAACGGTCAGTCGGCAGAGCCTGCCATTGGGATATCTGGTGCCAGAAAATGCCCAGCCGCGGGTCACGATTGGCAGCGGTCGACGCTCTGATGTGGATATTCCGTTGATCCTGTCCGGGCAGGTGCGTGGGGCAATCTTCATCGACGACAATGCCAATGGCCAGGCCGATCGAGGTGAAAAGCGCCTCGAAGGCCAATGGGTCAGCTTGAGCCCGAAAGAGGGCGGCGAAACGCTGACTATTCATTCGGCATCGTTTGGCCAATACGGGTTCGAAAGCGTCGACCCTGGCACTTATACACTCAAGACCACGCTTTCAGGACGCCCCGTCGTCCAGGAAATCAAAGTTGCCGGCAAGTCTCCGTTCGTGATCGCGCCCATCCCGATCCCGCCGGACCTTGCTGACAGAGGCGGAGGGATCGATCTTTCCGCAGGTGTCCTCGGCGAGCCGTGACACCGTTTTTTTGCCCCGGCCATCGTGCCGGGGCTTTTTTTGCGCTAGAATTGTATTTCAATTCCGTCACTAAACCGCGCTCCAGAGCTTGCCACCGCGCAGCAGCTTAAATACATGGACGCTGAGACTCCCGATGCCAGGCGCGACAAATAGATCGCCGCCGCTCGGACAAGGACCGAAATTAGAGGAAGACGCATTAAAATGAGCCTGTACACCGATTACCTCGAACAGATTGAAGCGCGCAAAAAAGATGGTCTGCACCCGAAACCGATTGAGGATGCACCGCTGGTGGCGGAACTGATCGCGCAAATCAAGGATACCGGACACGCGCATCGCAGCGACTCGCTCAATTTTTTCATTTATAACACGCTGCCCGGAACCACGAGCGCGGCCGGGGTGAAGGCAAAATTCCTTAAGGACATCATCCTCGGTCAGGAAACCGTTGCTGAAATCACTCCCGATTACGCGTTCGAGCTGCTCTCACACATGAAAGGCGGGCCCTCGGTTGAGGTGCTGCTTGATCTGGCGCTGGGCGGAGAGGCGGATATAGCGAAGCAGGCCGCTGATGTTCTGAAAACGCAAGTATTTCTGTACGAGGCCGACACGGATCGCCTGGAAGATGCCCACAAAGCGGGCAATGTTATCGCCACAGGCATCCTGCAAAGCTACGCGAATGCCGAATTCTTCACGGATCTGCCGGAAGTCGAAGAAGAGATCAAAGTCGTCACCTTCGTCGTCGCGATCGGTGATGTTTCGACGGACTTGCTGTCGCCAGGCAAGGACGCGCACTCACGCTCGGACCGTGAGCTGCACGGCAAATGTCTGTTCGAACATGATCAGGACAAGCAGAATGCTTTGAGGGCACTGCAAGCCCAGCACCCAGACAAGCGCGTCATGCTGGTCGCCGAAAAAGGTACTATGGGTGTGGGTTCGTCGCGCATGTCAGGCGTCAATAATGTCGCCCTATGGACCGGCATTCAGGCCAGTCCGTATGTCCCATTCATCAATATCGCGCCCGTTGTTGGCGGCACGAATGGTATTTCGCCTATTTTCTACACAACGGTGGGTGTGACCGGCGGCATTGGTGTCGACCTGCAAAATTGGGCACGTAAACTCAATCACAATGGCGCACCAGCCATTGATGAAGATGGTGAGCCGATTCTGGAACAGCTTTACCCGGTGGACACCGGCACGGTGCTCACCATTAATACCAAGACCAAAAAGCTGTATAATGAAGATGGGTCGGAAGAACTGGTCGACATCTCGAATGCGCTGACGCCACAAAAAGTAGAATTCATGAAAGCTGGCGGATCTTACGC
>ERZ1740070.2050-NODE-2050-length-11911-cov-5.083924_pt1 | contig 11911 bp, 9 predicted proteins | sample MGYA00581734_ERZ1740070 | MGnify/ENA primary metagenome ERZ1740070 (study PRJEB43018, sample SAMN04849744) | marine metagenome | isolation source: floating plastic debris | place: Pacific Ocean | collected 2008-09-01 | study: EMG produced TPA metagenomics... | reverse complement strand
AAACGTGTCAAAATCAAATTGAAAAAAGGAGTTAGTTTTAAGAAGGTTCAAGGACTTGGTAGCGACTTGGTTCAACAATTAGGAGAAGAATTGGGATTTGAAAACCCACCAATGATATCTGTTGTACCGGGTGCTGTTGTATTTGATATTCCCAGACTTGAACGACAGATAGCTCATTTCAGTGATTATGTTGACTTAACAAGTGAGATTGATATCAATCGAATAGTTATCCCTGGTGGTGTGGATGTTGATGGTAACTATATTGAAATTTCACTCTGCGACTCGAATGTTTACCATACTTTGGGAGGGGGTATGACTGGTGGAGGAAAGAGTCAATTTGAAAAAGCAATGGTTCTTTATTTAGCATTGCGCTATCCTCCCAGTTTGGTCAAACTTGCTCTAAGCGATGTCAAATTAGTATCCCTGACTTGCTTTAATGGACTTCCCCATCTCATCGCACCCGTTGCAGAAGATGCGGCTAATACCCTGGAAATTTTCAACTATTTGGTCGCAGAGCAAGAACTTCGCTACGAGGAGTTTAAACGGGTAGGGGTGGAAAATATAAAAGAGTATAATCAAATGTTTGCAGATTCTCCCATGCCTCGTATAGTTTCTGTAACAGACGAATGTTTTGATTTACTGTCAGACAGTACCTACAAAGACTCAATTGAAATGGATTTGATGAAGCTGTTAGCCAAAGCAGGTGCTGCGGGAATCAATATTTTTCTATTTACCCAACGTCCTGATAAAGATGTAATTAAACCTCTGATTAGGTCAAATTGTTCGGGTAAAGTTGCTTTTATGGTATCTCGTCCAGAAGATAGCGGGATTATTCTAGGTAATCCCGATGATAACCGCGCTGCTAGTTTATTGGGTAGTGGGGATATGCTTTATAAGTCTCCTAAAGGTGTTATGCGTCTTCAAGGTTTATTTTTAGGTACAAAAGCTGATTTTGGAGATTATCTTGAGCAAGCGATGATTACCCGTAGTGAAACTTCTTGTTGGGATTCTGGGTTACATTTGTCAACTTTTTCGATTGAAAATACTTCTGATAATCAAAAGGAAGAATCTTCTTTTAGTATTAACCTTGATGATTTAACCAAATCTCAGATACATTCCCTCCACAATCGAGGTTATGAGCTACATCTAATACTGCAAGAGATGTTTGATGTATCGCGTGGTGATGGTAGGAGATATAGGCGAATAAGGGATATAGTTGCTGAATTTATTTCTAGTTTAGAAGACCAAAATAAAGATGATGTTTGAAATTTATTTGATTGGTGATATTCCTGGTGGATTTATTGCAGTAGCAATAAGGTAAGTTCAATTCTTGCTATCACCATTGGGGATAAATGATTGCCGATACTGAAAATATTAGTAAGGAATTATTTGAATTCCGAAAATAAAGAGTAAGGTGTAGGCGAATTGTTTTCCTCAAATCCCAAATTCAATATACCGGGGCAAGAGTATTTTTTGCTTTTGTTACCTATATTAGAGAGGGATAAACTGTGTTTAAGAAATTATGTATCAAAGCATTTCAAGCAATTAATCTGACAGTCGGAGCAACTTCATTAGTTGCAATTGCTGTTGGTGCGATAGCAGTTTTTGGTGGTGCTGGCTTATTTAGTCTTGAAAAAGCTGGAGTAAAGACAATACCAGATAAACGGATTCAACAAACATTATATCTAGGAATGGGTTCTACCCTTCTAGGAGGTGTTGGATTTGTATCTGCTTCTTTCGCTGCTGCTTGTGTTGCTTCGATTGTAAGTGATGCTGACTTGGATGACGAGGAGGAATCTCTAACTTCTAGTAATACTAATTCTGTGGTATTTAAACCAAGTTCGAGTGTTTTAACCGAGGATAATAATGATTTACTTTATCTTTATCAGATATTGCAAATTAAAGGTTGTTCTCATCTCGAAACTAAGTTGATTGTTGGAAGAGTAGAAGAAAAAGTATCGCGGAAAGTTGTTATTTACAATTTTTTAGATTCCCAGCAAAAAGATAGCTTGATGGAAATATTCGATGTAGATTTTGATGAGGATAAGTTAATTGGAAAAGCCTTTTCATCTTTAAAATCAAATCCTTGGGATGCAATTTGTGAATTTGTAGATTTCTACCGTCCTCAATTAGAATTTAAATCGTCCTACGAGGAATTTTCTAGTTTTAATCTAGAAATATGTGCTGGATGTTGCAATTTTCATGGAGCAAATAAAATCGTTTGTGGAATGCATCCATATGGGTGGGATGACACCTGTACTTGTCCCGATTGGCAATCTGATAATCATCGAAAACGGGTTTATTTTCCATTCGAGCGTGAAGAGACAATTGAGCAGTTGAATCAAAGTATTGAAATAAATCAAGCAACTTTGATGAAAAATGACGACGGTTCTTTAACTCTTTGGGACGATTACACTAATCGTAGATTTCATTTTTCGTGGGCAGGAATTCTTCTTTATGATTCAGATAAACTAGTAGAATTGGGCGAACACGCTCAATTACTTTCTTACATTCAATACTTTTGTGTACGAGCTGTAATTGAATTTGATTATTCATCTAAAATTGATGAATTTGCTCAACAGTTAAAGGGTATTGCTACCGTTGAAATTAACGATACAGGTATTAATGTTAGGGTTAATCATTGCCCAAAGTTCAATATAAAGATTGAGCGACAATACCGTTTTCGTTTTGATGGTATTCCATTGTATCCCTACGAATCGATTGTACCGCAAGAACTCAAACACAATTACAATCTTGTTACTTTTGTTGAATGGTTGAAAGGTAATAAAACTAGGGTAAGGCGATGAATCTAACTAACAACTTTCAATATAAAAATGCCAAGATTAAAGTATCGAAGGTTAGAGTCTCTAATAACTTGGTTATTCCTTTAAAACCACCAGTAATTTCTGAAAATTTAGTTTATCTACTCAAAAAGTAGTGAAACTCTCTTTCCTCTAGAATTGTGGACATGAAAAGTTAGATGCATTCAGTACGGGGAGGTTTCTCCCCACTACTGGATGATATCGACCTTTTCATCCAATAATTATACAGAGGAGCTACAATGTTTAAATTCTTGTTTGATTGTTCGGCATTTGAAATTTCTACCAACGTTCAAGCTATCAACAATATCTTATTTCCGATTGTTTTGTTTGTAGTTATTTTTTGGTTGATGTGCGAGATTTTATTAGTTGATGTCACAGTTGATTACTATTTACTGAGTTTGAATCAAAAATTCATCTCTGATGTTGTTAAAACTCAAATTCACGAAAATATTCCAGACCAAAAAGATGAATCAAATATCGAAAATTTGCTTTCTAATATAACAGCAAATATTGATAATTATAAAACTGGAACGGAACTGATTGATATTGACAAAAAACATCAAAACCTTCAAGTTGGATTACGTACATAAACTGCTCCCGATTTTAAGTTAGATGGATAGCGATTATAGAACTTTCAACCCGAAAGCTAATCAACGCTTGTAATATTGAGCAACAAGTTAAAATTTGTAGAAATATCGGCGATTAGCAATTGAAAAGCCTCGGTATATAGATTAGGATTCATTTCATCTGCGAAAATTAAATAATTTATCTAATGAAGTAGGTTATTGCTAATAGATGATAAATCAACAACTATATTTCCCAATTCCTTCGGTTCTAATTTGTGTAAACCCCCTCCGTACACCCTACCTCCAGAAATAAGCATTTCATCAGAAATATTTTTTAAAGCAAGCCACACATCCTTTTTCAGTGAGGGCTGATGCGAAAAAGCTTCATTTAAAATGGGTTTTGGGTATAGCATTAAGTACACATTAGTGGCGATAAGCGGAGCTTAACGCCCATAGGGCGTAACGCCATAGAATGATTCAAGATAAATCGGAAGGGTTTTCTGCGACTGCTATTAGTTCGTCCCATGTAAGTACATAGGAATGGAGTCGGAGGACGATTTTCTTGAGAGTACCAATGAGTACGATGTTTACACAAGTAGCGAGAACTAATACCGCTTTCTTCACCTATCTGGAGATATTGCCATAGTTTAGGATAGTTATTTTGTATTTCAGGTAAAGGCAAATTACAATCAAGTAAGAATAACTGTTGTTCTAAAAGGGGATTACCAAGTATATCAGTTTCAATTTCTTCTACTGATAAATAGCGAGGACTTGGTAAAATTGGTTTCAAAAACTGAGCGGGAATTTGGCGAGCAGTAACTTGTTCTTTTGTGAGGACGAAAAAATTATTAGCTCCCGTCGCTAGTCCGCGTTTAATATTAAATAAATCTTTTAATTTAAATTGTTTTGAATTGAAGTTTTTTGGTTTAAATATTAATCCAATACTAGTCCACTTGGAAGTATTACATAACGTATTAGATGTAACTAAATTTCTCTCTTTGGGTGCTGTAAGACTACCGCCATAGGTAAACTCAATTGGATGATTCTGTGATGGCAAAGTTTTTTTAAACCAAATAATTGTACTTGATACCAACGCATCATCAAACTGTACTTCATTTGGACAAAAACGATGAACGCGCATTAAAGTTACATTATTAAGTAAATAATCTTTTACTTCTTGTCCATAATTGACATCCATAAATCCACTCGGTATCAGCCATCCAGCAATTCCATGTTCCGCCATCCAGGCATCTGCAATACACAAAAAATGGCAATATAAACTTGCTAACTGACTTAGTTTAATTCCAGTTGTTGTTAGGCTTTTATTTTGTAGTCTTATTTTATCGTTACGGTTTAAATGATGGTGACGGACATAAGGTGGATTACAAATGATTAAATTAGCTTTTTTATCTTGATTTTTAGGTGGTAAAGATTTTGTAAAATCACTAATATTGATTTTTAATGGTGTATTTTTCCACAGTGAAATAGCCTCATCACCATAGTGGGAATCAATTTCATACCCTACGGCTGATTCAATTTTTGATTGAGGAAATAGTTGCAACAGTGCGGAGTAAAATGAACCAGTACCAAATGCAGGGTCAAGAAATTTTATTTTTTGATTTTGTGATAGTAAATTCTTAGAATATTCTATAATCTCGACCGCCAATTCTGTTGGCGTAGCAAATTGACCAAGCTTATTACGTTCGTTTTGAGTCTTCTTTGCGTCAAGCTGATTTTGACGCTGTATTCTCGTTTCTTCTGTTAATTTAGTGACATTCATATATTAAATATAGCTAAATCATCGACGCGATGTTCCCATACCCAATCAATTCCTTCTGCTGCTTCATATGCTAAGTACCCACTATCGAAATATCCATATAAAAACAGAATAAAACGAATATTGTTACCATAACTGCTTTTTAACTGTGCAACTTTAGCAGCTTCTTCTTTACGGCGCTTATTAGGATTTGTAAAATCTCCTGCGGACTTTGCTTCAATTAATAAAGGTAAATCACTTGCCGATGAATTTAATGGCATGATTACAGCATCTACGGGAATATTGACTTGTTTTTTACCAGACTGTAAGTTTACCGGAATATTAAGCCGAAATGTAAAATTCCCTGGCTCGATAGTATTAAATTTTAATCCAGTTCCACTTGGTAAATATGAGTAACCGCGTGCTTCTAACCACTCACGAATTGCAGCTAACTGTCTTTGAAGAAGGAGCATTGCGAATAAGTGGATCTGCAACCGCACCACATAAACGGTCTGCGATAATTGTTGCTGCTATTAGAATCTGAGCTTCAGTTGGTTGTAGTTGGGTATCAAGCCAAGGAAAAATACCTTTATCAATTGACTGAAAGTTTAAAGAAGAGAGTATATTTAAAGACTAGAAAAAAGCTAAATAAGAGCAAAATTTTAAATACATATACTTAAATTTTGTGATTAATTCTATCAATTTGTGTAACCCAATTACGGCGACTACTATGTTCTAAATTCAAAATTTCTTCTAAAGACCAATGAAAGTAAAAAGCTATACAAGCTACCTCCTCATCCATTTGTTCTAAGGGGTAGCTTACTACTCCCCCGATAAAACAAGCTCCTGTTTGAAATTATTTCCACATTGCGGACATTTAACTGGTATATCTGCACTGCCTTGTTGATTAATTCGATTGTAAAATTCTCGCAAGTAAGCTAAGTCATTGATAAACAGATTTTCTATATGTTCGGGAGTAAGTGTAGTTAACTCACCTAAACGGACAATCACTCGCGACAGCAGCAGAAAAACTTTATAATAGGGGTCTTGTTGAATGCGACGGTGTTTTTGAACATAAATTTCATCTTTTGCAGTTGCTAAGCGCATCACTCCTTGGCGATGAACTTTTCCTTCTGCGTCTACTAATCCTTTCGGTAAAATAAAATTAAATTCTGTTATCATTAGATTTCGCTTTTATACAAAAAGTTAAAGATTAAATGTTGAAGCTTAATCGTTGTTTTTTATTTGATTTTTTTCTATATTTTTATCTTTTAAATCTGCTTTAATTTTGGCAATAAACATCCCCCTTTGTTGTTGAGCAAGAGTGTAATCTGGATTTATATTTAAAGCTTTTTCTACGACTTTTAAAGCTTCTTGATAATTACCTTTGCCTGCATGTGCCATCGCAATTCCAGTCAATACAAAAGGATTATTTGGACTAATACTATCAGCTTTCAGATAAGCCGATAGTGCTTCTGAATATTGTTCTAATCTAAGAAAAATTACTCCTCGATTATACTTAGCTTCAAAAGAGTTACGATTATATATAACAGCTTCTCTTGCCAATTGACGTGCCGACTTATATTTTCCTAAATGCCAAAGTGACACCCCTTTGTTAGGCATAATCTTTGCGCGATTAGCATTATTATTTTGGGCTTTCTCACCTTTGTGAGCTTGGTCGTTAGCTGTAACTGCTGCTGAATATTTTTTTAAAGAACTTAGTATTCGACCTCGATTAAACCAAGCTTGAGTATATTTATTGTTGAAGCCAGTTGCTTTTATTGCTGCTTTGTCTGCTTCTTTATATTTTCCTAAATGCCAAAGACTCACAGCCTTGTTATTCCAAGCTTTTGCGTTACTTTCATGAAGCGCGATGGCATTTTCTGCATCCGCTATAGATTCTTCATATTTGTTTAAGTTAACTAATGCCGTGCTACGTTGAACCCAAAGTTCAGCTAATTTTGTATCACCCCAAATTCCATCACCAGCAAGTGCTTTGTCGCTGCTTTCAAGAGCTTGTTGATAATTTTTTAATTCATTGTGCATCTCGGCTTGTCGCGCTAAAGCTTGAGAAAATTTCGGCTTTACTTGAACCGCCATACTGTATGATGCCAAAGCTTCGTTATAGCTTGCTAATTGTTGCTGAAGTTTTCCTATTCTATACCAGATAATTGCATCGTTCGGATTAATTTCTAATGCTTTTTTGTAAGCTTCTATTGCTTTATCTAATCTTTCTGATTTTGTTAGTACTTCAGCTTGATATTGGTAAGCGATTAGAGGACTTGATTCTCCCCAGTCTCCATTTTTATTATTTTCAATCGCATTATCACAAGCTTTAATTGCATCTTCGTAACGCTTTAAATCAGTTAGCGTTCCACATATTTGGGCGAATGCTAGGGAATAATCTTGATTTATTAATATTGCACGTTCAAAAGATGTAATAGCTTCTTGATGTTGTGCTGATTTTTTAAATGCTAAACCCCTGTTGTACCAAGCTTTGGCTGGTGTAGTCTTTCCCCAGTTACCATTAATTCGCAATGCTTGTTCGCAAGATGATATCGCATCCTCGTGATTTCCCATCTGCGATAAAGCTTGACATTTTTGGGTCAACACAAATGAATTATTCGGTTCTGTTTGTAAAACTTGATTGTAAGAAGTTACAGCTTCAGCATACCTTCCTAACTTTAATAGCGCATTGCTGCGGGTAGTCCAAACCAAAACATTCTTTTTTTTTGGTTTGAGCGCAATAGCCTTCTCACAAGCTTCAAGAGATTCAGTATATTTTCGTAAATTGTCAAATAAACGACATTGTTCTGACCAGAATCCAAAATTATTGTAATCAAATTCTGATTTAGTCTGATTTGCTCTGACACTACTAATAGTGTATTGCATCAACAGGCTAAAAGCACTACAGGCAATCACAGTCAATCTATAAATGCTCTTGACCATATTCTCTGTAACCTTGTATTAATCAAAGAATGGAAACACTGCTTGCGTTAACAATTTTTATAACATCTTTAGTAACAGCAGTAGTACTTTGACATAAATGACTTAAAATTGCAACAAAATATAATTAAATTTACTTATGACATATTTTACTTTGCTACCGATAGTACACAATTTAGATTAACCGCTTTGCTATCTTAAATATCATGAAAATATTCAGCAGTAGGAATAGTTTGAAAGTACTACCAGTAAGAAAGTTTACCTATTTAATTTACTTGATATCAATAACTTCTATGTGCTTTGCCAGTAAAGTAGTAGCTGAAAAAACTTCGGATATGAAACAGCTTTTACAGACTAGAGACTGTCCAAAGTGCAACCTTCGCGGTGCAAACCTGCAAAAAGCATATTTAGAAGCAGCAAATCTTCAGGATGCGAATCTCACAGATGCCAATCTTGAAGAAGCCAACTTGACAGGAGCATATTTGCAGAATGCAAAGTTAAACAAAGCAAACCTGCGAAATGCAAAGCTTGATGGCGCAGATTTAAGGAATGCAGACCTCAGAGGAAGCGACTTGAAAAACAGTCGAGCCAAGAGTAAACCGATATTAGATGAAAAATGGTCGTTAGTTTGGGATTTAGTCAATAAACCTGACAAGAATCGAGATTTTAGTAAAGTTTCGTTACAAGAAGTAAATTTAAGTAGAACTAATTTGAAAAAACTGAATCTAGAGAAAGTCAACTTAGAAAAAGCAAACTTAAGTAAGACTAATTTTCGCGATAGTAACTTGAGTCAAGCAAACTTGCGTCAAGCCGACTTGTTTATTACAGATTTAAGGAATGCAAACCTTGCAAGTGCCAACCTAAGAGAAGCAAACCTAAATAGTGCTGATTTACGTGGTTCTGACTTGAGTAAAGCAAACCTGAAAAATGCTGATTTAAGTCTGGCTATTTTCGACCGCAATAGTAAGTTAATTGGCGCTAACTTAGTGGGTGCAAACTTGAAGAATGCTGATTTAGAGCAAATTGATTTGAGTAACGCCACCCTGGAGAAAGCAAATTTATTTAAAACTAACCTTAGTGGTAGTAATCTTACAGGAGTAAATCTCAAGAGAGCAAATTTAATCGGGGTTAACTTACAACAGACTAACTTAACAAACGCCAAACTTGAGAAAATTGACTTGAATGGTGCAAACTTGAGCAGCGCGATCGCCAATGGTACAAATTTTGAAAAAATTAACTTGAGCGGTGCAAACTTAGAAAATGCAAATTTGAGCAATGCTTCTTTCCGAAAAGTGAATCTTAGAAACGCCAACCTCACCAATGTAAATTTAAATGGAGCAAATCTTAATCAAGTCAAGTTGGATGGAGCCAACCTTAAGGGAGCAAAATTGAGTGGAGCTAACCTAAACGGCGCTTCTTTGTGTGACACAATTATGCCTAATGGAAGCCGAAACGAATGTTAGAAAAGAGTTTAGCGTTGTAAATATGATACGGTCAGTGGGTCGGCGTTGAAGATTGTAATCGGGAAAAGCCAGTCGGCAGCCGGAGTAAAGGTTTAAAGTTTATTTACATTCTGCAACATAGTTCTGTTTATTTCTGCCCACTTACTTAGATAAATAGAGCTATTCAAATAAATCATACAAATTAGTCAGATTTTATACAAAATACCAAAACAAAAATATATTTTGTATAACTATTGATTTTTAACTAAAGAATGTATTAATTTTTTCCTGTTAGCTTTATTTTAACTTGATAATAAATTTGCGTATTTATCAGTTATCTTTCTGTAATTAGTATTAAAAAATACATTATTCCCTTAGAGTCTAATTTACTCAAATCTATTGATTGCTTTTAGTCTCTATCATAATTAGAAATTCTGATTTACCTGTGAGTCGGATTTTATTTGAAATATTGCCTACATTTTTTGTATTTCAAAAAACTTAAAAAACTATCTCAAGCTAGATTCTTGCACAAACAACAACTCACAACTAAATGGTTAACTCATTTTATTCTTCTCCATCGCCTATACCACTAGAACGACTTAACGTATATGACAGCTTGATGATGAACGCTCAACGCTGGAAAGTTGCTCATTACTACCATCGGCAGCGTCAGAACCTGCATTATCAATCTCTTAACGAACCGGGAATAGTTTGCGGTCTGGGGGTGCGAGTTATTGAACCACCTTCTGAAGCAGCAGCCAGATTTCGGGATAAGCGTTGGCTAGAAATCAGTCCCGGAATTGCAATTGATGTGGAGGGGAACCCGATAATTGTAGATCCCAAAACTGACCGCACTTTCAGAATCGCAACTAGCCCTCCCATGACTGGAAGTTTGACAGTGTACTTGGTGGTCAGCTATGTGGAACCACAAGACTTAGAAAAAGCTGCAAAAAGCGACACAATTCGGGAGTGGTTCCGTTTGGATGAGAAAACAAGCCCACCCGCAGAGCATGAAGTGGAACTATGTCGTATAAAATTGGAACCCGGTACTGTAGAACTTCAAAACCCAGTTGAGGTATTGTTACCCGATACTAACGAGTTAGATTTTCGTTACCGTCGCCAAGCTAAAGCCAGACCTGCGAAAGCTGTTGTCAGAGTCGTTACTACTGTAAATGCAGCTTACGATAACATGAAGTACTTAATGCAATCTGTTGCAAGTCTATATCCAGCTTTGCAAGGGGACACTGAGATTAGACAAGTCTATTTGTATGAAAAGCTACCTGAATGCGAGCTAGTTTATTTGCCTGCTTTGCAAGTACTCAATATTGATGCAAAAGAACTAAAAACTCTGGAAAATTATTTGCAAATAGGTGGTGTTGTTTTTATCGAAATTTCTCACAAAGATGATGACATTAATTATGACATTTTACGAGAAGGTATCGAAGAATTAGTGCAAACAACGTTTAAAACCGAAATGCAATCTTTCTCTGAACTAAATCGAAATCATCCATTACGAACTACACCTTTTTTATTTGGAAAACTTCCTCAAATAGATAGCAAAGTGATTCAACTTTGGAACGCAGGAGGAATCATTTTAGTAGAAGGAGATTTATCTGAGGCTTGGGGAGGATTAAATCAAGATAAAGCGTTAGAAAGAAATGATGTTCGCACCGCTCATGAATTCGGTATTAACATTCTTGATTTTGCTCGACAAAGGCGACAAATGACCGACTACATATTGCAAGGTTAAAGGTTAAAATCATAGGCTCTCCTCTTATTTCCTTGTCTCCCCTTTTCCCCATTCCTTAATTAGTTACAAAGGTACTTATTTATGGCTGGTGTTACAGCAATTATTTCTAAAAAATCATTAGAATTCACTCCAAATAATCCATTAGAATCTTCCAGTTCGGGTTTTAATGGTGAGAATTTATTTGATGTTACTGTTATTAACAATAGCGATAAATTTGCCAGTTTTCAGTTAGAACTTTCTGCTCCTAGTGTAGATGAAAATTCTCGTATCAAATGGTATTGTGTAGAACCAGAAATTTGTGCCAAAACGCCACCAGGTAGTGAAACAAAATTTCAGATAGCAATTACTAAAGCACCAATTCCTGCTTATGACACTAATATTGACTTGGAACTTGATGTTTTTTCTGTAGAATATGAAAAATTAAAAACAAAGAAAAATCTTAAATTAAAAATTAATAGACCGTTAAAATCTTTCCAGGTGAAAATGCATGGAACAATATTCAGAGTCAAACCGGGGGATAGTATCGAAATTCCGCTTTCAGTATATAACTTAAGTCCAAAATTTTCGGAAATTACTCTAAATTGTTCGCAACTAAAACCTGATTGGTTGAGTGAAACCCAAACAAGATT
>ERZ1740070.2048-NODE-2048-length-11914-cov-5.914327_pt1 | contig 11914 bp, 4 predicted proteins | sample MGYA00581734_ERZ1740070 | MGnify/ENA primary metagenome ERZ1740070 (study PRJEB43018, sample SAMN04849744) | marine metagenome | isolation source: floating plastic debris | place: Pacific Ocean | collected 2008-09-01 | study: EMG produced TPA metagenomics... | reverse complement strand
AAAGCCGACGCATAAGCGACAGCTTAAATCATGATTTGAAGAAACCGGTCCCTTGGGGCCGGTTTTTTCGTTTGTGGCCTTAGGCTAGGCGTTTCTCACTTCAAAATCACCCAGAGCACAAGCGCGCCCATGGCGGCACAGAACGCCGCAGCGCCCAGCACGGCCAGCCCCACAAGGATCCGCTGGCGGATTGAGACAGGCGGGTTCTGATGGGTCAGACTTTGCGGCGGGGGCGGGACCTCGGGCACCGGTTCCCCCGTAGGGGGTGCGCCCTCCACATGTCCTTCCTGCTCGGCCCGTTTGGCGGCCAGCACCAGCTCACGCTTCACCCGCGCCTCGGCCAGACGCGCCTCCCAATTGGCGCTTTTCAGCATGCTTTCGATGGAGGGGGTGCCCTCACTGGGGGTCTTGTCGCTTGAACTCATTACAATGCTCCGGAAGGCAGGGCCGGGAAGGGGGTGTTTTCGGTCTTCCTATATCGGAATTGTGCCCAAAAGAGGAAGGTCGCAAGGAAGGGGTACATCAATTCACCGACACCTCATATTGCCAGTGTCCTCAAAATAGGGTGTACCGGCGTACAGGGCTGTCGCAGTTCCCACGAGGATCAAACACATCATGCGCAATATTCTTGTCACCGGCACCGCCGGGTTCATCGGTTTCCACCTGGCCCGGCTTTTGCTGGCCGAAGGATACCGGGTGCATGGCTATGACGGGATGACCGACTATTATGATGTGACCCTCAAGGAACGCCGCCATGCGCTTTTGTCCGAACACAACGCCTTTTCCAAAACCGAAGGGCTGGTGGAGGATGCCGCCCTTTTCGACCGGGTCGCAGATGATTTTGCCCCTGATGTCATCATCCACCTCGCCGCACAGGCGGGGGTGCGCTACAGCCTGGAAAACCCGCGCGCGTATCTGGATGCCAATGTGATCGGCACCTTCAATGTGATGGAGGCCGCGCGCCGGCTCAAGGTGGATCATCTGATGATGGCTTCCAGCTCGTCTGTCTATGGGGCCAATGTGGATATGCCCTTCACGGAAACACAGCGCACCGATACCCAGATGTCGCTTTATGCTGCGACGAAAAAGGCGGGCGAGAGCATGGCGCACTCCTATGCGCATCTGTGGGGGCTGCCCACGACGATGTTTCGGTTCTTCACGGTTTACGGACCCTGGGGGCGCCCCGATCTGGCGTTTTTCAAGTTCACCGATGCGATGCTCGAAAGGCGGCCCATCGACATCTACAATAACGGCGAGATGTACCGCGACTTTACCTATGTCGAGGATCTGGTGCGCGGCATTCGTCTGCTGATGGATGTGGTGCCGGAACGGCCCGAGAATGAAACCGTCCCCGAAGGCGACAGCCTGTCCCCCGTCGCCCCCTACCGGGTGGTCAACATCGGCAATTCGGATCGGGTCAAGCTGCTCGATTTCGTGGATGCGATTGAAGCGGCCCTGGGGGTCGAGGCAAAGCGCAACTACATGCCGATGCAAAAGGGCGATGTGCACGCCACCTGGGCCGATGCCGATCTGCTGCACCGTCTGACAGGCTACAAACCGCAAACAGACCTCCGCGATGGGATCGCCGCTTTCGTGGCCTGGTACCGGGACTATTACGGGCGCTGACCCTCTGTGATCTGCCCCGCTCAGGGCAGACATCAGAACGCTTGAATCAAGAGGCTTCCTGCTTCAGCCTATCTGATTTCGCCCCTTCCTTTAGAACTTAGCGATGAGGTTGATGAAGAGGCCTTCGTTGTCGTAGTCGAGGTTTGTGAGGTTGTCTGAGACGGATCCCCATTCGTATCCGACGCCTATTTTTGCGTTGTTTCCGATGTGGCGGTAGAGGCCGATGAGGGCGCTGGCTTCGTCGATGTCGGCCTCGTCGGTGCGGGTAAAGCGGGTTTCGGCGAAGGCGTCCCATTTGTGCACGATGTGCCAGTCCAGGCGCAGGGCGGCGAGGCTGGCGGTGCTGTCGGTGAAGGTATCGGTGCCGCGTTCAGCCACTTCGGATTTGCGGTAGCCCAGTTTCACGCTGGCGGTCAGCGCCTGGCTGACGTCATAGCTGCCATTGAACGACAGCACATGGCTGCGCTGCTGCGGCCCGTTGATCGACCCGTTTGAGGTCACCTGATCCTCGCCCGGCAGATCGTTCAGCAGGGTGTAGCGGAACAGCATGTTCAGCCGTTCGTTGTCCACAGGGCGGTAGGCATAGCCGAGCTGGAACTTGAGGTATTCGCCATCGCGGAAGTCGCCCTCGGCGCTGTCGGAATAAAGCGCATCGAGATTGGCCAGCAGGCGCCAGTCGGGGTTGATCTTGTTGGAATAGGACGCCGAAAGACCAAAGGTTTCGCGGTCCTGGGCAATGCCGTCACCATCGTCCTCGCGGTATTCCAGCCGCAGCCGCGCGGTGACATCATCGCCCGCCGCATAGGAGGTGCCGACCGAGACAGCCGTGCGGTCAAAGTCACCGGCGTTGATGTCGCGCACCTCGCCCGTCTCCAGGGTGGCACCGAGGGTCCAGCGCTCGGAAGGGGTGTAGGTGATGCCATAGGCTTCGGTCAGGGACTGGCGGTCGCCGGGCAGGTCGTATTTGTTTTCAGCGAAGGTGGTGACGGTTTCGGACAGGCGGTGCCGCCCGCCCAGCACGACCGTGCCATTGTCGGAGACCGATGTAGAGAACACATCCGCCGTCGGATCCAGCTCATAGCCAAAGTAATAGTCACTGTCGGCACTGGCTGCATAGGCCAGCCGCAAGGCCCCCGCGCTGCCCAGATCCCCGTCAGAGATTTCACCGGAGGCCGAGAGTTTCTCGGTCAGCTGCGCGTCAAAGCCCAGACCCACCCGGTTGTTCCGCTCCAGCCCGCCCGAGCGGTTGATGGTGCCCTGCACAAAGCCATAAAGCGTCAGATCGTCAAAGCCTGCGTAGCTCAGACGTACCGCCGCATCGGTGCGTTCCCCGGTGCGGTCGTCATTGCCCACAACGGTCTGGTCGATATGGGCCACGGCCACGCCGAGGGTCCAGATGTCACTGATCTTGTAGATCGCATTCAGCTCAGCGCTGTTTTTCTCATCACCGCTGTCGCGCTCAAAAGTCTCGTAAAAGCCGCCAAAGGACAGCCGGTCACTGACCGCGATCTCGCCCTTGAGGCCAAAAAGCGTCTGATCGGAGGTGATGTCTTCGGTCAGCGTGGAAAAGCCCGCCTCCTTGCGCTCATAATAGACGTCCAGATAGCCGGGCATGGAAAGACCCAGATCGGTCAGGCTGAAGTGGCTGTCAAAGCGCACCGCATCGGCGGCCCCCGCATCCGTGCCGCCCGAGGCCGAGATCGTCAGGCCCCCATCGGTGGAAACAGAGCGCGCAATGCCCGGCCCTTCGGTGCGGGCAAACTCCAGCTCGGCATAGCTCTCGTCGCTCAGACGGTAACGCAGATCGAGCGCTGTCAGGCGCTGATCCTCAGAGCTGGCCGTGCTTTCGTTCATCAGCGTCAGACCAAAGCGCAAACGGTCGGTGACCCAGGCCTCGGCCCGGCCCCCATAGGCTGTGGCATCATCGGTGCCCGCGGTGGGGGTATATTCATATTGCGCGACCAGGTTCTGGTCATAGCGGCCAATGCCCTCGCTGACCAACGTGCCATCCCCGGTGGCAGAGCCCAGCGGAGCCTGCAGGAGCACCACGCCCTGGATATGATCAATGCGGTAATCCACCCCATCCACCAGCGTCCGGGTCGAGACCACGCGGCCAGTATCGGGGTCAATCACCTGCACGCTGAGGTTCAGCGAGCCGCCGGTGATATCGCGCCGCGTCAGAAAGTAGACCGATCCGCCGGTGCCGCGCAGGATGTCACGTTGCACCGCCGTATCGGGGTTGGCCACATAGGCCTGCAGGCTCAGCCGCGCATCGCCGTTGGCCGTGACCGAAGGGGCAGTATAGCGCACCTCGGCCCCATAAAGATCGCGCGTGTTGCTGATCAACCCGCCGGCGTTCAGCCCGGCGGTGTAATTGCCCCAGGTAAAGCGCAGGTTGTCATTCTCCACCCGCAGATAGACCCGGCCTTGCGTCGGCGTGTCGTCATAAAGCGTGCTGTCATCGCCATAGGTGGGATAAAGATCATCGTCGTTTTCACGCAGGCGGTCGAGCACGCGGCGCGGGTCCTTGTCATTGAGCCGCTCAAAGATCTCATCAATCGGACCATTGCCGGTATCAACCGAGGCCGTCACCCGGTAGCCGCCGCGCGTGCGGCCCTTGGCATAGCCTGCCAAACGTCCCTCGCTGTAGCTTTCGTCCACACCCGTCGCCCGGTCCTCGCGGCGGCCAAAGGTCGCCTCGGCCAGACCCACATAGAACCAGTCGCTCTCCACATCGCGCAGAATGCGGCGGCCATTCACATCAACGGTGACGATCTGATCGCCCGCGGGCAGGATGCGGCTGGTGACAAAACGGCCCTGCGCGTCCACCGGCACAGGCTCGCCCATCACCGTGACCGTGCCCCCGGGGCGCGCGCCGGAGCCGGAGGCGGTGATCATCCCGCCAGTGACGGGGATATTGCGCAGCCGCAACCGGCTTTCGCCCTCACCAGCGGCCACAAAAGGCGCGCCTGCGGTCTCATGAGTGTCAAACGCCTTGTCGGTGCGCGTGAGTGCGAGCGGCTGGGTTTCATCAAAGCGGCCGCGCGCATCATAGGTGCGCACCACATAAGACAGATCCGCCGCGCCACTGCCCGGCATCACCCAGTCGACCGTGCCATTGGGGGCGGTGGGCAGGCTGGCCACCACCGGGTTGCCCCGGCGGGTGCGGTCCAGAATGCGCACCTCGGTACGGGTCACATAGGCCGGATAATTCATCGAGGTGCGGAAGGTCACCGTCTCGCCCGCGCGGTAGGCATGGCGCAGATCCTGCGTGCTGACATTCAGCAGACGCCGCGCGCCCAGCCCGTCAAAGCGCACATCCACATCTGCCGCCGCTGCGGCAATATCGGTACGCCGCTGCGGAATGGGCGGGGGCGGGGCCCCGGCAACCACCTCATTATCAATCGAGATCGAGAAGCCGCCCGCGCCCAAAGCCCCCGAGGAAGACCCCGGCGCGCGTTCGGTGTTTTCACCGGGGGGGACCGCAACCGTAAAACCAGAGGATTGCGACACCGCCATCTGCGACAGCGCCAGCACCGAGACACCGGTCAACAGGGCAAAACGCGTGAGGGAAAGTCGGACGGGGCGGGTACCTTTAAACATCATCAACTCCTTTACTGCCCGGTCCGCGCGATGGTCTGTTCCACCCGCAACCGCGTGCGCCCCACATCCCGCCATTCCCGCTTGATGTGTTTGTCCGCCGCCTGCATCATCTTGCGCGCCGCCTTGATCGCAGCCGCATCCGCGTCTTGTGGCACATGGAAGGTGAGCCGCAGGTTAACCGCCTCATCCGCAATCCGCGGCAAAAGCTGCGCAATGCCGCGTTTCAACGGATCGCTCAGCGCCACTTTGCCCTCAGAGGTCAGTCCAAAGGCACTGCCATCCAGATCCACCCGCACCACGCGGCCGATGGTCGCCCCAAAGTTCAGCTCTGACATCATGCCCGGCGTCAGACGCACCACACGGGGGTTTTCGGTGGTGACCCGGAAGCCTGCAGGCAGGGTGCGGTCATCAAGCTTGAGGATAAAGTTCGAGCCTTTGCCCTCGGGCAGCATCGCGCAGGGCACCGAGTAGCGGCCATATTCATCCGTTGTGATGATCGAGCCATCGACCGTCACCAGACGCACATTGGGAATGCCGGCCTCGGTCTTGGGCAACGGTGCGCCCAGTTTGCCCGCCTTGCCCCCGGCATAGGATTGATCGGTGACCGTGCCATCGCTGGCACCTGGTGCATTCTGATAGCCATCGCCATTGAGATCCACAAAGACCTTGCCAATCACCTCGCCGCAATCAAACACCGCCTCGGGCGTGATGCGCACGGTGGCTGTCGCCTCCGGCACCACCGGCTGGCCGGTCGCCGGGTTCAGCAGATTGGCCCGGTTGATATGATCGCCTGCGCGCACCGATGTGAGGATCCGCGCCGAGAGCATGATCTCAACCGAACTGCGCGGTGGCAGCTGGATGCCGGTCCAGGTGATCTGCCCCGCCTCAACCGAGGTGGGCGTCAGGCTGGCACTGCCGGGCACAAAGGCAAAGCCGGTCGGCAATGTATCCACAAGGGTAAAGCTGCTTGAGGCGATGTCCTTGTCGTTCATCACCGTGATCATATAGGGCACGACTTCGCCGCGGCGCACCACGTCACGGGTGGTGGTCTTGGCCAGGCTCACACTATCGGCAATGCTGCCGCCCACCGGCGGTGGGATCAGCGTGAACTCGGTCGGGTCATCATCGGTGTTGCCATCGGTGTCATCGCCATCATCAGATGTATCGCGCACCGGATCAGGAGAGCCCGGCACCCCGTCAATCGTCACCGGGATACCGCCGCCATCCACCGTGTTGCTGGTACCACCGGCGTTCAGCGCCTGATCATTAATCACAAAGGTCGCGCTGTAGGTGGCCATCTCGCCCGCCTCAAGCCGCCCTTCGGGCGATCCGGCCGAGGCCGAGACAAAATCAGGGCCAGAGCTCAGCACCAGACCAAAGCCGTCAAAATCACGCAGCTCATCCACCACGGTCACGTTTTCCAGCGCGATGTTGCCGGTGTTCTCCAGCGTGATCTGATAGATGATGGTATCGCCCACACCCTCAACGGTGTCGCCATTGTCCACCAGTTCCTGGGTTTTGGTCGTCTCCACCCCGGGCGATGCAGCCTGCACCACCACCTCGGTGGCCTCGTCACACAGCCCCGGCATCGCGATGGAACAGATCCGGTAATCCACCTCATAGCGGCCCGCAGGCAGACCCGGCGCAAGCGTGATCAGCGTGGTCACCGGATCAAGCGTCACGCCAGGATCTTCGCGCAGCACCACCAGGGTCACATTGTCCAGCGTCGCAGGCACACCGTCGACCCGGTCCGAAGCCAGCATCGTCGTGGTCGTGCCACCATCGGTGAAGGGCGGAAAGACTTCCGGGATGGCCTCAATATTGAGGAACGCGACCGTTTCAGCGTCATCATCGGTCACCGTAGAGCCAGAGTTTGGCGGATAGGTGCCGGTCACGCGCGCATCATTGATCACCTCACGTGCCAGAATGTCCGCCGCCGTCACCGTATAACTGGCGGTATAGGCCGTGGCGTTGCTCTCACCGGGGTTCAGCACCGTGATCGGCGCGCCCGTCAGGACAATGCCTGGCAGCTGGTCGGTGATCGTCACATTATAAAGCGGCACATTGCCGGTGTTGGTGATGATAAAGCCGTAGCTCAGCACATCGCCCGCCTCAGCCCCGTCATCGATGGCGCTGTCATTCACGGTCTTATTGAGCGCAATCGCAGGCGCGGGCGTGAAGTTGGGGATGTTCGTCGTGGTCGGCGTGTCATTGGTAAAGGTCGTGCCCGAGATATCGCTCACATCACCGCCACCGCCGGGCGGGGTGCCCGTCACCGTCGCGGTGTTGGAGATCTGGCCGCCAATGTCCCCAGGCTGCAGCGGATAGGTCGCGCTATAGGCCGTGGTATTGGTCTGACCGGGATTGAGCACCGGAATGGGCGTGCCGGTCAGGGTCACATTGGCCACCGTATCGGTCAGCGTCACATTGGTGCGCGGCACGTTACCGGTGTTGGTGATCTGGAAGTTGTACGTTACCAGCTGGCCCGCCTGTGCGGGGTTCGACAGCGCCGACAGGTTCGCCGTCTTGATCAGCGCAATCGCAGGTGTCTCGGTGCCCGGCACCTCGGCAAAGTCATAGTCAATCGCCGCTGTACCCGCCGGCAGCGTGATCGCATTGATCACCGCACCGCTGACAATCGTGCCGCCCTCAGAGCCGATGGTGTTCTGACCGGTGGTCAGACCTGTCTCGTTCACCGTGCCGCGGGTGACGCTATAAGTGCCTGCAGGCAGGAACGGGAAGATATAATCCCCATTGTTGTCGGTCGTGACCGTCTCGGTGATCGTCTGCCCATCCACCGCCGTGCCGGTCAGGGTCATGCTCACACCCAGAATGCCGGTATCGGTCGGCAGATCCTGACCCGAGACCGCCGCTGTCGCGCTGTCATCAAAGTCACGATAAAGCGTGCCTGCCAGCGAAGACCCGTTCACCGTGACATTGACCGCATCTTCGCTGTTGTTGTTGGGGTTGCTGTCAAAGGACGTGGTGCTGACCTGGGCGGTGTTCATGAACAGCTGGCCCTGTGTGGTGATCGCCGTCACCTTTACCGGCACCGTGACCAGCACCACCGCATCGGCACTGGCGGTGCCAAAGCTGCACTGGAAAGAGACGTCATTCAGCGCCCCGGTACAGGTGTTTTGACTGATAGAGCCTACACTGACCGTTGCCACCGGCGGCCCCGTCAGCACCATGCCCGCAGGCAGGTTGTCCAGAAGCACCGTGTTTTCCGCGGCAAAGCCCGCCAGATCAGGGTTGTTCTCTACCCGGATCACATAAGTGAACCCCTCGCGCAGACCCACTGTGGTCACGCTGGGTGTCTTGCTGGCCACCGAGATATCCGCCCGCTGTCGCGCCGTCGTGGTCTCGGAGGTCATGTTATTGTCGTCTTCGGTGTCAAACCCCAGCACGATCTCATCCGAAGAGATCGAAACGGTGTTCGGAATGGTGCCCTGGGCGACCGCTTCCATCACCACCTGGTTCGTCTCGGTCTGAGCCTCCGCTAGCGTGGGATAGCTGCAGTCCAGCGTGCGGTTTGCCGTTTTCGCTTCCGGTGTGACCTGAGCGATCGGCACCGTGCCACAGGTGCCCGCCCCGCTGACACTATGGCTGCGATAGGCAAAGATCGCATCGGGCAGCACATCTGTCACCACCACGTTCTCTGATGCTGACGGACCCGCATTGGTCACCGTCAGCGTATAGGTCGTGGTCTGGCCCACCAGCACCGGATCAACGCTGTCATCCTTGTTGACCAGGATATCAAGAACCGGAGGCTGAACCGTGCCCTCAACAAAGGCGGTGTTGTTGGCCATATTGGTCTCAAAGCTGGACGTGCTCACCCGGGCGGTGTTGCGCAGCAAAGACCCGCGCGTAACATTGGTCGGCTGCACCACAATCGTCACCGTCGCCTGCGCATCCCCCGCCAGCGACCCCAGATTACAGATCACCTGATCCCCGCTGGTCACCGCATTGGCCACAGGCTGCGTCCCGCAGGTGCCCGCCGATGGCGTGGCCGAGATAAAGCGCACATTATCAGGCAGATCATCCGTCACCGTGACATTCGCCGCCGTGCTCGGGGTGCCGCCCCCTGACGAGACATCCAGATTGGTCGCCGTCACCACATAGGTCACATCCTGACCCGCCCGCACCGGATCAGGCGTAAAGTTCTTGGCCACCGTCACATCCGTGCGGCCCTCAACAGAATACTGGATCGTTTCTCTGTTGTTTGAGGAATCCGGATCAGGCGTGCCTAAAGAAGACACAACAGCACGGTTCGTCCGCACAACGTCACTTCCCCCAGGCCGCACTTGCACCTCAAAGACCGGACAGGTGCCACCTGACAAGGTCGGCCCGCTGCCTTGGGTACATACGGGCAACTGCTGTATGCTACAGCTCATAAAGACTTCGGTTGCCGCGGCCGCAGCCGTCGAACAAGAAATACCGGACGCAATACCCTGATTGAACGTCACCGAGACAAACCCCGCGCCCGTGAGGCCTTCCAGATTATTGATCAACCCCGTCAGCCGGTCATTCACGCGCACGTCCTGAGACGTCACACCGCCCAGGTTGAACGCCTCGATATAAAAGGCCTGGATTTCACCGGCCGGCAGGCTCGAAAGTGCTGCCACCTTATTGACACCAATATCCGCCCCCGCGCCCTGCGCCGTGATCGTATAGGTGGTCGTGTTGTTCGGGCGGTTGGTGTCTTCGATGTTAAAAGCAGGCTCTGTCACCGTCAGCCGGTTCGGCAACTGCCCGCTGGCCGCAGGGGTGACCAGCGCATTCAAGGTCACAACAGGCGTGGTCTCATTCGGCCCCAGCGGGGCCGCCGCCAGATACACCAGCTCACAGGTGATCGGCTGAGGCCCCACGACATTGGTGTTGGGCGTACAGGTCCAGCCGTTCTGCTGCACATTCGCCACGCTCAGACCCGCAGGCAGATCATCCACCATCCGGATCGTGCCGACAAAACCGGCCGTCCCGATGTTGGTGGTCGAGATCCGGTATCTGACCGTATCCCCCACAATGCCCAAGGCAGGCGTCGGCCCCGATTTATTGGCCCGCAAATCCACCACCGGGGCCACAATTGCCTCAACAAGGCTGGCGGTATTGTTGCTGACGTTCGTCTCGACCGGCACAGCACCCACACTTACCTCGGTGCTGATGGTCGCGGACCCTGCCGCCCCCACCGTGGTGTCGATAAAGATGCTGCCCAAAGGGGCGTTGATCCCCTGACCGCTGGGATCTGGCAAGGTACAGGTCAACACCCGCGCCGGGCTCAGCGGACCGCAGACCCAGCCATCAGGCGAGGACACAGCATCAACGCTGAACGCCGCCGGGATCGTCGTCTCGATCGTCAGCCCGCTGGGCGCATTGCCGGTATAGCTGGAGGCAACCGTAAACCGCACCATCTGACCCGTCACCAGCGCAGTCGTGCCCGGCCGCGTCAGCGTGATGCTCACATCCGTGCCATCCCCCACAACCGTATTGGCCGTCTGCGTGTTGTTGCCACTGATCGGATCATTCGGAGAGGCATTCAGCACCGACGCCGAGGACGTGATCGTCGACCCGCTCGCCGCCGTGACCAGACCGCGGAACGACCGACCGATCGCCCCCGTGGAGATCACCGGTCCGGTCACCAGACACCGCACCGTCCCCGCAGAGATCGAACACCCTGCAGGCAGCGGCCCGCCCCCCGCACCAGTGATGCCGCTCACCCCCGTGGGGATCGGGAACTCAATGGTAAAACTGTTCGCCGTATCCGGCCCGTTGTTCAGAACAGAGATGTCAAAATCAACAAAATCACCCACATCCGCCGTCGCATCCGCAAGAAGCGACAACTGCAGGTCAGACCCCGCCCGCACCGTCGTCTCCTCGGTGCGCATGTTGTTGTCGACATCCAGATCACCCGTCACCGGCACGCTCGCCGTCAGCTCAATCACCCCAAGCTGCAACGTCTCCAGCTCAACCGTGCCCACAGCCTGCGCCAAAGACGTCAACGACGGCACATCACACATCACCGTCTGACCGCCCGCACCCGTCAGCAACGGCAACACCAGCGGATTACCCCCCACCGTGCAATTGGCAAAATCACCGCTGATCACCGTCAAACGCGTGTTGGCCGGCACTGCCAGGCTCACCGTCGTCGCAGGCACCGTCAACAACGTGTTGTTGTCCACCTCAACCACATACTCAACCGTGCCCCCGGCAGAGATCGGGTCAAACCCCGCATCATTGATGTTTACAACCCAGTCAAAAACAGACACCTGCGCCTGCGCAGACCCCCCAAACCCAAAAACCGCAAACAGACAGACAACAAAAACACGCATCAGCCACAGAAAAAATCGGGGAAATCGGGAGGCAGGCACCAAACAGGGCATGGCTTGTCCTTCTTAAATCGCCCCCCAAGGGCCGAGAGGGCACATGTCACTCACTATTGATTAAAAGCCTAGATACTGCGTTTTCCATCAAATGAAAGACAATTTGTAGATCGTAGTTAACCCAAAAAGACCTCGTGGTTGCATTTTTGAAACAGATCGTGCCAGCCAGCAACACTCCGCCCCAACAGGCCCAAAAACAGAAACCCATCCCCCTAAAACAAACCAAAAAGGCAAAAATTAGACACAAATACAAAAACAATAAGAGAAAAATCACAGGGATTTCACACAGAAACATAAACAATCAAAAC
>ERZ1740070.2045-NODE-2045-length-11945-cov-5.880656_pt1 | contig 11945 bp, 10 predicted proteins | sample MGYA00581734_ERZ1740070 | MGnify/ENA primary metagenome ERZ1740070 (study PRJEB43018, sample SAMN04849744) | marine metagenome | isolation source: floating plastic debris | place: Pacific Ocean | collected 2008-09-01 | study: EMG produced TPA metagenomics... | reverse complement strand
GGCGTCACCAAAGACCAATCGCTCAACCTCGCCTTCGTCCCCAACGACGCCACTCTCAACAGCGATACCGTACTAGAAGGCGCATATCTCCGCGACAAAGCCTACGAAGAAGAGCGTCCCATCATCTCCGACTTCCGCTTCGATGCCCGCACCCGCGAGCTACTCATGACCACCCGTTACACCCGCATCATCTCCGTCGACTCCATTACCCTCATCAACCCCCAAATGCGCATCCGCCGCATCTTCAACTACATCCGCCCCCCAGAAGGCCAGCCGCTAGATAAACTCGCCCTGGTGGGATTCGGCGTTGAGCAGAAACAAGGTGCTTAGCAAAGGCACAATTTTCGAATGTGACACGAAGTAGATAAGTTATCGTAAGAGTGCGGAGGACAGACTTACTTACAGCAGACGGACACTACAAAAGTGAAGGAAAAGGAAGGCAAATAGATGTCCAAACTACTGACGAAAACTATTAGTCTTGCCGAGTACCTATTACGGCCCTACGACCGTAAAAAGACAGAATTTGTGAATGGAAATATTGTTGATATGGCAGAAGCTTCGCCACTACATGTAATCATCATTACGTTTCTCCAGCAGCTTCTGTTTTCACATATTGAATCGCAAGACCTAAAGTTGGCCTGTTATGCAGGTACAGGGGTAGAAATTCCGCGAACGGATCGTGAAAACAATGTTCGAGATCCTGACTTAATAGTATGCGATCGCGACCAGTGGCGTGCCATGCGTTATTTGACAAAAGCAATCTTTTTAGAAGGAAATCCACCTGCACTTGCGGTTGAAGTCGCTAGCCCCGGAGACACAACTCGGGACACAGTAGATAAACGAATGGAGTATGCCTGGGCTCAGGTGCCTGAGTATTGGATTATCAACCCAGTAGATGGCTATGTTCTAGTGCTTACGCTGGATACTGACAGCAATACCTATCAGGAGACAGGCGAGTACAGAAACGCTGAATTGATTAGTTCTGCACTCTTTCCACAGCTAAAAATTTCTGCTGAAGCACTACTGTCACCAGACTAAGGTTAGCGCACACCTTCACCGAAGTAGCAGGTATTTATTGATTGCGACCAAGCCCTTCATTTCACATATGTTTAGCAAAGTACTTTGGTCTATCAGCTGACTTTTGGATGAATCTTCAGCTGCGATGGGATCTATATCACGCACAACAATCAGAAGCTGAGGCATTGAAGTCCATTCAGCCGCTCCAGATAGCTTAGTGCTGACCTCATATGCTTAGTGCTGACCTCATATGTAGAGGGATACTTCAAAAACTTTGGATAGGAGAGCCTAAACATCTCGGCATTCTTATGCAATAATTGAAAGCTGCACTGACACAAATTCTAATCGTTAGACATCATGGCAAAAGGCGTCCGTCTCGTAATTACACTCGAATGTACCGAGTGCCGTACTAACCCCGACAAACGTTCTAACGGGGTATCGCGCTACACCACCCAAAAGAACCGTCGCAATACACCCGGTCGCATAGAGCTGAAAAAGTTTTGCACACACTGTAATAAGCACACTATCCACAAAGAAATCAAATAGGGGTTGTTAGCTAGTGGGAACTCACAGCACACCTTTGAGAACTTCACTTGCTCAACAATTAACAGAATAGAAACTAGCAAAATAGATAGAGATCAAGGATTATGGCTTACTTCCGTCGTCGGGTTTCTCCCATTAAGCCGGGTGAAAAAATTGACTATAAAGATGTAGATTTGCTTCGTAAGTTTGTCACTGAGCGAGGCAAGATTTTGCCTCGTCGCATTACAGGGCTGACCTCCAAGCAGCAGCGCGACCTTACTAAGGCAATCAAGCGTGCGCGTGTCGTTGCTTTGCTGCCTTATGTAAACGAAGACGGTTAGAAGTACCCACCTATTCTGGCTTGGCGGCCGCAGTGGGTTTTAAGAATTTGTGTAGCTCAAAACAAATAAATATCAAGCTATCTGCATCTGACGAAAGACCCTTTCTTTCGTCTGTTACTTTGACTAGTAGCGCGGATAGCTTTTTTATTGGCCATTCAATCACTCACGAACCCAACAGGAAACGGTGGAAAAAGGAACGCTTGTTGAATTTAAGCTGAAAGGCTCGCCACACTTGGCAGTTGCCGATAGACCCGAAGGGAAGAAAAATTGGGTCTTAATCGATCAGCGAGGGCAGTCCCACACCATTCATCCGCGTCAGGTAATTTACGAAGTTGCTAAGGCTAGCTACGAGCCCTCTGAGATTGAAGGGTTTGTGACGCAAGCAGAAGGCTATATCGACCCTGATAATTTGGAAGTTGCCTGGGAGCTGCTGACAGAGCTAGAAGAATCAGCCACACCGGCAACGCTTGCAGAGCTGCTGTTTTCTGACCAGAGCCCGCCGCTGTGTTATGCGGCGCATCGGTTGCTCAGTAGTGACACTATTTTCTTTAAGCGAAAGGGCGACCAGTACGAACCCCGCCCAGCTTCGCAGGTAGAAGAACTTCAGCACAAGATTGCGCGTGAAGCGGCGCGGGCAGAAGAGAAGGAAGGATTCTTCAGCCGGGCGCGGGCTTTACTAGCAGGGGAAAGTGCGGTTTGGGAAAAGAGCGATCGCCCCCGACTCGAAATCGTAGAACGCTATGCCCTACTCGGCGATGAATCTACTCAAAAAGCCGCCGCCCAGGAAATTCTCACCGCCCTAGATCAAGACAAATCATCAGAAGCAGCCTTCGACTTTCTGGTCGCGCTTGGCATTTGGGAGAAGCACGAAAACTTAGCGCTTCGCCGTCGCCAAATTCCGACTCAGTTCCCAGAAGACATCGAAGAGCAAGTCGCTAAAATTCTCAATGAGCCACCAGCGGAAGAAGGGGCCGAACGGACAGACCTTACACACCTAAAGCTATACACCGTTGATGACGAGAGCACGCGCGAAATCGACGATGGCCTCAGCTGCGAAACCTTAGAAGACGGTCGCAAAAAGCTATGGATTCATATTGCGGACCCTAGCCGGTGGCTATCACTGGGCGACACGTTAGAAAGCGAAGCCCGTAAGCGTTGCACAACGGTGTACTTACCCACAGGCGTGATTCCTATGTTTCCGTTTGAGCTGGCAGCCGGGCCAATGAGTTTGGTGCAGGGGCAGGTTTGCAATGCGTTGAGCTTTGGAGTAGTGCTTGATGAAAATGGCGGAATTGAGGAGTACAGCATTCAGCCCAGTTTGGTGAAGCCGACTTACCGACTGACCTATGAAGATGCGGATGAGATGGTTGAGCTGGGGGTGACGGCAGAAGGAGAATTGCTTGCGATCGCAGCCCTAGCCAAAACCCGCCTCGCCTGGCGCAAAGCCCAAGGTGCCATCAGCATCAACCTCCCCGAATCCGTCATCAAAGTCGCTGATGACAACATCACCATCGACATCTTAGAATCCTCCAACTCGCGGGAAATGGTCGCCGAGATGATGATTCTCACCGGAGAAATCGCCGCCCGCTACGGCGAAGACAACGAAATCCCTCTCCCATTCCGCTCGCAGCCCCAGCCAGAGCTACCCCCCGAAGAAGAACTCATGCAGCTAGAAGCCGGATGGGTCCGCGACTCCGCCGTCCGCCGCTGCATGACTCGCAGCGAAATGAGCATCACCTCGGCACGCCACGCCACCCTCGGCCTCGTCCGCTACTGCCAAGTCACCTCCCCCATCCGCCGCTACACCGACCTGATGGGCCACTTTCAAATCAAAGCTCATCTGCGCGGAGAAGCGCTGCCCTTCACACCGACAGAAATGCCCGAAATCATCGCCAGCGTTTCCAACGCCGCCTACGAAGGCGTAATGGTAGAACGGCAAACCAAAAAATATTGGGCTATTGAGTTCCTACGACGGCAGGACGAAGTAGAACCAGGAAAACCATGGGACGTAATGATGGTGCGCTGGCTACGAGAGCATGAAAGCCTCGGCCTTATCATCTTCGAAGATCTAGGGTTGGAATTTGTGATGCGATTCGATAGAGCTGTAGAAGTCGGTGAGCGGCTTGTCATTCGCCTGAGCTACGCTGACCCAAGACAAGAAATGGTGCGATTTAAAGAAGTAATTACCGCAACAGAGCAAGAAGAAGTCGCTGAATCAGAACCTGTCGACAATGCTGTAGTTGAGAGCACCGAAGAAGTATCTGTTGATGTGGAGAAGTCTGTCGACTCAGCAGAAAATGCTAAGACCTAGGATTGATTGAGCGATCACACTGGCACGTCATAACCAAGGGGCAATGACTGGAATAAAAACATCTCTGTTCTTTCGATAAACTTGAAAATCAGCATCTAAGGTGAATATTGAGCTTTGGGTATATGGCTCGGCCATCTGACTAATTCAGCATCAGCCAGCGAGGCAGAAATAGAGTGATAGCGCCTTAAAAAGATTATTTATTTGCGGATTGCGAGCGCTCAGTCTAAGAAATTTCGCTACGAAGTGCTATCTATCCGAATGGTTCTCTCGTTCAATACTTGAAGCGGACGATTGTTGTGGTTAAGTAGCTTTTCGTATCGGGCGAGCTGTGCCTCTGAGAGCAAAATAGGATGACTCATTACAAGCCAAATAACGGATTCAGAACAGGGTGGGGTAGTGAGGGAGCCAATGTACCGATAGGTTGTAGTACGCGATGGTAGCAGGGCTTCAGCATTGATAGTTTTGCCAGTGCGAATCTTGTCTCCTGCTTTAAGCGGCAGGTTTTGGCTGATGGGCTGATATGCAACAGTGTCGCTCCCCGTGTCAGCATGTAGTAGTACGGCAACTACGGCTAATTCACCCACTTCGTTTTGGTGTACCAGGTGCAGTTCAGCGTCTTCTGCTCGGCCACCGATGGTGTGCTCGCTAGGGCTGTGGAAATGAAACTGTAGAAGGTCGTAGCGGGTGCCATCTAGCAATACGTAGCTACCAGGCGCGTAAGGAACCTGAACGGTGTGACCATTGTTTAGCAGATTTAATGGGACGGGCTCGTAGTGAAACTCAGGGTTGAGTAGGTCTGCATCTTCTGCGCCACCAAGATCGATGGGTGACTGAGATTTGCCACTTGCGCAGGTCGCAAATCCTGCATCAAGATCAGCCCAGAAATCGGGACCGGTTTCAGCTTGGTAAGACCAATGAATGTCGGCTGGGTTGGCGGCAGGAGGTGCCATTGCAGCTAGTGAATAGTCAGGGAGCCACAGGCTCAGTAGCCCAATCAACAGTACAGACAACACTCTTAAAGTCCTCATAACGCACGGATCTGATGGCAGGCTAGAGCATAACGCGTAGAGTATAGTGGCTCTAACGTAGAATTACTGAGGTCAGCAGCTAACGCTGTACTGGCGTGAGTTTGTCAGAGTTCAAGATCGGCTTATAGGTAAGAGACTCATAGTAAACGATTCGATTCTAGACAATGTCTGAAAACAACCAGTTTCTATACGCAACGCCTGCTGAAGCGGTTGATCAGGTCGTTCACAAGAAAGTGACTGTCGGCGATCGCACTTTTGACATCGCTTACCCTAGCAATACCGATCAGCTGCTGAATCATCCCAGCACCCACAGTGCCTTTGAGCAAGACCAATACATGCCTTACTGGGCTGAGCTGTGGCCCGCGTCGCAAATGCTCTCGAAAGCATTAATTCAACAAACATGGCCCAAAAATCACGCTGCACTAGAAATTGGCTGTGGAGTCGGGCTATCGGGGGTTGTTGCGCTTTCTTTGGGCATGCAAGTGACCTTTAGCGACTACGATAAAACTGCTGTAGAATTTGCGGCGCGCAATGCGATCGCAAATAAACTCAACAACTTTAAAACTCTCCCACTCGACTGGCGGGTTCCACCAAAACAACAGTTCCCCCTCATTCTGGCAGCCGATGTCATTTACGAAGAGCGCAATATCCCGCCGCTAATTTCCTTCATTAGTGAGGTGCTCACACCGGGGGGTCTCTGCTTACTTAGCGACCCAGACCGCTCTACCCGAGGCGGCTTTCGCTATGCACTCAGGCAAGCCAAGCTGCCATTCACCCGGCAAAAGATGACAGCCGAAGGTCCAGAAAATAGAATTGTCACTGGCAGCGTGTACCACATTCAACAAGCGTCTTGCTAAGAGAAGGCTGTTTACGGCAGCGAACTGGAGACAGCCGGTCGCTTCAGCACCCTAAATACAATGAAGGTAAATGCCAGCAACCAAACCGCAGAGAAAAACACCAGCGAAAAACTAGCTTCTAATGCCTCTACGCTGAACACAGCAGGAGAGGGAATCACACTATTTGCGCTGGTAAGCAGCAAAAAGGTCGCCATATTGTTTGCCGCGTGTACACCCAGCGCCAACTCTAGCGTGTTGTCTTTAACCGTGAGCCAAGCTAAAAAAGCGGCAATCATAAAATAGTACGCCGCTAAGCTAGCCATGCCATGCCAGCTCTTTTGTGTCGTTACCTCAGGGTTTGATAGATGCAACAGCGCAAACAACAGCGACGATAAAACAATCGCAGGCCACTTACCCAGGCGATAGCCAATGCCTTGCAGCAGATAACCCCGAAAGAACAGTTCTTCTGTGGCAATCTGTAGCGGTGTGAGCAGCGCAATTATCGGGATAAACGCTAAGAATGAGCCCAGCTGAAAATTCAGCGTAAATTCTTCTGGAGAAAGGGCATAGCTCGCTAAAATCTCTAGCACTTTTAGCAGAGAAAATACGCTAAAGCCTTGGACGATACGCAGCCAGCTAATGCGGACATAGGGCGTGATGAGCGATCGCAGCCCCCGACCGTGAAAGAGCCTCAGCGCAAAGTAAATTCCCAGCAAAAAGAACGGAAACGCTAGGTTGTACACAATGTAAAGAACCAGCGGCGGCACACCGACGAACAGAGGCGCGCCAGCAGCGATCACATCCGGATCAGCCAGCCCAGTCGCCAAGCTACCGTCGTTTTCAACGTAAAGAACAAACAGCCCCAACGTGAGCGTACTGCCAAAAACAAACAAAAAAAGCGTCAGCGTAGAACCTAAAAGGTAGCGCCACCAGTCATTTTTGCCCTGACTGGCCAACCGAAGATAAGCGTTCGACATAAGGGAGCGGAATACCGAATGTGATGAGGTCTAAATCAAGACACTCCCTGTATCCGTATTTTAACTTAATTTGCTATTCCGAGTCAGCATCTAGCGCCGCGTCCGACTCAGCCGCAGACAATAGTTCACTTAGCGCTTTCGCTCCACTATCAATCAGTTCGGCCATTACGCTCATTGGCCTCTGCTGAGGCACTACCGGTGGCTGAGGGGCAACGACTGGCGTTATCTTTTGGTGTAAAAAAGCATACACCGCCTGATGTCCTCCTTTTGCCGCTAGCGACAGCGCGGTTTCATCGGCATCTGTAGAGGTCACCAGCGCACCTTTTTCTACCAAGAACCGGACAACAGCAAGCTGTCCAGCAGCGGCAGCGGCCATCAAAGCGGTGCGGCCATTTACATCTTCTGCATTTAGATACGCACCTGCGCTTAGCAGCAACCGAACAATGCCGAGATGTCCTCGCTCAGCGGCGCTGCCCAAAGGCAAAGACTCATAGCCATTATTCACATTGGCACGGGCAGACACGAGCATCTGCACAATTTCTGCATACCCTTGAGCGGCTGCCGTCACCAGCACAGGGGTGTCGTACCAGTTAGCCGGTCGCAAGTCTACGTCAGCTTTAATCAAAGCCTTTACAGCATCGATGTTATTGCCAGCAACCGCATCGACTAGGGATATGTCAGTAAGATCTTTATCAGGATCAGCAGTCATAGGGGGGCTCACTTGCTTTCTAGGCCAGTTGAGTTGGGGCGGCTCAGGCTTAGGGCTGATAGCAGATGGCGCGGGAGCAGAGACGGCAACAGTAGAACGTACTAGAGTGGTCGACGATGATGCAGCTGACGTCAAAGCTTTATCGGCAGAAGGTGTTAGCGCAAAGGCACGAGGCGCAGAGGCGCGGTGCTGAAACGACTGCGATGTAGATAACGCTGCTTTTTTCATAGTCCCGATAGTAGCTAAAAGAATAAACGAATGGAGAAGTAAGCAATTGTGAGGAAAATAACAGATTCAGCTGATATAAATTCTCGGCAAGAATGCTTACAGGTTGTAGGTGCAAGTGGAATGCAGCCATAGAGTGCCCGTGATCTTGCCTTATCTCCAGCCTCATCAGAGTGTACGTAGAGGGTAAATAGACCTAGCCCTACATAAATACCCCACCTATAAGCCCTGGAGAAGGAGGGCATTGGAGAACCGTATAATCGTGCGTTCTCTGCTGCTATCAACACCAGCTATTTGAAGATTCATCGGAATGCCAGTCATATCGGGACATATCGATAGGCACAATCACCAGACCACAAACCCTTCAGCCTTCATGCAAGGAATGAACCCCATAGCCAGCAGGCACTAGCAGCGTATAATGCTTCGCTCAGACAGATTATTAAGTTTTGTTAAGATAGCAGAAGAAGTATCCTGTTTTATGGATCATTCCGTAGAAATACGTGTAATCGGCGGCTACAGCAGTGCCTTCTGGCGCTCTCGTTCTAGCTGTAGCGATTGGATGCGCGCTAAAGTGCCTTCAGGAATCGCCGAAATGAGCTGCTGAGTGTATTCGCGGCGAGGGCGCTGGTAGATATCTTCGGCAGGGCCAATTTCTTCTACCTTGCCTTGGTTCATCACCATGATGCGATCGCTCATAAACTTCACTACACCCAAATCGTGAGAGATAAAGATGTAGGTAAGCTTGAACTCCTCTTGCAGCTCTTTGAGCAGGTTTAGCACTTGCGCCTGTACAGAAACATCTAGCGCCGATACTGATTCATCACAAATAATAAATTTGGGGCTGAGTGCCAGCGCCCGAGCGATGCACACCCGCTGCCGCTGACCGCCAGAGAACTCATGGGGAAAGCGGTTGATCGCAGCCGGATCGAGGCCCACCCGCTCTAGCAGATACTCTACGCGCTCTTTGAGGTTGCGCTTGCGGCGCATAACACCGTGAATTTTCAGGGGTTCTGCGATCGCAGCCCCAATACTCATCCTGGGGTTCAAAGAGCTGTATGGGTCTTGAAAGATAATCTGCATCTCACGGCGGCGCTTCCGAATCTGCCAACTGTTCAACCGGGTAAGGTCGCGGCCTTCAAACCATACTCGCCCACTCATCGGCTTAATCAGCTGCAATAGGGAGCGCCCCAGCGTAGTTTTGCCACAGCCCGACTCACCCACTAGGCCAAAGGTCTCGCCCTTGTACACCCGAAAAGACACGTCGTTTACGGCCATCACATAGCGCTCTACCCGACCAAAGACACCCTGCACTGGGAAGCCGACTTTAAGATTTTCAACCGTTAGCAGCGGACCTTTATCTTCCAATTCTTCTAGGCGAATTTGCATTTCGCGAGGGCTAATTTCCTGCTCAGGTGGCAGCCCCGAACCAAAATCGTCCTGAGGCTTGGCAATAATCTGCGGTTCACCTTCTGGGCTCACCACCTCTTCCATGTAGTCCGATACGGTTGGCAGCTCGCGCAGCCTTTGGCTTGGCTTAGGACGGCACGCTAGCAAGCCACGGGTGTAGGGATGGCTGGGTCGCTCAAAAACATCTAGCACCGATCCTGTTTCAACAATGTTGCCGCGATACATCACCGCTACGTGGTCAGCAATTTCAGCAATGATGCCAAGATCGTGGGTGATAAACACCATCGACATGCCTCTGCGATCGCGCAGCTCACGCATCAAGTCAAGAATCGTCGCCTGTACCGTCACATCCAATGCGGTCGTTGGCTCATCGGCAATCAGCAGCGATGGATTGGAAGACAGGGCCATCGCAATCATCAGACGCTGAATTTGCCCGCCAGACATCTGATGCGGAAAGCGATCGAGCATCGCCTGCTGCCGCTTTTTTACCTCACGGCTAATCATCGCCGTGTTTTCGCTGTCAAGCTCCTTGCGAATTTGCTCAAATAGTTTTACTTCAGGCGGCAGCAGCTTTACCTCTTGTAGCTGTGCGATCGCAATTTCATGCGCCTTATTTTTAGATACCTTCTGGTGCTGAAGAATGGCCTCAATCAGCTGAAACCCGCAGGTGTAAACCGGGTTCAAAGAACTCATCGGCTCCTGAAAAATCATCGCGATTTGGCCACCGCGATACTGGCGCATCTTGCGCGCGGGCACCTGCCTAAGGTCGATCACGGGCCGATCGTCCGGCTTAAAAATAATACGTCCACCTGTCACCCGTCCTGGGGGGCTCGGGACCAGTCCCATAATCGCTAGCGATGTCACCGACTTCCCCGACCCTGATTCCCCCACGATGCCAATCGTTTGTCCGCGCTGTAGCTTAAACGAAATGTCATTGACCGCAACCGTCCCTACCGACTGGCTATCACCAGAAGCAAATTCAACAGTTAGGCCCTGAACATCTAAGATGGTGTCACTCATAAGAGATAGAAGTTTGGCAATAAAGGCTAGGCACCGAAGCAAGTTATGCCTAGGAAGTCACCACAAAAATGATGAAAACAACGGTTTAGCAAGCATCATATCAGCGATGTCCCAGAATGACACTTTAGTATTTTGTCAAAATTAGTTCTGACTACCACGCTACTCACTGGCACTTACGACCGGCACTCAGGTGTGTCTCTATTCCTCATCCGCAGCACTCGCCGCCTTACTGTCCACCGGCACCATAGTGTGTTTTCCAAATGATTCAACTCGCGATCGCCATCCTCATCGTCATTCTGGGCTCAGCGCTCTGCTCTGGCACCGAAACCGCGCTCCTTTCTATTCCCCTCATCCAGGCCAAGCAGCTCGCACAAAACAAACCTAGCCCGGCGGCCAGCGCGCTGCTTTCTGTACGCCAAAAGGTCTCTCGGCCGATCGCCAGCATTGTTATCCTCAACAATATTTTTAATATCGTCGGCACTAGCGTCGTCAGCGGCATCGCCAGCAAAACCTTCAACAGCGCAGGCGAAACCATCACCATTGGCGTCCTCACCTTTTCCCTCATTCTCTTCGCCGAAATCCTGCCGAAAACCCTAGGAGAGCGCTACGCCGAAAAAATTGGCCTTACCGTCGCCATTCCCGTACGCGGTGGCACCTTCCTCTTTACCCCAATGATCTGGGTACTAGAGCGGATTACAGCGCCCCTCACCAAAGGCAGCCGTCGGCCCATCACCAACGAATCCGAGATTAAGCTACTCACTTTTTTGGGCTATCAAGAAGGCCTGATCGAAGATGACGAAGTCGAAATGATTGACCGCGTCTTTCGGCTAAACGACCTGATGGCGGCCGACATCATGACCCCTCGCGTCGCCATTACCTTCATCTCAGGCAACGCCATCCTCCGCGAAATTCAAGACGAAATCATTGGCTCTCAGCACACCCGCATCCTTGTGATCGAAGATGATTTGGATCATGTCATCGGTGTCGCCCTCAAAGCCGAGCTGCTCAGTGCCCTTGTACAGGGCAACGGCGACGCCCAAATCAGAAGCATCATGCGCCAAGTGCACTACGTACCCGACACCGAGCGCACCGATAGTTTGATCAAAACCTTTCAAAACTTGCGTGAACATCTCATGGTCGTTGTCGATGAGTACGGCGGCGTTTCGGGTGTCGTCACCCTGGAAGACACCCTCGAAGTGCTGACAGGCGAAATTGTTGACGAAACCGATCGCAATGTCGATTTGCAGGCGCTGGCTCGTCAGCGGCAAAAGAGAATTCTCCGGCGGAGCGGCTTTCGGAAAAGCCCGCAAAGGCAGAAGCAAACGGTAGATCCGGGAAAAGAATAGTCTTTGAAGGTACTCTGGTGCGATGTCAGCACTTGATTTGAGGGTTGTTTCTTTTGGGAGAGAGGGAGAAGTGTATATCGTGCGCTCCCTTGCTGCTCAGCACTTAACAACCCTAATTCACCCAACCAAATCCAACAATGAGATGGTGGGGGGTGAACTAGCTAAAAGCGCTTGTATTAATATGGTTTCATTGCGTATGCTAAGTG
>ERZ1740070.2042-NODE-2042-length-11955-cov-4.811765_pt1 | contig 11955 bp, 8 predicted proteins | sample MGYA00581734_ERZ1740070 | MGnify/ENA primary metagenome ERZ1740070 (study PRJEB43018, sample SAMN04849744) | marine metagenome | isolation source: floating plastic debris | place: Pacific Ocean | collected 2008-09-01 | study: EMG produced TPA metagenomics... | reverse complement strand
CGGGCAAGACCCTCATCGCTCGCACCATCGCGCACGAGGCCGACGCGGCGTTCTTCACCATCTCCGGCCCCGAGATCGTGCACAAGCACTACGGCGAGAGCGAGAAGCACCTGCGCGACGTCTTCGCCAAAGCGGCCGCCGCATCCCCCGCGATTGTCTTCATCGACGAGATCGACTCGATCGCACCCAAGCGAGACAGCGTCGAGGGCGAGGTCGAGAAGCGCATCGTGGCGCAGCTCCTGGCGCTGATGGACGGCCTGACGCGCCGCGACAACCTCATCGTGATCGCCGCGACAAACCTGCCCAACAGCATCGACCCCGCGCTGCGCCGCCCCGGTCGATTCGATCGCGAGATCGAGATCCCGATCCCCGACGCCGGCGGGCGTCGCCAGATCCTCGACATCCATACGCGGGGCATGCCGCTGCGAGACGATGTCGAGCTGGGCGAACTCGCCTCGATCGCGCACGGGTACGTCGGCGCCGACCTCGAGGCCCTCTGCCGCGAGGCCGCGATGAGCTGCCTCCGCCGGGTCATGCTCGAAGCGGGCACGCGTGACCTCTCGGCCGAGGTGATCCGCACGCTCGATGTCTCGATGGACGACTTCCGCGCGGGCCTGCGCGAGGTCGAGCCCAGCGCCATCCGCGAGGTCTTCGTCGAACGCCCGAACGTCTCGTGGGATGAGATCGGCGGGCTGGGTGAGGTGAAGTCACGGTTGATCGAAGCGGTCGAGTGGCCCCTGCGCCACGCGGGTCTGTTCCGCGAGGCCGGCGTTCGCCCGCCGCGCGGCATCCTGCTCGCCGGACCGCCCGGCATGGGCAAGACCCTCCTCGCGCGGGCCCTCGCGTCGCAGACAGAGGCAAACTTCATCAGCATCAAGGGCCCCGAGCTGATGAGCCGGTTCGTCGGTGAGAGCGAGCGGCGCCTGCGCGAGGTCTTCCGCAAAGCGCGCCAGGCCTCGCCCTGCATCATCTTCTTCGACGAGATCGACGCGCTGGTGGGCAAACGCGGGCTGAGCGGCAATGACCCCGTCGGGGATCGCGTGATCGCCCAGTTCCTCGCCGAGGTCGACGGCGTCGAACAGCTCGACGGCGTGCTCGTGCTCGGCGCGACCAACCGGCGCGACCGTCTGGACCCCGCGCTGCTCAGGCCCGGGCGCTTCGACGAGGTCGTCGAACTCACAGCGCTCGATGAAGCCGCGCGTCGTGAGGTGCTGCTCGTTCACCTGCTTGATCGTCCGCTCGCGGACCGGGGCGCGCCAGAAACGCTCGCGGCCGATCTCGCGAAGCGCAGCGAGGGCGCGAGCGGGGCACAGCTGGCCGGTATTGTCCGGCGTGCGGCGATGTCGGCCGTCCGGCGCGCGGTGCGCGCGGGCGAGGCCGGCCGACAGATCGGGCCCGAAATGACACCCGATGATCTCAACGATGCGCTGCACGAGGCGCTCGCTCGCGACGCGAGCGGGGAGGCCGCGTGATGACGACGATCAACGCCCCGGCGACCGAATCGCCCGCCGCGCACGCGACGCGCCTCATGCTCGCGGCCGTCTGCCCGGGCGGATCGCTTGATGGTGCACAGGTGCCCGCTGGCCTCGGGGGCTATGAGCCCGATCAGCATGCGCAGGTACTGAGCGTCGCGGGCTTCGACGCGTTGGTTGTCGCGGTGCCGCATGGGTACATCGAAGGCGACGCGGGCGAGGAACGCCTGCGCGACGTCGCCTGGCTCGGGCCGCGGGCCCGGCGCCACGACGAACTCGTCCGTCTCGCGATGCGCGCCGGGCCGACGCTCCCTGTCGGCTTCGCGAGCCTGTTCAGCGGCGACGCGGCGATCGAACGCACCCTCACGATTCACGCCGCGGAGATCCGCCGCCACTTCGAGCACACCTCGGGCTGCGAGGAGTGGTCGGTGCGGCTGATGGGCGATCGCGCCGCGATCGTCGAGCGAGAGCTGGACACGCTCGTCGGCGACGCGGGGACGGGCGCCGGATACCTCGCGCGCCGCCGCCTGCACCCGCGCGCGCAGGGTCGCGCCGACGCGTGGTGTCTCGAGCGGGCCGACCGCTTGCTCGAGGCGCTCGCAGACGTGGTTGTGGAGGCGAGCGAACGCCCGGTCGTGAGTGCCCGCCGAGACGACGGAACCGATGCGCTGACGCACGACGCGTTGCTCGTCCCGGCGCGCGAGCAGGGCGCGTTCGAGGCGAGGCTCGAGGCCGTCGCGCCCGAGCTCGAGGCGGACGGGCTTGACATCGAGCTCAGCGGGCCCTGGCCTGTGTTCTCCTTCTGCCCGGTGCTGAGGGGTATGTCGAGCGAGACATCGGGCGATCGCGGCGACCGGGCGCCCGAAGGGACTCGGACATGATCCTCGAGCCCAAGCCGCCGGCGGCCCGTGCGCTCGCGCCGGTCGCGGTCGTGCGGTCTGGTGACCTCGAGCGCGCGGGCCAGGCGTGGGGCAGGCGCACGATGTCGGTGGTGCCCGGTCCGGGTGTCGCGCTGCTGGCGACCGATCCGCCCTTGGCTCCGCAGAGCGCTTTCGACCTTGCCGATCGCCTCGCGTCGCATGTGCCAACGGTCCCGGTGCAGGCCGGCGCGTTGTTCGACGATGCAGACGCAGCCCGGCGCTTCGTGCGCGCAGGGGCAACACGCTTCGATGAGTTGCTTGAGGTGGCACAGCATCACGAGGAATGGTCGATCCGCCTGCGGTATGCGGGCCACCCCGCTGAGCCGTCGGGCGATGAAACCGGCGACGCCGGCTACCTCGGCCGGCGCAGGCGCGAAAACGCGCAGCGCGACGGTATCCCGCCCTGGGCGCTCGCCGACCTCGAGCGTTGCTCGGCTGCGTTGGGCCCGATTGTCGAGCAAACGCGCTGGCTCGCGGGCACCGAGGGCGACGCGTCGCTCGCCCTGCTCGTGGCGCGCGGCACCGACGACCGCGTCGAGCGCACGTTCCGATCGTTCGCGAGCGGGCTGGCGAGCATGTCGGTGCTCAGCGGGCCCTACCCGATCTACAGCTTCTGCACGCTAGCCTGAGCGGGCGGCGCGGGCGAGGGCTGCGTTGGTGCTGCGCTCAGGGAGCCAGCAGGCCGGCGCTGACACGGGCGAGGTCGCTGTGCAGCGCACGGTCGCGATCGAACGGCGTGTACGCGGGGAGCGCCGCCGGGCGTGCGGCAACACGCCCCGGCGCCCGCCCTCTGTTTCGGAGGTGCGCCAGCTGATCGAGCGCGATCGCGAGCACGCCCAGCACCGCGCCGAGGCGGTCGGTCTGCCCGAGCGCCGCGCGTGCCGCGAGCGTGCCCATGGAGACGACGTCCTGGTTGCGTCCGTTGGTGGGGATGCTCGCGATCGCGGAGGGGGTCGCGTGGTGTCGCATCTCGGCGATGACGGCGGTCGCGGTGATCTGTGCGCCGGCCATCCCGCTGGTGGCGCCGGGCTCGGACGCGAGCAGCAGCGGGGCCCCGCCGTTGAGGTCGGGGTTGCAGAGCACGTCGAGCTGTCGCTCGGCGACGACGCCCGCGTGCACGAGGGCCGTGTTGATCGTGTCGCTGGCGAAGGCGATCTGCTGCCCCTGGAAGTTGCCCCCGTGCAGCACGGCGCCGGACGCGACGACGGGGTTGTCGTTCACCCCGTTCAGCTCGCGCTCCACGAGCGCCCGCGCGTGCTCGAGCTGATCGCGCGCGGCGCCCAGAAACTGCGGCGCGCACCGGACGGAGTACACCTCTTGCAAGGGCCTTCCCTCGTCCTGCACATCGCCCTCGGCGAGCGCTTCGCGCCGGATGTTGGCCGCCGAGACGCGCTGCCCGACGTGACCCCGGGCGGCGTGCAGGCGGTCGTCGAGCGCGGGCAAGCGTGCGCCCAGTGCTCGGTAGAGCCAGCCGGTGAGCGTCTCGGCGCGGGCGAGCAGGCGCTCGGCCCGTGCGCACGCGATCGCGGCGTAGGCGGTCATGAAGCTCGTCCCGTTCACCAGCGCGAGCGCGTCGCGCCCGGGCAGGTCGACGGGCGACATGCCGGCGATCGCGAGCGCGTCGGCTGCGTCGATCGTCGCGCTCCCGGGTGAGAGCACGCGCCCCTCGCCGGTCAGCACCCGCGCGGCGTGGGCCAGGGGGATCAGGTCGCCGCTCGCGCCCACCGAGCCCACCTCGGGGATCGCCGGCAGCACATTGTGATTGAGCAGCGCGAGGAACCCCTCGGCGACCGCGGGGTTGATTCCGCTCATCCCTTGCGCGAGCGTGTTCGCCCGGCACAGCAGCGTGGCCCGCACGATCTCGGGCGACGCAAGCGGGCCCCACCCGGCGCCGAGGTGCGCGATCAGGCCGGTGCCCTGAGCGCACGCGTTGCTGTCGGCGGCGTACTGGACCAACGGGCCGAACCCGGTCGTGAGACCATAAACCTCTTCGCCCGCGTCGACCGCCTCGTGCAACGCTCCGCGTGAGGCGTGCATCGCCACGATCGCCTCGGCGGCGAACGCGACCCGGGGCGAGCCGTCGCCGCGTGAGACAGCCTCAACATCCGCGCACGTCAGGGGCCGCGCCGCCGCGAGCCTGAGCACGCCCGTCTCGGCGGTGGTGATGGCGGTCGTGCCGGGTGCTGCACTGGGTGGCGTCATCGAGCTTCTCCCGCGTCGATCAGTCGTTTGATGGCTCTCCGATCGACCTCGCCCTTGGGGGTGCGCAGGTCCGAGTGATCGGGACGGAGGTCGACGTGCCGCACCGCGCGCCCGAGCGCTCCCAGCGCGCGGATCGCGCCCGGCGTCTGCGCGGTGCTTCCCCCCAGGAGCACCAGGCAGATGCCGTCGTTCTGCGGCAGGATCACCGGTTCGATGCCGGGCGGCAGCGTGGATCGCAGCGTGCTCTCGGCCTGCGCGGCGTGCACCATGCGCCCATTGGGCAGCTTGAAGCTCGCGTCGACGCGCCCGATGAAGCGGTACCCCAGGCCGGTCTCTTCTGCGAGATCGCCCGTGTCGAGCCAGCGGCCCGGCGCCAGTCGGGTGATGCCCGCGTCGTGCGCGTACCCGGCGCAGACGTTGGGCCCGCGGACGAGCAGCCGCCCTGTTTCGTCGAGGCGGGTGTCACACCCGATCGGGCGTCCGAGCAGGGCGGGCGCAAAGACGCCCGGCTCGCCGAGCGTGATGCCGGGCGATGCTTCGGTCTGTCCGTAGCCGACGCGCAGGGCGGTGGCGTTGAGCGCGGATGCGGCGCGAGCGTCGACGGGTGCGCCGCCGATGATCCCGCCTCGCAGGGCGCGCAGCGTTGCCTCGCCCCCCGCGGTCTCGAGCAGGCGCCGGGCCTGGAGGGGGACCATGGACAGGTGCGTGACGCCGTTGTCGGCGATGGTCCGCAGTGCGCGGTGCGGGTCGCGGGCGGAGGGCGGATCGACGACCACGGTCGCGCCGCGGAGCAACGCGGGCAGCGCGTCGATCAGCAGCCCGAACGCGTGGCTCCAGGGCAGCACGCTCAGCACCGTCGCGCCGGAGAGGCCCATCGCCTCGGCGTGGGTGTGCAGGTTGGCGAGCACGTTGGTGTGGCTGAGCGCGATCCAGCGTGAGGGGGCGGTGGTCCCGCTGGTGCGCATGAGCAGCGCGATGGGGTCGAGGTGGTCGGTCTCTCGGAACGTGGCTGGCCTCGCGCGCGCGTCGTTCGCCGGGGCGACGTCGAGCGGGCAGCCCGCGCGATCGTGCCCGATGACGTGCGGGCCCCGGGCGCCCGGCGCGATCAGCAGACGCGCATCGAGTGATTCGAGCAGGCGCACGGGCAGGCTGTCGGCGTCGGCGGGGGGGTCGGTGAGGGCGGCGGCGAGGCCGTCCCACCAGCACGCGAGCAGCGGCATCAGCAGGCCGGGCCCGGGCGGGCTGGCGATCACCACCCGATCGCCGGCGCGCAGGCCCATCGATCGGAACCGCTTGACCCACAAACGCGTCCCGGCCCAGATCGACGCGGCGGGCGTGGCCCAGCCGTCGCCCGCGAGAACGGGTGTGCTGCGGCCTCGGAAGCGTGCGTGCAGCAGCTCGCGCATCGGCGCGTGGGGCAGGACAGGCACGGCGACGTCCGTGTGCGCTTCGAGGGTCGGGAGTTGGGTCGAGGGTTGGGTCGCGTGCCGGTGTGCGCCGGTGCGCGCGGTCGGCGGGGGGGCTGGCTGCATAAGCCGGGCGCCGAGGCGTGTGCCCCGACGCCCGGTGGAGGGGGGTCGGTCGAATCGGTCTGGGTCGGGCGCGGCTCGCCCGGGCGCCGCGCGGGCGTCGCTCAGGCCTGCATCAGGCGGCGCTGCGGAGCGGCGCCGCGAGGAACTCGGTGATCTTCTCGATGTCGCTCTGCTCGAGCAGCTCTTCGACGGTCATGAGCAGCGTGCTCACGCCCGTCGCACGCAGCGCGTCGACGGGGTCGCACGTGCCCGAGCGGAAGACCGTGTAGTTGATCTTGGTGTTCAGCGCGATCCACTTGCTCTTGAGCTCGACGTAGTTGATCGCCAGCGTGGTCTCGATCTCGTCGGGGTCTTCGATGGTCGTGACCAGCGTGACGAGCTGGTCGCGCAGCCCGCCGATCCAGCCGACGACCTCGGCGACAAGCGCGTCGGGGTTGCTCGCGCCCGAGCCGGCGGCGAATTCGCCCAGACCGGCTCGGAGTTCGTCGAGCGAGTACGCATTCAGGGCGGTGGTCACGCGATCTGCAGACATGGCGGTCTCCGGTGTGGGTTCGGGCTTCGCCCCCGCGGGGGCGAGCGAGTGCGCCGGTGTGGGCGGGCGATGCATCGGCTCCCGCGGCCCGACAATCGGCGGTTGCCCGGGGATCCCTCCGTGAAAGGGTCGGCTGGGCGCACCCAAACCCGTCAACGGGTGCGTGGCGTCCTGCGGATCGTGTGCGCGGGCCCCAGAGCGGCGCGGTTCTGAGGCGGTCGCACCCGACGCGGGGAACCCGAGGGCCCGGCGCGGGCTCAAGGGCGGAGTGCGAAGCCTGAGCGAGGCGGGAATGAATCCCGGCGAAAGTGCGTTTCGAAGGTGCTGACGGGCGACCAAGGGGCGCTCGTGTACGCCGAGGCCCGGGCCGAGCGGGTTGGAGTGTGAATCGGATGGACAGGGACACGCGGGTCTACGACGACATCTTCCAGCTCTTGCCGAGCGAGGAGAACCCCACGCCGCTGGTGCGGATCAACGCGCTCGCCCCGGCGGCGGGGTTCGATCTGTTCGCCAAGCTTGAGTGGATGAACCCGTTCGGATCGGTCAAGGACCGGGCCGCGTCATTCCTCATCCGCTCGCTCGAGGCCCAGGGCAAGCTGTCGGGCGAGCGCGGCATGGTCGAGCCGACCAGCGGCAACACCGGGCTCAGCCTCGCGGTGATGGCGTCGGCCAAGGGCTACCCCATGCGGGCGGTCGTGCCCGACAAGGTGCCGCTGACCAAGAAGGCGCTGCTCAAGATGGCCGGCGCTGAGCTTGATGTCATCAACGACAACCTCTGCCCCGCGCCGGGGCTGGGCGAGGGCTCGATCGCGATCGCCAAGACCCACGCCAAGGCCCAGCCCGACCGCTACGCGATGCCCAACCAGTACGAGAACACGGAGAACACCCGGGCCCACGAGGAGACGACCGGCCCGGAGATCTGGCGTCAGACCGGGGGCAAGATCACCCATTTCTTCGCGAGCCTGGGCACCGCGGGCACGATCGTCGGGACCGGGCGGTACCTCAAGCGAAAGAACCCGGATATCAAGCTCATCGTCGTGGTGCCCGACGAGGGGCACGACGTGCCCGGCCTGCGCACACCGGCCGAGCTGGCGACGACCAACCTCTTTGAAGAGGACCTCGTCGACGAGATCGTCGAGGTCGAGGGCGAGCTGGCGTTCCGGACCGCACTGGAGCTGATCCGCAAAGAGGGCCTGCTCGCCGGGCCCAGCAGCGGGCTGATCTTCGAGGGCGCTCGGCGGGTGCTCTCGCGCGACCCCGACGCGGTCCGCGGGGGGGTCGGCGTGGCCTTGTTCTGCGACGACGCGTTCAAGTATGTGGACAGTTTCATCAAGCACGTGCCCGAACTGGCGGAAGACACCGCACCCTGAGCACAACGGGTGCGTATAGCAGCGGGCCGCGTTCCCGCCGCCGCCCGCGTGCGGGGACGGCAGCGGCCCCTCGAGGAGTGACAGCGATGACCGATTATGCGAACACCGACGTCCTGGTCACCACCGACTGGGTCAAGCAGCACATGGACGACGCGTCGATCAAGCTGGTCGAGGTCGATGTCGACACGAAGGCCTACGACGCCGGGCACATCCCCGGCTCGGTCGGGTTCAACTGGGAGACCGAGCTCCAGGACCAGGTCAGCCGCGACATCCTCTCCAAGGAAGACTTCGAGAGGCTCATCGGCGGCGCGGGCATCGCCCCGGGCGACACCGTCGTGCTCTACGGCGACCACAACAACTGGTTCGCGGCCTACGCGTTCTGGCTCTTCAAGCTCTACGGGCACGAGGACGTCCGCATGATGAACGGCGGGCGACAGAAGTGGCTCGACGAAGACGACAAGCCGCTGACCGTCGACCCCACGCCCCTCACACCCAAGGCCTACGAGGCCAAGGACGCCGACCTCTCGCTGCGGGCCCGCGTGATGGACGTGCTCAAGATCGTCGAGGCGGGCGACCACAACCTCGTCGACGTGCGCAGCACCGACGAGTTCACCGGCAAGGTCATCGCGCCCCCCGGCATGAGCGAAACCGCCCAACGCGGCGGGCACATCCCGGGCGCCGCCAGCGTGCCTTGGGCCTCGGCGGTCCAGAGCGACGGGACGTTCAAGTCCGCCGACGACCTCCGCGCGATCTACTTCGACGGCGCCGGCGTCGACGCGGGCAAGCCCACCGTCGCTTACTGCCGCATCGGCGAGCGCAGCAGCCACACGTGGTTCGTGCTCAAGTACTTGCTCGGGCTCGAAAATGTCCGCAACTACGACGGCTCCTGGACCGAATACGGTTCCATGGTCGGTGTGCCGATCGAACGCGGCACGGCCCATGCACGCAAGGCCGAGCCCGCGACAGCCTGACCGTTTTCGGCGCTCATTCGGCCCACATTCGGCGCGTGAGGCTCACCGCCGCTCGCCCAGCAAGCCCAGCAAGCTAGGCAACGCCCGCGACGACCCGTTCCTCCCCCTGGGTTCCGCGGGCGTTGTCATGGCGCGGGTGAGCTCACAACCACAGCCGGGCCGGCGTCGACGAGCCCGGCGACGCTGTACCGCTCCCAGCGCGATCCGTCCGGATCGATGACGAGGAGCAGGTCGACGTCAGCGATGAGTTCGATCACGATGTCCTCGTCTTCGTGCGTGACACGAAAACGACCCGAGCCGCCGATCCCAGCGATCGATCCGGCGGCATCTTCGATCGAGGTCGCGGACCAGACTCCGGTGCGGGGCGGCTCATCAAACCGCAGCGCCCCAGCGATGGCAACTCGGTCGCCGTCGTACAACGCGAAGGCCCATGCGCGCTGCGTCGGTCGTCCGAACGTATCGCAGGTTGCGCAGGTTGCTGGCCTCTCTTGCACCACGGGGGAGTCACACCCGGCGGCTAGGAGTGCCTTCAAGAGCATGCACGCTGTCATGAGCATCACGCGTCGCATCGATGACTCCCATCACGGCCCCGGGCATCCGCGATGATCCGCAGCACCGACATCCTGAGTGTCGTCGGCTGCGAGTGTGGTGACATCAACGTGACAGTCGGCGCAGAGAAAGGGCCGCGCTGCCCACGAGAGCAGCACGGCCCGGGTGGTGCGTCGGCCCGGTCCCGCGGTCAGGCGGAGTCGGGCCGGGGTCGCCGGGTTCAGAACTCGCCGAGCAGGAGGATCACATCGAAGATGTCGAAGACACCGTTGGCGTCCAGGTCGGCCAGCGGGTTGCCCGCGTCGAAGAGCGCGAGGTACTCGATGACGTCGAAGACGTCGAGCCCGTTGCCCGCCGAGAAGTCGAACGCGCTGCCCACGGGCGAGTCGGCCCGGACTTCAACGTCGTCGAGGTTCCAGCCGGGGTAGGTGACCGAGGTGTCGGTCGGGCCCAGGTACCAGCGGATCTCGATGGTCGACGCGCCGTCGAACTGCGAGACGTCGTAGGACTGGAGGGTCCACGCGGCGTCGCCGAACGAGCCGCCCTCGTGCGCCCAGACGAGTTCCCACGCGCCGCCGTCGGCCCGCGCCTCGACACCCGCCTGATCGAAGCTGGAGCTCTCCATCCCGAGCCAGCGCCGGAACTGGATCGCGAGCCCGGTCTCACCCTCGACGTTGATCGGGTCGGTGGTGAGGTATTCGACGGGCAGGTTGTTGGCGTAGTTGCCGCTGAGGTTGTTGCCGAAGACGTTGTCCCCGGTGAAGCCGTTGGTGGGGTCGGGGCCGCTGGAGCCGGCGCCGCCCGAGCCCGAGGGCGTGCCGAAGTCCCAGCTCCCCTCGCGGGCCCAGCCCGGGTCGCTCTCGAAGCCGAAGGATGCGATCGCGGCGGTCTCGTCGCTGACGACGTCGATCGTCGCGGTGCCGGGCGCCGAGGCCGAGCCCAGTCGCCCTTCGAAGTCGAACGAGTCGTTGCCCAGGAAGCCGATGTTGGCGCGGTAGGTCAGGGTGTCGCCGGCGAGCGTCGCGGGCACGCTCAGGATCGCCTCACCGGTCGCCTTGTCCCAGATGACCCCGCCGGCGGGCAGGCTGGTGACCACGATGTCGGTGTTTGCCGGGTCGATCGAGTCGACCTGAAGCGCGATGTCGCCCGACTGGTGGATCTGGATCGTCGCCGAGGCGTCGCTGACCTGGGGCGGGCAGTCGCCCGCCTGCTCGGCCACGCGGAGGCTCCACGCGTTGAGCGTGCCGGTGTCCGAACCGGCGTTGTCGCTGATCGAGAGCGTCCACGTGCCCGCCGAGACGGTCCCGTCAAAGTCGGCGAGTGCGCCGGGCCCGTCGGGCGCCAGCACGTCGTCGTCGTACGTGATGGGCGTGAACGACGCGCTCCCGCCCGTGCGGTTGTGCAGGCGGACGGTCTGCCCGCCGGGCCCGGTGAGTTCGATCAGCAGATCGCCGCTGTAGGTGTGGTTGATGTCGACCTCGACATCAACGTCGGCAACGCAGAACGCCTCGGCGACCTCGATGCTGCTCGAGATGCCCGAGGCCTGGTTGTCGGGGATCGAGAGCGGCGCGTCGGTGGCGGCAAAGACGAACCGCCCGATGTCCAGCGCGACCGGCAGCGAAGTGCTCGTCCCGCTCGTGTCGTTGGCGAAGACGACTTCGCCCTCGTACAGCCCGTTGGGCAGGCCGCTGGCGATCCCGCCGAAGGTGATCTCGACGTTCTGGCTGTCGCCCTCGCTCGTCAGGCTGAACGCCGCGGCGTCCATCCCGTTGATCCGCACCCACTCGGGCCCGCTGACGCTGACGTCAACGGCCTGGGGGCGCTCGCTGGCGACCACGAACGAGGCGCTGCCCGGGAAGGGCCCGCCGTTGGGCCCGCCGCCGGTCAGGCCCGCGGGGCCCGCGACGTCGATGAGCGTCTGCCCGATCTCGACGGTGTGCGTGAAGGTTGTCACGCGCCCGTTGGTCGTGTCGTCGAAGCTGACGTCGGTCGAGTACACACCCGCGCCGAACAGCGCCGCGGCGGCGGTGTCGAGCGAGGCGGTGACCACCGCGTTTCCGCCGGCGGGGATCGAGACCATCGACGCGTCGAGCATGATGCCCGCGGCGGGGTTGCTCTGACTGATGCTGATCTCGAGCGTGTCGGTCGTCGGGTTGCTCAGGGTGTAGCTGACGCTGCTGTTGACAAACGGGCCGCCCACGGCGCCGTACGCGAGCAGCGGGCCGGAGGGGGCCGACTGGAGGCCCAGGGCCGGGATATCGCTGGCGAAGCTGATGGTCTTGCTGACCTCTTCGCCGCTGACGCCCTCGTCGGGCAGGCGGTTGGAGATCTGGCACCCGCCGTTGTCGACATAGTCGGCCGCCCCGCGGACGAGGATGCCCTCCACGACGTAGGTATCGAGGTTGAT
>ERZ1740070.2041-NODE-2041-length-11966-cov-5.821090_pt1 | contig 11966 bp, 15 predicted proteins | sample MGYA00581734_ERZ1740070 | MGnify/ENA primary metagenome ERZ1740070 (study PRJEB43018, sample SAMN04849744) | marine metagenome | isolation source: floating plastic debris | place: Pacific Ocean | collected 2008-09-01 | study: EMG produced TPA metagenomics... | reverse complement strand
TGGTAATGCACGGATCTTCCTCCGTTCCCCAAGAGTGGTTGGACATGATTAACGCCAACGGCGGTAGCATTCCTGAGACTTACGGTGTACCCGTTGAAGAGATCCAAAAGGGTATCAAGAGCGGTGTTCGCAAAGTAAACATCGACACTGACAACCGTTTGGCGATTACAGCAGCTATCCGCGAGGCCGCGATGAAGGATCCTTCCAACTTTGATCCTCGTCACTTCCTCAAGCCCTCGATTAAGTACATGAAGCAAGTATGTTCTGATCGCTACGAAGCGTTTGGCACTGCTGGCAATGCTACGAAGATCAAGCAGGTAGGCGTTGATATCTTTGCAGCTAAGTACGAAGCGGGTGAGCTTGACGCTAAAGTTGCTGTAACTGCGTAAGTTTCAGCAGCGCTTCAGTTTATATAGCTGAAGTCGTTTCAATATATAAGTAAAAAGGGATGGCCAATGGCTATCCCTTTTTCGTTGTGAGTTGAAACAGCTCTGGGTCAGTCTTTCTCTGAGCAAGAGACACCAAAATTGCCAGGCATTAGTCAGCTCTTTTTAGCCACCCAGTACTTGCTCATAAAGTGATTCGATACTTCTACATCATGGAATCCGGCAGACTCTAGACGAGCAGTAATATCATCCGTACTGTAGTGGCGGTAGTAGGGCTCATGAAAAACATTGGGAAAATTTTCCATCATGGGTGCAAATTCAGGGGTATCTGACTTTTGGATGGAATCACAAATAATAAAGACACCGCCGGGTTTGGTCACCCGATAGCACTCATTAATCACAGTCTGGCGTACGTCTGCAGGTAGCTCATGGAATAGAAAAACGCTAACCGTAGCTTCAAAGTAGTCATCTAAGTAGGGAAGCGCTTCGGCATTTGCTTGGATGAGCTGAGGCAATGTGCCTGGGTCTTTACTTAGTAGCTCATTGGCCTTACGTAGATAGGCAGGCGATAAATCAGCGCCGTGTAGCGAAGCCTGGGGCAAGGTGTCACGAATCATCTTGAGAGTACGTCCGGTGCCACAGGCCACATCCAGAATCTTTGGCATATTAGCCGTTCCACCGATATGACGCTTAAGGGGAGCCAAAATGCGCCGCCGCATCGGATCTGCCGAACCATTAAACAAAATCTCTACCTGCAGGTCATAGAGATTAGCCGACATATCTCCTAAATAGCCATCGGTTTGGTGGTGAAAGTTTTGGACATAGTAGCTGGGATACCCCTCGGTACTTACATCAGAGCTAAAGTCTTGATACTGATTTTGTTTAGACCGGTCCCAAACGCTGGGAGTATCGAAAACAACCGCTGGATAGTACTTAAAGAAATCATCCCAAGGATTGTCAAACAGCAGACTTTTGGGATAGACCCCAGCTTCTGCGTCTTGCCAGTCAACCTCAGTCAGCTCGTCTAGTCGCTGCTTGAGTAACGCCAACGTCGCTGGAGGGATCTCAGACGTGCGGCCTGGTTCAACGGGAGAAACCACCTCTCGTAAACGGTTGGCTAGAGTTTTGTGGGTATAGCCAAAGGCTTGTTTGCCTTGTTGAAAGGTTTGATAAGCAATTTTTGTCAGTGTATCTGGCATAGTTCTGAGCGGACAACAGGATAAGCAAATGGCTGTATTGAGCGAGCAGGTTCGGATAGTAGCCCTAGCCCAATGTATCGGTCGCAGACACAGCAATAGAAATTTAATGCTGGCTAACGAATTCTACATATCTATTATTGTAAAAGTTTATAAAGAAGAGGGGGAGGGCATAAAGCGTCAGCCAATGCCCTGATTAGAGAAAAGCTGCGCTAGGATAGACAGGTTGTAGAAACCCAGCCATAGAGGATTAGTTGATGAAGCGTCTGTCCATTGATACCACTCAAATGATGCGTCGCACGGAGGACTTGATCAGCGCGGCATCCAATCGCTATCGCATCACTGTTCAGGTGGCCAATCGGGCACAGCGTCGTCGTTTCGAGGAGTTTGACAATATCGACGAATCTCGGATGAAGCCTGTTCTGCGCGCCATTGTCGAGATGTCTGACGAGCTAACTCAGCCTGAAATTATTGGCGAATAGAGCCTGTTGACGGAGAAATCGGTCATCATTTTACCGAAAAACCGATTTCTCTTGGTACATACAGCTAATACTTATTCTTCATTAAACATTATCGCATTCATGCTCATCGGTATGGGTAAGCAGCTTAAGTTTTGGTTTCTAGCCACCCTGACGACGTTGGTGGTTTTAGCTGGCAGCATTTTGCAAGTGGGTGAGCCTCTGATGGCGGCTCCGATTGTAGCGACCGACTGTCAGAATACCTGCGCGATCGCACTTGCCAATCAGCTTTACAGTCAATATCCCGATATTCCCAAAGCATCGCAGGCGGATACGACCTTACTTAGCCGGTTTATCGACTACCATCTCAACCATCAGGCTCGACCGGCTCAGTATCACCTTGATTGGGAACTGTCGATGGCAGATTATCTCAATGCCTCCTATAGTGATGCGGCTCTACAGTCTGAAACGACCGCAGCCGATAAGCTGGCCATGCAAAGCTTGAACCAGCAGCAGCGTTACGCACTGGTTCGCAGTCTGGAGCAACGCTTTGCCCGATGACGGCAATGCTCAAAGAGGGACCGGGTTGGCGTCTAGGCTGGGATGAAGAGCGAGCTACCTTCAAAGCCCTGGTCGGTGGCGAAAACTGGGCCTTAGAGCTGACCTTAGAGGAATTTTTAGATCTGCGTCGGCTGGCACGGCAGCTGGCCGATACTATAGCAGCTATGGCCACAGAACTGATGCCTGATGAACGTATTACCTGCGAACAGGAAACTCAGCATCTGTGGATTGAGGCTGAGGGATTTCACCATAGCTATAGCCTACGGTTTATTGTGCTCAACGGGCGCAGCTGTGAAGGGACGTGGCCTCCAGCGACTGTACCTGAGGTGTTGCATAGTCTAGAGCATATCAACGTATTCTGATACATATATCTACCTCGTGCTTTAAACTGGGCACACCAAGGGAAATCTTTGGGAACGGTCGCTGATGTACACCGGCCGGTGTCTGCAAGCAGGATGCAAAAACGACATGAAGAAACTTAAGGTTGTTAGTGACACTCAATTCAAGCAGCGGCCTGAGCTATCTAGCAATTTGCCCCAGCAGGAAAAGGTATTTGTACCCAATGGGACAGAGCTAGACCTTAAAACTTCGGACGTTGTCCAAGCAGGGCATCTCAAGGTAACGCTGACTAAACCGCTAGGCCCAGCTCAGCAGTTAGTTTGGTACGTATACAAACCCGATGTCAGGGTCTACGACACCAATATTAAGCTGACTGTAGTGAGTGACACTTTGTTTAAGCAAAGGCCGGTTCTTTCTAATCAGCTCAGCGAACGGGAAAAGTTTTTTGTATCCAATGGGACGGAGTACTACCTGCAGTCTTATTTGCCAGCAGAAGGACAGCATGTGAGGGTTGCGATCTCAAATGCCTTTTTAGGTCCTGAAAATCGCACCACGTGGTACGCCTACCGACCAGATATTCGGATTGTAGGCGATACCATTACCCTAACTGTCGTTAGCGATACCCTGTTCAAAACTGCTCCTAAGCTTTCCTCTCAGCTTAGCGATCGCGATAAGATCTTTGTCAAAAATACTACCGAGTTAGAGCTTGTCAGCCATGAGCTAGCACCGTCTAACCATGTCAAAATTGAGCTAGCAGACCCCAGCTTTAACAATCGCTCTGAACTGATCTGGTATGCCTATAAACCCGATATTCAGATTGAAGGCAATGAGCTGGACAACCAGCCCAATAAAGAAACCCCGCCCCCAAAGCCGAAAGGTCCCTACATAAAGCTACCGGGCTTTCGAGGCAACTTCTATCTATCTAATCCCATCATTCCAGGTGGGAACTTTACCTGGGGCGAAGCCACCCACGGCGGCAGTCGAATTCCAGTTAACATCAACGTCGTGTACGGCATCATTCGCATTGCGCGAGTCATGGAAGAAGTCCGCGACCGTTTAGGAGGACGTGCCATTACCGTTAACTCCTGGTACCGCGACCCGGTAACCAATCGTCGTGTCGGTGGAGCCAGCCGCTCGCGTCATTTATCCGGTGACGCTGTTGACTTTGTCGCACCTGGGATACATCCCTACGATGTTTACGATCGCTTAAATCGCTGGTGGGGCTCTAGAGGTGGTTTAGCCAGCGCCACTGTATTTACCCACATTGATACCCGTGGATACTACGCCCGCTGGAGCTATGGATTTTAGATAGCATCGGGTTACAGGAACTTATTAGCACCTTTCAGAAGCAGGCCAATAGCTCAAGGCGTTACGGACATTAAATACAGAGTGATGATGCCCTAGCCATATGCTATGCTATTCAAGCGTTAAAAACGCATCGGGGCGTAGCGCAGCTTGGTAGCGCACTACTTTGGGGTAGTAGGGGTCGTGGGTTCAAATCCCGCCGCTCCGATTGATGAAAACCGCTGATATCAGCGGTTTTTGTGTTTTAAACAGTTTTGATATGTTGGCTTGACAGGTGGTGCCTCTGTCACTTGACTCAGCAATCTGGGCCTGATAGCCTGCTGAGTCAGCAGCTTTTCGAGGTGTTTTTTGCACCCCAAAATTTAGCCGAGCGAGATGATAGTGCTACCACCTCCACCACCCCGCTAACCCAACTAACTGCGATACCCAGTTGGTGAGCTGTGAGCGTTGCCGCCATCAGCGCCGGTCGCCAGGCAGCAAAATATTCAACACCAATGCACATAGACCGCCGGTAGAAATACCCGAGCCAAAAATGTTTTTTGCTAGGACAGGTAATCCCGTCAGCAGGTCCGGCGCAAAGGTCACCCCTAGCCCTAGCCCCAGTGAAGTGGCTAAAATGATCGTCTCCCGACGACCCAGCTCAATCGATGCAACAATTTTAAGACCAGTGACCGCCACACTGCTAAACATGATAATAATGGCCCCACCAAGCACTGGCTGAGGAATAGTTTGGAGCACCCTACCAATGACTGGAAACAACCCTAACAGGGTAAAAATACCCGCAATAAAGTACCCTACATAGCGGCTACCAATCCCGGTGAGTTGAATCACCCCGTTATTTTGGCTAAAGGTGGTGTTGGGAAATGTGTTAAAACAGGCCGCCAACAGAGAATTAATACCGTCCCCCAACACACCGCCACGCATCCGCCGAAAGTAGATTTTGCCACGGATGGGCTGTCCTGTAACCACCGATGTGGCGGTCAAATCGCCAATGGACACAATGGTTGTAATCAAATACAAAAAGGCAAAGGGAATAAACGCCGTTGGGTTAAACCCAAACCCATAGCGAAACGGAATGGGTAGGCTGACTAGCGACATTCCACCTAATCGGCTCAGATCAACAAGGCCCATAAACAGACCAGTGACATAGCCTACAATCAGGCCAATGGCGATGGAGGCCATCCGCAAAAAGCTGTTGTTGCTAGCATTGAGAATAACAATGATTGCTAGCACCAGCAGGGATAAAAACAGATTTTGAGCACTGCCGTAGGTGCCATTCTGTCTGGCTAAAGCACCTCCTCCCATAGCCATCACCCCGACATTGATCAAGGTCAAACCGATCAGCATGACCACGATACCTGTCACCAGCGGCGTAATCACTTGGCTAATCGCCTCTAAAAACTGACTAAAGATCATCTCAATAAATGACCCCAGAAAGCACATGCCAAAAATTAGCCCTAATGCCTGGGTTGGTTCGGCCCCACCCGCAATTGCTGCTGTTCCGACTGCGATAATTGGTCCAACAAACGCAAAGCTGGTGCCCTGGATGCTCAGTAGCCCTGAGCCCACTGGGCCAATGCGACGCGCCTGAATAAAGGTGGCAATACCCGAAACAAATAGTGACATACTAATCAAGTAGGTCCGGACCTGGGGCTCTAGACCCAGTGCTTCCCCAATGATTAACGATGGGGTAATAATGCCGATAAAGCTAGCCAGTACGTGCTGAACGGCGGCAAACAGGGTTTCTCGTAGAGGAGGCCTGTCCTCTAAACCATAGATTAGATCGGTGGAGACAGCTACAATCGGCTCATGGGGGAGATCCGCCGTCGTCTCATTGGGATGCTCACTATATTCGCGCTGACTCACCACACTGCTCCTGATTTTCTAAAAGATCCGTTACGGTGATTTAGCATCAACACCGCATCTCCCTACTGTCGGAGCCTAGGATTAATCCTTTTGTCCATACGGCTAAGTATGTTTAGATCTCAGAACGTTTCTGCGTATACAGTTTACATGTATCGTCTGCATTCTCCCTCAATGTAAAGTTACCCCCACCTAGCACTAGCTGACGGGCAAATCCCAAATCCCGGTACAAGCGTCAGCAACGATTCTAGACTCTGCTTAGCAACATCATGATGGTACTACTATCCCTGCTATACAAGATGTTTAGGTATCATTTGTCATACTGAGAACTGCTGTGATTATGGCCACAAGCTTGTGGAATATGAGGCCATGGGTATTGTGGGATATTGGCTGGTGATTTTCGGGCGCTGGGTGCGGTGCGGCATATTGGTAAGCCCAAGCAGCCGGCAATTACGATCTGTCAGCTTGAGGGTGAAGAGTATCAAGTTCGGCGTTTTGTGACCGGAGAAACCTTGGTTTCCGGGGTTTTCTCTCAGTTAGAGTTGACCACAGATACGATATTTGCATCAGCGAGTTAATACGTTTGGTATTGGCTTAGGATTGTTGTCTAACTGTTGACAGTGACCCTACAACAGTTTTCTTAACAGATACTCTAGGTCAAGCGTCATTCATGGAAACTGGTTGTGCCTATCCAAAGTTTTGCTGATTTCGTCTTGGGCAGTTTAGCTGCCCTGTTTCCAGTCATTGATCCCATTGGCAGCGTGCCTATTTTTCTCGTGCTTACGGCTGGAGTACCGCAAAGTCTGCGGCGCAGCTATGCCAAGCGGATCGCGTTGAATGTAATTCTGCTGCTGGTTAGCTTTTTGATCGTTGGCGGCAGTATCCTACAATTTTTCGGTGTTTCTTTAGAGGTAGTACGTATCGCTGGCGGTATTGTCGTCTTTCATGCTGCCTGGAATACCATGAACGCCGATGCCAAAAAACTCACTGAGTTAGAGAATCAAGAAGCGACACAGCGAGTCGACCGTCATGAAGACATTTCGTTTATGCCAATGACAATTCCACTGTTGGCTGGACCGGGAGCGATCGCAGTTGCCTTAGGCTTAGCCGCAGAAGCCAATCGAGGAGCGACATCGGTTGAAACGCTCTGGAATCTGACCGCAATTGCTACCGCGATTGCCTCTATCGGACTGATCATCTACGTTGCGCTCCGTTCTTCTAGTCTATTGCTCAAATGGCTGGGCCCAAGCGGCATTCACGCACTCAGTCGATTGCTGGGGTTGTTTGTCATGGCTATTGGTGTGCAGCTCATCCTCAACGGTATCGGCGATTGGATTCAATCTCTGTCTCTGTAGCTTTGGTAACAAATCAGAGCAAAAAATAGCAGGGCTATTTCGATGACTCGTTTACAGGATCAACCAGATTAGCCTCTGTTTAAAGCCGTTCGCGGATCGTTTTTATATTTTGTGGGCGCTCCTTTTTATGACGAGGCGGCTTGGATGCCCTGCTACAGGTAAAGCCTAGACCAGGCCGAAAGCGAACGATTCCCCCTGATATTCTGGACTCACTTCAGCAAGAACTTCAAGAGCGAGAGGGCTTTAGCAGCTATATCGAAGTCTGCCAGTGGCTTGCGGCTGTCCATGGCCTTCAAGTCCCTTACAAGACGGTGCATCGCGTCGTGCGCTATGAACTCAAAGCGACACTCAAACGGCCTCGCCCCATGTCTGAAAAGCAGGTCGAGGGAGCGGTTGAGACGCATAAAAAAACTTAGGCGCTCAGATTACAGCCCATATCAGTGATGCGCACCGCCAACAGTATGGTGGGCGGATTCGATTCTGGTGCTCTGATGAGAGTCGAGTCGGGTTGTTAACCGCGCAGCGACGTAAGCTCACCGCCCGTGGGGTGAAACCCATTGGGTCGATTCAATGGCAGTTTATCTATCGATGGCTCTATGGTCTGGTGGAACCGGCGAGTGGGGACTATTTCCTCTTGGAGTTTTCCCATCTCGATAGTGTGTGCTTTGAGCGTTTCTTGGAGCAGTTCTCGACCACTTACCCGGATGACCTCCACATTATTCAAGGCACACTGACAGCACAGTAAAAGAACAGTCAACGCACATTGCTGAAACTTAGCGAACATGATGGATAGCACAACGAAAGAACAACAAACGCACATGTCAGAGATGCACTCATCGCACACTGACAGCACAGTATCGAGCACAGGCGCACACTACACAGCCAAACAGCTTGCAGGTGAGTTTGGTATTGCCAGTGCTACTTTGAGAACTCGATGGTTTCCCTGGCTGATCAAGGTCGCTCCTGAGCAATTACTAAAGACGAATGATGGCTATACCGAATTGGCGAGAACTCTCTTCTCTGAACTGAAAAACATTGGTTCAAATGAGCGTAATGCGTGGGTGTCTGATGCAAGGCATCGATATGCTCCGGAATGGGAGTCCGCTGGAGTGATAGAGGCTGAGCTGGCTATACAGCAGGATTTGAACGACTTAGATGCTTTTATTGCTGACGTTAGACAGGCCGAGACAAATTTTTCTGAAGCTGAACTCGCTAGTTTTCGTACGGCTGGGGCAAAACGTGGGATTGCTCGATTCAAGATTGAAACTCAAACCGAACTTGAGGTCTATAACCGTCTCCAACAGCAGCGTCTAGGACAATGAAAAAACAGTATATTCCATTGCTAGTTTCCCTAGACATAGTTTTGGGGCTAATGCTAGCTGGCTGTGGCGACCTGATCAGCGATGTCGTTAATGCGATCGCTGCCGAAGCGGTGGCTGTTGTTGAAGAGACTGAACAAGAATTTCAGGAACCATCATCAAAGGCTTATACCATGGTGGGCTCTCAGCAGCTGAGCGAGCATCAGGTCCTAAGCGTGCTGTATCTGAGCTGGCCCCAAAGCTATAAAGCGGTGTCATCGCTGCTTGGGGCTCCTGATGCTAGGGATAACCAGGCAGACTACTACACCATGCCCAACGGCAATCAGCTGGCAATTTTGTACAGCAGCTCAGGAATGGCCACTGGCTACACCTTAGGAGACTCGAACTAAAATGCCTAATTTTTTTGCAAAAGCCTGGCGAGGCTGGGCAGGTGAAGCGGAGATGACTGAGGAAGACTGGAAGCTCAGGGGACATCAGCAAGCGATAGCGATGGCCAATGGTCTAGACCCGTTCCTGAGTTCACCAAGCGAGGACGGACATCCCACGGGGGGTGAGTATAATGGTGACTATCCCCAGTCATGGCACGATCTGCAAAACGCAAAACTAGACAGCGATGAATACTTTGAAGCTCAAGTTGAACAATATATTAGAACTCTACGCCAGGCGTCTGGAGATGGAGATCCCTACTAACGTGAGAGAACTCATTTTAGCGGGACTGCGGAGCCCGGCTCCGATGTTTCAGCGCATTCAACATATGATTACCAAAGGCTGGTTACGACCCACTATTAAGTGTTTGCCTAAAGGTTGATGTGAGTCTGGATGAAAGCCCTTGGTTGTTGCTGAGGGCTAGTCTTAGAAAGATAGGCTCTAGGTTCACAACTACAATGTGAGAGGCGTTCATGGCAGTCACCACTCAAAAATTAACGTTTGAAGCTTATCTAGCCTATGAAGACGGCACCAATACCCGTTACGAACTCGTTGATGGAGAGCTGATTCCAATGAGTTTGGGAACGGGTAAGCATGGGGCCATTATTGAATTTTTGAATGATCAATTCCGCGACGCTATCAAACAGCAACAGCTTCCTTGGACATCTAAATCTATGATGATTGGCGTGCGTTCGCCGAGAGGACGACGGTGGGATACTTCCCGTATTCCTGATGTGACGGTGTTGCCTTTGACGCAGTGGGAAGATATGGCCGATCGAGAAGCGGTAATTGACTTTAATGAACCTCCTCCACTGCTAGTGGTTGAAGTGGTAAGTCCCTCGACAAAAGCGGATGACTATCGGTCTAAGCGCTCTGAGTACGGTTTGCTTGAGATTCCGGAATATTGGATTGTAGATCCGTTAGAGGAAAAAGTAACCCTGTGTACGCTACAGCATCAGTTCTATGATGCAATTGAATTTCAGGGGACCGATTTACTGAGTTCTCCTACCTTTCCAAATCTTTCTCTCACCGCTACAGAGATTTTGGCTGCCAAGCAACGATAAGGGCTGATGAGGATAAGATGACGGAATAAGAGTAATCTCTGATGAGATATCATCCATGTTGTGGGTTGTTGCACACTAGCGCACCAACTCCTTATCTTGCATAACTATACTAGCCAAAGCTTTTTGAACTGAGTTTGTTGACTTTCTAAGAAGTAAATGAAATCTCGTGCTTCAGATAGGTCGCCTGGAAAAATGGTAAGTAATTCAAAGCATTCAGGTCTGGGAACGGGAATACGTTTTTTAGAATTATTCGGATCTTTTTTCAGGCGAATCCAAGGATACATACGATGCCACAGACGACCGATTTGCCCCGTTTTACCAGTTAGAGCAGATTGATAAATAGCCCCTTCGCGGATACCAGCTATACGGTCAGCACGGCGATAGGGTCCATGGAGCCAATGTACGGCTTCGCTGTCTTCTTTTTCCTGAGCTAGGCGACCCCAGACTTGAACTTGTGTAGGATGCCACGCTTCTCGCCAGGCGGCGGGTCGATCACTAGGGGTATGCCCTTGCAGTATCATCCACTCCCGTGCAGTCTGGCGTACCTGGTCGATATATGAACCTACCTGCTCTAGCTGATGGACACGAGTATCAAAGGTTTGAGCATGGGCACCGAACCATTCCCAATGACAGCCAATCAGAGGTTCGTTGCTGTCATCGTAATAGTCAGGATAGACCAGGCGGTAAATTGACGACGGTACATACAGCTAGAAACAGTGGGCAGGCATTACCATTGTCATCGAAAAACCTGACAGTAGCCAGACTGAAGCCTTACAATTATGCAAATTGCTATGCCGATTGAATATCGAGAAGTCCCATCATGCCTCGATCCTCATGGTCTAATACATGACAGTGATAAACGGTTTTACCGGTATAGTCTCGGAAGGCCATACGAATGCGTACTCGTTCACCAGGGTTGACGGACACAACATCTTTCCAAGCAGCGTAGGGTTCGGTCTGCCCATTTCGGCTAATCACCTGAAACTTATTGACATGGACATGAAATGGATGGGCCATGGTACCCGTATTAATGATTTCCCAGTCCTCGACGGTACCGAGGCTCACTTGGGTATCAACACGGTTATGGTCAAAGACTTGCCCATTGATTAAAAACACCATGCCACGCCCCATGCCGTGATTTAGCGTAAACTGCCTCACCATCTGTGGTTCAGGTAGAGGTGCTATGGGCAATAATGCAGTAGGTAAAGGTGTTTCTGTAGTCGTCCCACTGTAAGCCAGTATTGCAACTGTTTCAGTACGTTTTTGCCTTGAGGGACCACCCATCATCCCGTCACCGCCCATCATTCCGCCGCCCATCATGCCCTGGACTGGATTGAAGGGAGTATTGAATAAACGGTACTGTCCCGATGTTTGGGTGGCACGAATCAAAACTTCAGCGCGTTCGCCGGGTGCTAGGACTAAGTTATCCAATTCTATGGGAGCTGAGATCGCACCTCCATCCGTAGCGATCAAAAAGAGTGGATGCTCTTCCAACGAAAGCTGAAAAAACCTAGACGGCGAAGCATTCAGCAGTCTTAATCGCAGCAACTCTCCCTGGGCTACCTTGATTTCTGGATTAAGCTGACCATTGGCCAGTAGCAAATCACCAATGCGTCCGGTCATTTGAGCCATATGACCAGGGTTAGGAATGTTGCCTCGGCGATCTAGGGCTAAATCTTTAAGGACTAAAGCGG
>ERZ1740070.2040-NODE-2040-length-11969-cov-6.388870_pt1 | contig 11969 bp, 9 predicted proteins | sample MGYA00581734_ERZ1740070 | MGnify/ENA primary metagenome ERZ1740070 (study PRJEB43018, sample SAMN04849744) | marine metagenome | isolation source: floating plastic debris | place: Pacific Ocean | collected 2008-09-01 | study: EMG produced TPA metagenomics... | reverse complement strand
CTACCAAGCAGGAATGGTGTAACGGTAGCACCTCAGTCTCCAAAACTGATGGTCAGGGTTCAAATCCTTGTTCCTGCGTTTTGTTGTAGCGATACAACGAAAAAGTTCTGTGAAACGTTAGCTAGCCGAATCTTTGTTCGCTCTAAGAAGGGTAACAACAAAACTCTCCTAGCTTACCTATCGCAGACATCTCATGGTGACGTAGGCAAACTGGTAAAGCCACATGACTTTCACTCGTGTGAGTGCGGGTAACTCCTGCGGAGACGCTTTGCGAATGACTCCCGTCGTCACTGCCAAATGGAAAGTAATCCTGTCAGGGAGCAGGCGTCGTTTGCTAAACGCATGGAACTTTCGAGGTTTGTGGTTCAAGTCCACTGCTTTCCGCCAAATGAGAACGTAGCGTAATTGGATAGCGCGTCAGATTGAGATCGCGTAGCGTTTCCGCAGGAAATAGCTGAAGGCTATAGGTTCGAGTCCTATCGTTCTCACTTTCCTCCGATAGCTCAGTCTGGTAAGAGCGCTTGTTTGAAAAGCAAGAGGTCGTCCGTTCAAATCGGACTCGGAGGGCTTGCACTTAAGGAATTGGTGCACATTGGGGTGTAGCTCAATTGGCAGAGCGCCTAGCTGTTAACTAGGTCGTTAGGGGTAACGCCTGCGGCGACGCTGCGCGAACGATTCCTCTCACCCCAGCCAATGCCGAGTGGACGAATTAGCAAGTCGCCTGACTCTGAATCAGGAGATTGCAGGTGCGAATCCTGCCTCGGCATCCATTCTCCTGTGGTGTAATCGGCAACATCTCACACTTTGACTATGAAGTTCTAGGTATCTCCTACGAAGACGCTCCGCGAACGACTCCCAGCGAGGGCACCAAAATCGGAGTGTATGTCAATGGTAGACGGCCTTGTTTGGAACGAGGAGGTCGCAGGTAGCTCCTACGGAGCCGCTAAAGCGAACGAGTCCTGCCGCTCCGACCACTTGCTTCTGTAGCCCAATTGGTAGAGGCAGCTGTCTTAAAAACAGCTTACGTGTGAGTTCAAGTCTCACTAGAAGTACCAGAGGTCGTTAGCTCAATGGATCAGAGCAGTGGCCTTCGAAGCCAAAGGTTCTAGGTTCGAATCCTAGTGGAGGCGTCGCAATCTACAGAATGCGTTCGGTAGATTGTGGAAAACAGATGGGAGTGTCGCCTAATGGATTGGGCATCGGTCTTCTAAACCGATTTGTGTAGGTAACGCCTACGGCGACGCTGCGCGAACGATTCCTCCACCTTCCGTCGAGACTAACTACGCGATTTTCTCAATGACAACTTTGGCGTTGGGAAGAATTGCGCTAATAACATTAATAGCCGTCTCTTCTGCTGACAGAATGGCGTTTATGGTGTTGTCGACTGCGCTCAGGTGAGTCGGCACTCTCAGAAGGGTATGGCCCTCCTTATTTTTGATAACAATGCGATGGATGTTGCCTTGCTCTATGAGGTCGTTGATTTGACTCATGAGGACATCGCCGGATATTTTGAGACTTTCCACAACGATGCGCTCACTCACAACAACACGGCTACAAGAACCAGAGTTAGCGACTCTCGGTAGTCGCGTAGGATTGTCCTTAGTTTTTATACTCATCTCAGGTAGCGCAAATGGTGGGCTTTGAAAGAGCTTAGAGCTGTCTTCATATATCAATGTACGTATTTTTTGTGAGGAAAGTATGAGGGCCATGACCCATCCCTGTAGTTCTACGCATCATAATTTGCACTGAAAAAAAGCATTTACCTAAGCGTAAAGTGCCTGCTGCACAGGGGTTGTACAGCCGTAATTTCACGCAGATGGCCTACGGGTACCCGTAGGCCATCTGCAATAAAAATTAACATTTATAGTCAAAAAAAAGGACTATGTCCTTTTTTTCAGTGAGGTGAGTAGTTTATGTGACATAGACTACTCACCTCACCAATAGAATTGGAACCCGTCACCGGAGCGTGAGCACTTGGAGTACTTAGTAAGTCTGGAGAAATCTAGCGATGGTTGTTGTAGCGCGATCGCATCCAAGCTGAGCCGTCGTAGAAAGCGCACTCCCCTCATCAACACGTTCAGCAGGCACCTTCAGCAGCCAAGCCTGAGGAGCCTCGCCATACCGCTGCTCTGTCAAATTCAGCAGTGTCCAAGGATTGAGACCTTGAGCCTTACCAGAAAGCATTCTCAACGGCTGAAAATCACCCACAATAGGCTCAATTTGCACAGCGCGCGAACAGCTTTGGCCGCTACAGGCATCGACAAATATCACATAGTCCGCACTGGCTATTTCAGTTGCATGGTCTGGGCTCAGCTGAGACACCGTCAGCGTTTTGACCGATGCTAGCTGCCAGTTTTCAACCGTTTTTGCGACCTGAAGACCCGCTGCCTCATCGCCCTGCTGCTCTTTGCCGCAGCCAATCACCAGAAAACGAGACTTGCCAGCATTCTGGTTACTATTCTGGTTACTTTGGGGCGTACTCTCTTGGAGCTCTCTTTGCGTAAATGCACTTCTATGTGCGATGCGTTTGACGTTGGCAACACGCTTGGGGGCAGCGCTTTGCTTTAGCGCCGAATTTTGAGAGGAAGCATCTTGGTCGAGAGGGGCAGCGCGCATAGATAAAAATATCCTTACTTCTGACAGATGTTGTCTAGTTCCACCATAGGAGACAGCTGTGATGAATTTATGAGGAAAACTTAAAAGCTGTTCTACTTTCAACGCTCATTAGTGTCAGTTAGTGCCAGAGAATCGCACGCCACGGTACCCACAAGTCTTTATTAAATTTTCCTTACAGCTGCACTGACTTGCAGAGGCATCGCAGCATCCCGCAATCTACCTTAACAACACGCAAAATAGGCCTGTCGTATTCAACCCTAAATGAATAGGAAAAATGAGACTCGGCTGAGCCTAGACTGAGTGCTAAATATGCAGTGTTGAATAGGTAAATGTTTTTCTTGTAACGGCTCAAAAATCAACGGGGGTCATCGTACGGATTAAATCGGTGCTCATCAGCTGAAACCTTTAAGTACGAGCGGGTGGCTCGACTAGCTTTTATGGACATACATCCTTAACAGGAGTGTATCAACCGAAACTTGTTATGCAATTCTAAGCAAGTGCTCAGTTTGTCGTTATCACAACTACATATAGTGACAACTGTGAGGAACAACAAGTTAGCTGTTGTTGTGCTTTTTGGCATCTGCCTCATCAGTAGAAAACAAGGTCATAACAGCAACAGAAGCCGCCTACACAAAACAAGCATATGAATCAACAACTCATCGTATCGAGAGAGCACAGCACTCTCTTGACAGTTCGTCTTGCCCTAAAAAGAACGCTAGTTCGAGGGGACCTAACGCAGGTCAATTTAGCAGCGTGTGGTGGCTAGCACCATGCTTCGAAAATTCTTTCGTAAAATCAGCACTCAAAAACCATACACCAAAGAACTGATCGCGCCTGGCACTCTCATCATTGGGCTAGTGTGTCTGCTGAGGGTGAGCAGTCTGTTGCAGACGCAAGAATGGATGGCACTAGACACATTTTCTCGCTACTGCTCAGCGCAAAATCATCCTGCGCGCATTACACTGGTCACCATAGACGAGCGCGATTATCAGGCCACAGGCTTTCCAATTTCGGCTGATGTTTTAGCAAAAACGCTAACCAATCTTCAAATGTACAATCCCAGAGTTATTGGGCTCGATATCTTTCGAGATTTACCTCAAGGAGAAGGTCAAAATATGCTTCGAAAAGTGTTAGCCACCACACCCAATGTCATTGCCGCAGAAGTAGCACTCAGCGACGATGACATGATGCTCGTACAGGCACCCGAAGGTGCGCCTGCTCAGCAGGTTGGATTTGCTGACATCGTGGTAGACACAGACGGTAAACTCAGAAGGCTTGTGTTGAGCGCAGAGAATGAACAGGGTGTCAAAAAAGATTCTCTCGCTTTACTGCTGGCAAAACAGTACCTCACAGCCGAGAATATTGAGCTAGATACGATGAAACTGCCAAGATTTCATCCTAATTCTGGTGGATACATCCGAGCAGACGCAGGCGGTAAAAACACGGCCAGAGAAAACAACAGTGCTCAGATGCTGCTCAACTTTTGTATGTTGCAACAGCCCTACGAAACCATCGCACTGAGAGATGTTTTGTCAGGCGATATAGAATCGAGCAAGCTACAGGATCGTATTGTCCTCATCGGCAAAACGGCAACCCAAGCCAAAGACAGCTTCATTACCTCAGCCGTCAGCCAAACCCTCTATTCACAGCAAGTCTCTGAATGGCCCTACCCAACCAAAATTATTTACGGCGTAGAGATTCACAGCCACGCTACAGAACAAATCATTGGCACAGCACTTGGGATGAATTGCGCCCTGGAAACTTGGACAGAAGCCGGTGAATATCTCTGGATAGTCGCGTGGGGCCTAGTAGGAATGACAACTAGCGTGCTGCTGCGATCGCCCTGGAAAAGTGTCATCACGCTCCTAGCCGCAACCCTAGTACTCACGCTGCTAAGCTACTACCTACTCACCGAAAGTGTTTGGACGCCCGTCATCCCCAGCACACTGGCACTATGCAGCGCCGGCCTCATTACCGCCTTCTTCGATCGCGAAATGCGCTTTGAGCTAACCCAGCGACGAGCCACCATCGAACGCACCTATGAAGCAGTGCACAGCGGCCCACTTCAAAGACTTGCTGATATCTCTCGCAGTGTAAAAACACATCCTCTAGCAACAAACGAACAGCTACAGCAACAGCTCACCGAGCTTGACAACGAAATGCGTAATATCTTTGCTCGTATGCGCCAAGACACCATTGCTAAGCGCTACAGACTATACCTAGATGAAACAACCTTGATTGACTTACAGGCTCCGCTGAGTGATTTGCTCTACCGAGTATACGAACACAGCATTCGACAAAATCTTCCTGGCTTTGAGAACATGCAAACGTATATTACGCCCATCTTTGAAACATTTGGCGAAACATTTAAGGGGAAACCGTTCAGCATTGAGATAAAAAGAGGACTTTGTTTGTTCTTGCAAGAGGCTTTGCTAAATGTCGGTAATCATGCCATCGGGGCGACTAGGCTAGATGTCGTCTGCCTCGCCGAGAGCAACATCTATCGACTGCAAATTATTGACAATGGCGTTGGGCTAGAAGCCCGTAGCGTTAACCGGCAGGGAACGTATCAGGCTATGGCGATCGCTAAGCAGCTCGATGGAAGGTTCCGCAGAAGCACCAGCCGCTTTTCCGCTGACTTTTCTAATGATTTTCCCGATAGTCGCCCTGGCAGCTATTCAACCAATGAAGAGGAAAGAAGAGCTTCTAAACAGCTAGGCACACGCTGCGAGTTAACCTGGCCGAAATAAAAACAACATCGAACCCGTCGCAAAAACCAGCGGTCAAAAGACAAACCTCTCAAAAGATCAAAACCAAAAATTGTTCACGTTCTCCAAAAAAGCTAGACTCATACTCAACTAAATTTTCGCCTTCACATGACGCATCCAGTAGAACAACAAACAACTCCTCATCATTTTCTGGTGATTGACGATCACGAGGCGATTTTAGCTGGAATAGTTTCTGGCTTACAAAATCGTTACCCTACAGCCGAAATTGTCACAGCTAAAGATGTGGAATCGGCGGAGCAAGCGCTATCGCGGCAACAGCCAACTTTTGTAATTGTTGATTTGATCCTACCAGTACAGCCCCAGAAGCTACCTAGTGCCCAGGCAGGCATTCAGCTTTTGGAACAGCTTATTAACAGCGAGCTTGCACCTAGCCTCATGGTGCTCAGTATCAACACGCGGCCTCTCATTCGACTAAAATCGGCAATCAATGCTTATCAAGGTGGGTTTGTTGCACTCAATAAGAGCGCGACATTACAAGACATTTTGAATGCTGTTGATATTGCACTACGAGGGTCTATTTATTTACCGCCAGAAGTGCGATCGCGGCCTGAGTTTGACCAAAGATGGCTACAGGTACTAACGCTAAAGTACGAAGAAGGGCTGTCGGATAGAGCGATCGCACAGGCGATGGGAATTAGCGATCGCACCGTTCGCAACTACTGGAGCCGCATACAAGACGCCCTGAATGTATACGATGATCCCCAAAGAGATCTGCGCATGCAAATACAACAAGCTGCTCGAAAAGCGGGCCTTGTCGCCTAATACGCACGCTCGACAGCGTGTCTAATCAGTTCACTTTTGTAAGGAAACCTTAAGTTTTTTAATGAGGGCAGCATCAGAAAGCTCAGGTTACGTGCTGCTGACATAAGCGCTAATGTAGAGCCAACAGGCGATCAAGCAGAGCTATAAAGTCAGTATATACCGAATTCTTTGGTCATCATTTCCTCAAACTTTCCAAAATCGGAAAGAGACTTACCCATTTATTTCATGTTTTTTAATGGGGTGTAAGGCAAAATAGCAACACACTTAGGTAGGAAGAGAATGCTTTTAAAGGTACGCGAGAGTTCAGGCACGCGCTCCCTCAAGCGGGATATTCGTCCTAAGCTCAAACACATCATGATTATTGCCGACGAGCCAGAACTTGCGGAATCTCTACAGATAGATCTCCACAGCGAGGGCTACCAGGTAAGCGTAATTAACGACGGCCTGCGGGGACTGCTAACCGCCAAGCGAGTAGCAACAGATTTGGTAGTCGTTGGGTGGTCGCCACCTAGGCTATCTGGATTGGAAGTCTGCCGTCGCTTGCGCACAGGGCAAAGCGAAGAGCCGATTATTCTCCTCACCCAAGCAGACAGCCCAGAAGAAAGAATCGCCGGGCTAGAAGCCGGTGCAGACGACTGCATTTCTATTCCTTTTGATCCCGAAGAATTTGTCTCCAGAATTCACGCTAACTTGCAGCGCCGAAGCCCAACCGACTCTCAAGCTTCTATTTTACGGTGCGCTGATATGCAGCTCAATCGTAAAACGAGAGAGGTCTTTCGGGGCGTAGGCGAGGCCTCTCTCAGCGGGAAACAGTTAATTCGGCTTACAGCCAAAGAATTCGATCTGTTGGAATATCTTATGAGCCACTATTTTCAGGTGCTCACCCGCGCACAAATCTTGGAGAATGTGTGGGGCTATGAATACTCTGGTAGCTCGAATATTATTGAAGTGTATATTCGATATCTGAGGCGCAAGCTAGAGGTTCGCGGTGCAGCTAGACTGATTCATACCGTACGCAGTGTAGGATATATTTTCCGAGAAGAAAACACAGGCTGAAAAGACTGGATAGAGAATTAAACACCGATACAAAAGACACTGTTCAGTCTCTATCTCTAGAGGCTGGACAGTGTCTTAGATCTAATAAAAGATTTAACCAAACAGTGCTTAAGCAATTGTCATAGCCACTATTAGTAAATGGCTATGACAATCTTCTGTATCAGCAAAAAGACTACTTAGTCTGGTTATCCAAGTGCTCTAGGCGGGTCTCTTGAACGTTGTCAACGCTCTTTGTTTGGTTGTCGAGATGCTCAATACGACGCTGATGCACGTCTTTGCCACCTGCAACTTCCTTTAGTTGATCTTCGGATAGTTCTTCATTCTGTGTGACCTTCTTATCTTGTTCTGCCATGGTTGAGTACCTTGCGAGTTGTTCTGGATTAAAACGACTGTACTGAATTAGCACCGCTCAAAACATACGACTGCTTGAGTAGCATAAAACAGCGTCAAAGAGTATCGAACAGCACTCCCTTTGCTGCCTCCTATCAACATGTTGACATTATCAACTATTGATTATCATCGGCATTGGAGCGAGATAAGAACAAACAAAATGATATGCTGCCACTTATCTTGTTCGTTCACCTTTCACACAAAAACAATAACGTTTGCATCAAGAGAGAAACACACATCAGCAACATCTCTTAACTTCTATGAAAATATCTTTAAGAGTTTATGAGAAGGAGATTAGCAAGTCGTGAGAATATTTACATGAATGTTCAAGTTTTATCTTTACTCTCATTTTTGCCACTAACGGATGTGCTAGCTTTCTTAGAAAGAGCGATACACTGAAAAGTAGCGATACACTCTCTTCAAAGCAGAGCATCTAGACTGCGAACAAAACGTCTCAACAATAAACAATCCTCCAGCTATGTCAGATATCTTGCTTCGCGAGCTAAGTAATACCGATATTGATTGGCTGGTCACCAGCGGAGAACGGCGTACCCTAGCGGCTCAGACTATTCTTGTCATGCCAGAAGAAACGCTAGACGTCCTCTATGTGGTATTAGAAGGTTCACTGGCGATGAGCGCACCCTGTAGTGGCCGTGAGTTTGCGCATCTCTCTCGGGGCGATCTTTGCGGCATCGGGTGGCTATTCAAAACTAAGCCCGTTAGCGTTACGACGGCAACCAGTGAGGCAGTGGTGCTGGCGGTGCCCAAAACTGCGATCACAGCTAAGCTCCGTAGCGATAATAGCTTTGCGGCTCACTTTCACAGAGCGATCGCACTCATCATGTCCGAGCGCATCCGGCGACAGTTTGAAGCCGCCCAGCAGCTAGATAGCAGCAAAGCCGAACTGCTGCGCTACCAGTCTGGCGAGCGGGTAAAAGAGGCGCTGTTTGTATTTGGAGAGCTGCGCGATAGCGATATCGATTGGATGCTTAGCGCTGGGCAAATAGAAAGGCTAGAAGCCGATAAAGTTCTTTTGAATATGGGTCGCCCAGTGGATGCGCTCTACACCGTACTCGATGGTCAGTTTGCGATCGCAACCACCGACCAGCCCTGCGATCCTCTATCGACCTGCTCTCACGGCCTAGAAGAAGCCGCCAAGCAGCAAACGTTTATTCCACTAGCTCACATTTCTAGAGGCGGCCTGCCGGGCATCATTTCCTTTCTCGACTTTCAGCCCCTACCCGTGAGAATTCACGCCACAAAAAACGCCAAGCTGCTGAGTATTTCTCGCCAAAAAATGGTCATCAAACTCCAGGAAGACTTGGGCTTTGCCGCCAGATTTTACCGAGTAATTGCCACGCAAACCGCGCAGCTGCTCTCTTCTATTACGGCCACTGAGTGCAGGCAACAGTCTGCAACCGAAGATGAGCTATCCAGCGGCGAGTTCGATGACGAATTGGATATGGAAGAATTGCAGCAAGCATCGGAAGGTGCAGCCAAGTTCGACTGGATGCTGAAACAGTTAAGAGTAGAGGCATAAAAATACTATGGACAACAACAGTATTTTTCGCAAAGAAGCGTTGGAGCGGCTCTCTTCGCCCGAGCAGCTCGACCAGCTGATGAAAATTGTGACGCCACGCAGCTTGCTGCCGCTGTTGGCACTAGGTAGCTTGCTCGGCTGCGGACTAATCTGGAGTGTGGTGGGTAGAATTCCTGTGACCACCACTGGTCAGGGCGCACTAGTACACGCCGATACTGTAGAAAATATGCTGCCCGAAAACGACTTTGACATGTCACCCACACAGATCATAGGCGTGGCGTACTTTAGTGCAGGCGAGATTGCCCAAATCCAACCGGGTATGCAGGTATTGCTCATTCCAGATATCGATGGCGCTCAAGTAGCCGGTGGGCTTGAGGCGGAGGTGTTATCGGTCTCTCAGCCATCAGTCACCACCATCGAAGCGGCCAGAGAAAGCAGGCTAGAAGACAGCTATGTAGAGGTGTTGACCATTCCTCGCCAGGATAAAGAAGGAGACTATTACTGGTCTACTGGGGAAAGCAATATGGCTCCGATTGCGGGAATGCCTGCGATCGCTCGTATCACCCTTCAAGAAAAAGCACCTATCAGCTTTATCTTCCCCTTTCTAGCCCCATCAGCTCATTAAAAGGAACAGCTCACATGGCACGCGCTAAAACGCCGACCGTTTTACAGATGGAAGCCGTTGAATGTGGCGCGGCGGCCCTCAGCATGATTCTTGGGTACTACGGTCGTCACGTACCGCTGGCCGAGTTGCGGCAGGGGTGCGGGGTCTCACGCGATGGTGTGACAGCCGCGAATGTGTTGAAAGCTGCTCGCAACTATGGCCTGGTTAGTAAGGGCTTCAAAAAGAGTATTGACGCGCTAAAACAGCTGCCGCCGCCTTTTATAGTCTTCTGGAATTTCAATCACTTCTTGGTCGTCGATGAGATCAACGAGAGCTATGTCAGGCTAAACGATCCAGCGCTGGGGCCTCGTAAAATCACACCGGCTGACTTTGATGCAGGCTACACCGGCATTGCGCTCACCTTCGAGCCAGGAGACTCTTTTCAGAAAGGGGGGCGTCGACCCAGCGCTATTCAAGGTCTCAAACGTCGATTGAGTGGCTCAATTGGGGCCTTAGTTTTCTGTACAGCAGCAGGCTTTCTCCTCGTGCTGCCAACCTTGGCACTCCCTGCTTTTAGCCGAATTTTTATCGACAATGTGCTGCTCGCCAAACGGCTAGACTGGCTACCCTATGTCCTATTGGGGATGGGTCTCACCGTTTTGCTACAGGCACTGCTCACAGGACTTCAGCTACGCTACTTACGAGCGCTAAGGATCAAGCTGTCGGTAGGGATGACCAGCCGATTTGTATGGCATGTGTTGCGGCTGCCGGTGGGATTTTATGCGCAGCGATTTGCGGGAGAAATTAGCGATCGCATTGATCTTAACGATGGGGTTGCTGGCGTGCTTTCTGGCAGGCTGATCACAACGGCTATCAGCATGGTGATGATTGTGTTCTATGCGATCGCCATGCTGCAATATGACGTGCCCCTCACCCTGATTGTTGTCTCCTTTGCCGCTATTAATATTGCTACCTTGCAATGGGTCTCTCGCAGCCGCACCGACGCCAACCGCCGTCTCGCACAGGAGTACGGCAAGGCTTCGGGCGTGAGTATCGCCGGACTCCAGAGTATCGAAACGCTGAAGGCATCTGGCTTAGAGTCGGACTTTTTTGCTCGCTGGGCTGGCTACTACACCAAGGCGACAAATGCCCAGCAAGAGCTAGGCCTAGCCAATCGACTACTGGGGTTGCTGCCTTCTCTGCTAAACACCTTGGCCGCTTTGGCACTCTTAATTATCGGAGGCTGGCGGGTGATTCACGGCAGTCTGTCGATTGGTATGCTGATCGCTTTTCAGCTGTTGATGCAGAGCTTTCAAGGTCCGGTGAGAAACTTACTTGGGTTTGCAAATACATTACAGGTGTTGCAGGGGAGTTTGGAGCGGCTAGACGATGTGTTGGAAAATGAGGTGGATACGGTTTTTGAGGGAGGCGTGACTTCGACTACGCTCAGCCACCGGGCAGATAGTCATAGGTTGTTGAATAAAGAGAGTAGTCAAAAGTTGTTTCGGTTGTCTGGGGAGATAGATATTCGAGAACTCTCTTTTGGCTATAGTCCTTTGGATGCACCGTTGATTGAGGATTTTAATCTCTCCATTGAGCCAGGTCAGCGGGTGGCGTTTGTAGGCGGCAGTGGCTCAGGGAAGTCTACTCTGGTGAAAGTGATTGCGGGTCTATATCAGCCATCTGCGGGGGAAGTGCGGTTTGATGACGTTCCTCGAAAAGAGATTTCTCGGGCGGTGCTGACAAACTCAATTGCGATGGTGGAACAGGAGATTTTACTCTTTGCGGGCTCAGTGAGAGATAATCTTACGCTATGGGATAGCACCGTACCGGATGAACAGCTTCAAAAGGCCTGCCAAGATGCGGAGATTGAGGAGGCTGTTTTGGCGATGCCCTACGGCTACGATGCGCAGCTGCTAGAAGGCGGGCAAAACCTGAGCGGCGGACAGCGGCAGAGATTGGAGATTGCGAGATCTCTGGTCGCGAATCCTTCCATCCTCATTATGGACGAGGCGACTAGCGCGCTGGACTCTGAGACGGAGAAAAACATCGATCGCAATCTGCGGCGTAGAGGCTGTACCTGCTTAATTGTGGCGCATCGATTGAGTACGATTCGTGATGCCGACGAAATTATTGTGTTGGAGAGAGGACAGGTTGTACAGAGAGGAACGCACGACCAGCTGTGGGCACAAGAAGGGCACTACGCATCGTT
>ERZ1740070.2039-NODE-2039-length-11971-cov-3.865223_pt1 | contig 11971 bp, 15 predicted proteins | sample MGYA00581734_ERZ1740070 | MGnify/ENA primary metagenome ERZ1740070 (study PRJEB43018, sample SAMN04849744) | marine metagenome | isolation source: floating plastic debris | place: Pacific Ocean | collected 2008-09-01 | study: EMG produced TPA metagenomics... | reverse complement strand
TCCGACCAGCCGTCCCGGGCGATGAATATGCGCTCGGGGTGGTTGGTGCGGCCACATTCCTAGAAAGCTATTCTGACACCATTTCAGGCCCTGACCTGATCAAGCATTGCCAGAACGAGCATGCGCCGGAGGTCTACAAAGCTTACATCACCTCCAATGATCCAAATTATGCGTGTTGGATCGCTGAATATTCCGGAACCAAAGCACCCGTCGGCTATGCCGTGACAAGCGCCGTGGAAGCGCCAACGGAGGGCCAACCCGGCGATATTGAGCTGAAACGCATCTATGTCTTTTCCAAGTATCACGGCACCGGCACCGGCCGCGAGTTGATGCTGGCGGCGCTGAAGCATGCCCGCGAGATTGGCTCAAAACGGATGCTGCTTGGCACCTATGACCAAAACCACCGCGCGGTGGCCTTCTATCAACGCGCAGGCTTTGAAAAAGTCGGCGAGCGCCGGTTCCCGGTCGGCGACCAAATCTTCAATGACATTGTCATGGGCGTGCGCCTGTAAGGCCTAAAGCACCATGCCCAACAAAAAACGAGCCAGGGCTGCGACCCTGGCTCGTTCCTTTGGCTTGGACATCTATACGCTCAATCGTTCAGCGAGGGCGGGGAGAAGGGAATAAACCCCGAGTGAGGAAGCGAACGATAGGGAGATGAGCGTCTTAGTAGAGGTTCAAGCGATCTCTGCGGTCTTCACGGCGGTCTTGGATGTTCTCAAGTCGATCGACGCGATCTTCTAGACGATCCAGCGGGCCATTATTCACCGCCCGGTCGCGGCGATCTTCCCGGCGATCCACGACATTCTCGCGGCGGTCGATCCGATCTTCAATGCGGTCGAGGCGGCTACCTTGTTCGATCACGCCCTGGCGTTCTAACCGATCGAGGCGATTATCGAAGCGCTCGAGCCGTTCAGCGGGGCCGGCTAAAGCGATGGGCGCGGCCAGCGCGGTCACGATGGCAAGGGTTGTCAGTTTCAACATGCGATCCTCCATGTTTTGTGTTCGCATGGAGGGTCAAACGCATCAGCGCGCACATTCCGTCGCAGAAAATGCAATAAAATCAATTATGAACGACTGTTCAGGAAGCCGCCGTCTCGTTTGAATGAGAAATCTCTGAGGAAAAGAGGGCCTTAAGCGACGAGTTCGACGCGGTAGCTTTCAATCACCGTATTGGCGAGCAGTTTCTCGCACATATCTTTGACCCGCGCTTCAGCGTCGGCTTCAGATACACCTTCGAGATCCAGCTCGATGACTTTGCCGATGCGGGCCCCTGCGACTTCGCCAAATCCCATCCGTCCGAGCGAGTCGGCAACGGCTTTGCCTTGCGGGTCAAGCACGCCAGGTTTCAGGCCAACATGGACAATCGCTTTCATGGGAATCGCGCTCCGCTTTTTGAGTCGCGCTCCGTTTACCCCAAAGCGGGTTCTTCTGAATGGCCATTTACGCGCCGTGCGTAGCGGCCTTCAAAACTGCGCCCGCGTTCTAAGGCACATATGTCAAACGGGGCATCCCTTTGATCATTTGATGGAACTGATCCGCATCATTCACGCGCGGAAAAGCTACTTCTGGGGTCCGCTAAAGTCTACAATCTCAGCGCCCTGCGCCGATTCCTTGATGATACCGAGGCGGCGCGCGACTTCGGCATAGGCTTCGGTGACCCCGCCGAGATCGCGGCGGAACCGGTCTTTGTCGAGCTTTTCATTGGTCTCAAGATCCCAGAGGCGGCAGCTGTCGGGGCTGATCTCGTCGGCGAGGATGACCCGCTGCATGTCATTCTCGAAAAAGCGGCCAAATTCCAGCTTGAAGTCAACCAGCTTGATGCCGACCCCAGCAAACAAGCCGGACATAAAATCGTTCACCCGCAGCGAGAGCGCGATCAGCTCGTCCATTTCATGCGGCTGGGCCCACCCAAACGCAGCGATGTGCTCTTCGGCAACAAGCGGGTCGCCGAGGGAATCATCTTTCAGGCAGAACTCGACAATCGCGCGCGGCAATTGGGTGCCTTCTTCAATGCCCAGGCGCTTCGACATCGTGCCAGCGGCGACATTGCGCACGATCACTTCAAGCGGGATGATCTCAACCTTCTTGATCAGCTGCTCGCGCATATTCAGGCGTTTGATGAAGTGGTTGGGGATGCCGACGGCGCCGAGACGGGTCATCATGAACTCGGAAATACGATTGTTCAGAGCGCCTTTGCCGTCCAAAACCGCCTTCTTTTCAGCGTTGAAGGCGGTTGCATCATCCTTGAAGTACTGGATCAGCGTGTTGGGTTCAGGCCCTTCATAAAGGATCTTCGCCTTGCCCTCATAAATCATACGCTTGCGTGACATTGCATTATCCCTTCGGCGATCTGCGAGCGAGGCCGACTCAGTCTGCCCCAGTGATACGGCGCTCCCCTTACGCCAATCGCGGCCTTTAGGCAAAAGGCTTCTTGCACCCGGCCCCCCGTCGCCCTAAATCTTCGGTGGAAACTGTTATTTCTCTCAAAAGGTTGGACAAGAATGTCTTCATTTGACGATCGCGAACGCGCCGAAGAAGCCAAACTCGCACTGGATGAGGCGACCGAGTTTAAGGTCATGGCGCGCCGGAACAAATTGCTGGGCCTGTGGGCCGCTGAGCTGATGGATCTGCACGGTGCTGACGCCGAGGCTTATGCCAAGACGGTTGTCCTGTCTGACCTCGAAGAAGCAGGCGATGACGACGTATTTCGCAAAGTCCGCAGCGATCTTGATGCAGCAGGCGTTGAGCGCACCGATACGCGGATCAAAGACCATATGGCAGAATTGCTCCCAGTCGCGCGCGAGCAAGTCCAGAAAGGAGCGGAGTAAAGCTTATGTCAGACGACACTCAGACCTCCATTGATAATGCTGTGAAGGGCAATGATGTTTTGCTTTTCATGAAAGGCACACCGACCTTTCCGCAATGCGGATTTAGCTCAGTTGTGGTGCAAGTTCTGGACTATCTCGGCGTTGAGTATCAGGCCGTGAACGTTCTCGAAGACCAGGATGTTCGAGAAGGCATCAAGGTCTATTCAAACTGGCCAACCATCCCGCAGCTTTATGTCAAAGGCGAATTTGTCGGCGGCTGCGACATTATCAAAGAGATGTTCGAGGCTGGCGAGTTGAAAGACTATATGACCGAAAAAGGGATTGAGATGGAAGCGGCCTAATGCGTCAGCATTTGGAACCTGGTCCAGACCATCCGATCACGGTCGAACCGAAAGAAACGCCCGTCCGCGTCGAGCTGGCGGGCGCTCTCGTATTGGAAACCCGCTCCTATATGGAGCTGCACGAAGCCACCTATCCACCGGTGGCTTATCTGCCGCGCGAGCAAGTTGATATGAGCGCGCTCGAACGCTCCGATCACACGACGTGGTGTCCGTATAAGGGCGAAGCTGCTTACTATCATATCCGCACCGCAGACGGCGGCCTGATCGAGAATGCGGTTTGGACCTATGAGACGCCGTTCCCTGCAGTCGCCGCGATCAAGGACGCGTTGGCGGTCTATCCGAACAAGGTGGACGCGATTAAGATCGGCGGATGAGCGCGACGCAACTTATTCTGGGCCCTCGCCCGGGCAAGAAATCCAAAGACGCGATCAAAGCCCAAGGCGTCACCGACATTGTCACGCTGCTCTCGCTTCGCGAGCAGCCGGAGAGCATCAAACGGATCGCCGTTGCAATTGGGGCAGACTGGCATCATTTTGAACTGAATGGTGGACATTTAGAGACCTTGGCCGAGGTCGAGCTGTCTCGCCTCTTCCTGCTCTGGGATGAGATTGGCCGGGCCGACGGCGAGCGGATTGCCTATCTGCATTGCTCTGCAGGCCTGCATCGGACGGGTTTTGTCGCTTATCTGCTTCTGCGGCGCTCTGGTCTCAGCCCGGATGAGGCGATGATTGGCTTACGGAGCTTGCGCGAAGTGACAGCAGAACAAGTCGGCGACGCGAGGATTGCGCTTGCCGAAGAGAAATTCGTCGCCTGGCAAGCGGGCAGCGTTTAAGCAAAAAAGAACAGATAGATGCACGCGATCAGCGGCAACAGACCCATCGCGAACATGGTGCGGATGAATTTGTAATGCGCCACCCAGACATCAATCTTGGCATCACCGCTTTCGCGGCTCTCGGTCTCGAGGTCGATCCAATCATGCTTTTTGCTGAACGTGTCTGAGACAATGTACTGATCGAGCGAGTCCTCAAAGAAGCGGTGCCCGAAATAGAAGCTGATCGAGTAGGAGATGATCCCCAGCATGACAATGATCAGCCAGCCGACCCAGCCCATGCCACCGCCCGCTTCAATCACGTCCCAAAACGCGAAGCCGGTGCCAAGGCCAATTACGCCCGCACCGAGTGTGATCTGCCAGAGACGTCCGCGATTGGGGGTCGAGGCCTGGTCCTCCATGACGCGTGCTCCTTTTCAAAACCGCCCACAACGTATAACAGCGCGGCCATGACCACCACCCTCGATCGCCCAGCGCCGATACGGCCAGATGCCTCGCCTAAGGTTGGCATTGTTTCGCTCGGCTGCCCAAAGGCGCTAGTCGATTCTGAGCGAATTGTGACGCGACTGCGGGCTGAGGGCTATCAGATCAGTCCGGACTATTCCGGCGCCGATTTGGTTCTGGTGAATACGTGCGGTTTTCTCGACAGCGCGCGTGATGAAAGCTTGGATGCAATTGGCGAAGCGATTGCAGCGAATGGTAAAGTCATCGTCACAGGCTGTCTCGGCGCGGAACCGGACGTGATTGAGCAAGCCCATCCGAAAGTACTCGCGGTCACCGGTCCGCATCAATATGAGCAGGTTATGGATGCGGTGCACAAGCATCTGACCCCGCCGCACAATCCGCATACAGATCTGATGCCCGAAAGCGGGTTGCGTCTGACGCCTCGCCACTATGCCTATTTGAAGATTTCCGAGGGCTGCAACAATCGCTGCAGCTTCTGCATCATTCCGAAACTGCGCGGCGATCTCGCCTCGCGGCCAATCCATCATGTTCTGATCGAAGCCGAACAGCTGGTCCGGGCTGGCGTTAAAGAGTTGCTGGTGATCAGCCAAGACACCAGCGCTTATGGGCTCGACATCAAATACGCGCCGCAGACCTGGAAAGGTGAGGCGTATGAAACCCGCTTCCTAGACCTCGCGCGCGGGCTCTCCTCGCTCGGCGTGTGGACGCGGATGCATTATGTCTATCCCTACCCTCATGTGGACAAGTTTATCCCGCTCATGGCGGAAGGTGCGATCACGCCATATCTCGACATCCCGTTCCAGCATGCGAGCGCCAATGTCCTGAAAGCGATGAAGCGCCCAGCCAAGCAGGACCGCGTATTGGAGCGTATTCAGCGATGGCGACGCGATGTGCCGGATCTCGCGATCCGTTCGACCTTCATTGTCGGCTTTCCAGGCGAGACGGAAGAAGATTTTGAGGTCCTGCTCGACTTCATTCGCGAGGCGAAAATCGATCGGGCGGGCTGCTTTAAATATGAAAATGTCGCGCATGCTGACAGCCGCGACCTTCCAGGCCATTTGCCGGAAGAGATCAAAGAAGAGCGCTGGCATCGCTTTATGGAGACGCAAGCCGAAATCTCTGCCGCGCGGGCTGAGGCGCAGATTGGCACCGTGCAGGACGTCATCATTGACGGACCGGGGGAAGAAGTCGGGACGTATCTCGCGCGTTCAAAAGCTGACGCCCCTGAGATTGATGGCGTGGTCTACCTCGCATCAGATGGCGCTTTGCGGGCAGGCGATATCGTGTCCGCAAGAATCGAAGACGCGGATGCCTATGATTTGTTCGGGCGAGCGGTCGAAACCTGAAATAGGACAAAAAACCTGTCTTCGTGATCTGCGCCTGCTAAAGACACGAATGGACCCACATATTTTTGATCCCGCTTCCGATATTCCGCCGCTGATTATTCTGGACGTCCAAGACGCCATTAATCAACCGATCTGGGATGGGAAGAACAATCCCGGCTATATCGAAGTCATCGAGACACTGTTGACCGCTTGGCGCGCGGCGGCTGCGCCGGTGATCCACGTCAAGCATGATGAGGCCAATCCGAACTCCTCCTATCACACGCATGGCCCTTGGAACGCGATCCAGACGCGGGTTGCGCCCGTTGCCGGTGAGCCCGTGGTCACAAAGACGGAGAACTGCGCTTTTATCGGCACGACGCTGGATGAAACTCTAAAACACCTCGGCGCGGCGCGGTTCGTCATCACTGGCGTCGTCATTCATAACAGCATGGATGCGACCATCCGCGCTGGCGCGGCGCTTGGCTATGACATTCTCCTGCCAGGAGACGCAACGACCGCCGTTCCCGTGAAAGGTCACAGCGGCAAAATGTGGACAGCTGCGGAGGTCTATGATCTCTTCCTAGCTGTGCTTGGCGGAGAGTATGCTACTGTGACAAGCTCTGGGGCGCTGATCAGCGCGCTCGCGGGAGACTAAAGAGACACAAGGCCTAATATGCTGACAGAGATTGAACGCGAGAAGACCGAAGCTCGTTCCGATGTGATCAATTATGATCGCATTGAGGGGCTGCATTATCTCGGAAACTATGTCCGGCGCTTACCGACCAATATGGCGCGGATGATGGAGAACGCGTACGATTGGGAACACTTGCCATTCGTGCATCCGAGCTCATTCGCCTCGATCGATCTCGTCGATAGCGGCGAGTGGGGTTGGCGCGCAAAGCTCGGCGTGCCGGGCGGTATAGAGCCGACCCATCAGATGTTGGACCTGATTGTCGATGCGCCGAAGAATTACTGGGTGTCCACGGTCTATCATGGACCTGGCGAAGGCATTGAGATCCATACTCAAGCGACCACGCTGAACGAGGATGAGATCGAAGTGGATGTGCGCTTCTATCTGCCCGAAGCGCCTGCGGACGAGGCCACGCGTGCGGCGATCCTGCAATATATGCAGACTCAGTATCAGACGCTCTATGATGAGGATATCGACTTGATGAGCGGGCGGCAGACGGCGCTCGAAGATCGATCCCGCTGGCGCAAAGAGCGTGCTGATCCGAGCGATATCAAAGTGGCGGCCCTCTCTGAACTCGATCCGGATCACACTCTGACGATCGAAACCGAGAGCGGACGCTATTGCTTGCGGCACTTCCAAGATCAGTGGCGAGTCCATAGTGCCGTTTGCCCGCATCTGCTCGGGCCCCTGCAAGACAGCACGCTAGACGCAGATGGCTATCTCACCTGTCCTTGGCATGGCTATCAATTCAATATCGTCACCGGCGAGAGCAAAGACGGGCAATGCCAAGCGCTTGCCACCGCGCCGGAAATCATCGAGCGCGACGGGCATTTGTTTTTGCGTGAACCCAAAGCGCGCTAGACAGAACGACCCTTGCCCACCCCTGCAAACACAGTAGTTTGCGCCCAGTGCAAAGGGATCCTCACATGGGCGACAGCATTTTCATCGGCGGCGCGGATATGGATGGCGAGGGCGCGCCAAATGACGCCCAGACGCTGCTTCTGAACCGCGCCAACCGTCATGGTATCGTCGCGGGCGCAACCGGCACCGGTAAAACCGTGACGCTGCAAATCCTCGCCGAAGGCTTCTCGAATGAAGGGGTACCCGTCTTTTGCGCTGACGTGAAAGGCGACCTCTCCGGCATCTGCGTCTCAGGCAGTCCTGAGCACAAGCTCCATCCGAAACTGATCTCTCGGGCCGAGAAAATTGGCTTTGACGATTATGGCTACGCTGCCACCCCGACCGTGTTCTGGGACGTGTTTGGCGAAAAAGGCCATCCGGTTCGCACAACCATTTCGGATATGGGGCCGCTGCTCTTGTCGCGCCTGATGGACCTGACAGAGACGCAAGAAGGCGTGCTCACCGTCGCGTTTGAATATGCCGATGATGAGGGCATGCTGCGCTTGGATTTGAAAGACCTGCGCAAACTGCTCAATCATATGGGCGACAAAGAAGTGCGCACGGCGATCAGCCGCGAATATGGGAATGTCGCGCCGGCCAGCCTTGGCGCCATTCAACGCCGCTTGCTGGTCCTGGAGCGCGAAGGGGCCGAGCAGTTTTTCGGCGAACCGGCGCTCAACTTGAAGGACTTCATGCGGACCACGCGCGATGGGCGTGGCGTGGTCAACGTGCTCGACTCCACCACGCTGAACAACAGCCCGCGGCTCTATTCGACCTTCCTGCTCTGGCTTTTGTCGCAGCTGTTTGAAGAGCTGCCGGAAGTTGGCGATCCGGACAAACCGAAAATGGTCTTCTTCTTTGATGAAGCGCATTTGCTGTTCACTGACGCGCCGCGGGCGCTGCTCGAAAAGATTGAGCAAGTCGTGCGCCTGATCCGGTCCAAAGGGATTGGGGTGTTCTTCGTGACGCAGAACCCACGCGACTTGCCGGACAGCGTGCTCGCCCAGCTCGGCAATCGGATCCAGCATGCCTTACGCGCCTATACGCCAGCTGAGCGAAATGGCGTGAAAGCCGCGGCGCAATCTTTCCTTGAGATCCCGTCCTTTGACGCCGATGAGGTGATCACCGATCTTTGGGTCGGCGAAGCTTTGGTCTCGACGTTAGATGAGAAAGGCGCGCCGAACATTGTCCAACGCACGCTGATCCGTCCGCCAAGCTCACGCCTGGGCCCGGCGACCGAAGACGAGCGCAAAGCCGAGATGGCAAACAGCCCAGTGCTGGGGCTCTATGACGAGGCGATTGATCGCGAGTCCGCCTACGAGATCCTCCTGAAGCGCGAAGAAGAGGCGGCAGCGGCGGCGGTAAAACTCGCCGAGGAAGAAGCCAAAGCGGCGCGCGAGATTGAAAAGAAAAAGACGCGCAGCACGAAAAAGAAGAAGAAAACCACCACGCGCCGCCGCAGCACGCGCATGACCACGACCGAGCGCGCAGTCAACACCGCCACACGGACGATTGCGCGCCGCGTCACCGATTATGTCCTGCGGGGCATTCTTGGCGGGCGTCGGCGCTAGAGGGGACGAACCAAATGGCGCCAGCGACCGACAAACGATCGGAGCTGATCGATAAGCTCGCGGACCATATTCTGGCGGATGGCCTTTTGAATGCGAGCCTACGCCCGCTCGCCAAAGCGGTCGGCACCAGCGACCGCATGTTGCTGTACTATTTCAAAGACAAAGACGCGCTGATTGAAGCCGTGCTCGACCGAATCGTTGCGCGGATCACAGTGATCCTGGAACAGTCGGCAGCGCCAGAGCCGCTACCGTTGGAGACGCTGTCGCCGCTCCTCGTCGAGTCGATGAAGTCGGACGTGTTCTGGCCCTATCTGCGCCTCTGGCTGGAAGTGGCCGCGCTGGCGGCTGGGGATGACCCGCTCTACAAAGCCTGCGGCGAACGCATTGGCCGCGGCTTTGTCACCTGGGGTGCGAGCCAACTCGCAGTGCCGGATGAGGCCACACGCAAGCGTCAAGCGGCCGAGCTGCTGATCCAGATCGAGGGCAGTGTCCTGTTGCGCAGCTTGGGCCTGGACGATGTCGTCGATGACGCGTTTTCAGGCGAGAGCTGAGAGACTCTGACATTCGTAATGCGATAACATTGCGCATCGGGCCCTAAAGCCTTACCTCCCCTGTCTTGAACACTCCTATATGCGAGGATGAGATGAGCGCAGCAAACTCCCAGACCACTGATCGCCTACCTGTCACCGTACTTTCCGGTTTTCTTGGTGCCGGAAAAACCACCCTCCTAAATCGCGTCTTGAACAATCGCGAAGGACGCCGCGTCGCGGTTATCGTCAATGACATGTCGGAAGTGAACATTGATGCCGACCTGGTGCGCGCCGGATCTGAGCTTAGCCGCACAGACGAGACCTTGGTGGAAATGTCGAATGGCTGCATCTGCTGCACTCTGCGGGACGACTTGCTGGAAGAAGTTCGCCGCCTCGCGGAGGAAGATAAGTTCGACTATCTGCTGATTGAATCGACCGGTATCTCCGAGCCATTGCCCGTCGCAGCGACCTTCGATTTCCGCGATGAGCATGGCGTCAGCCTGTCGGATGTCGCCCGGATCGACACGATGGTGACCGTGGTCGATGCGGTCAATTTGCTGAAAGACTATTCCAGCCATGACTTCCTAAAAGATCGCGGCGAAGTCTTAGGCGAAGAAGACGATCGCACTTTGGTGCACCTGCTGACAGATCAGATCGAGTTTGCCGATGTCGTGGTGCTCAACAAAGTCGATGATGCGACAGAGGCGCAAGTCGATGCCGCCCGTAAAATCATTCGCAGCTTAAACGCCGACGCGCAGATTGTTGAATCCAACTATTCTGACGTGCCTTCATCGAAAATTTTCGATACGGGCCTGTTCGACTTCGAGAAAGCCGAGACCCACCCGATGTGGGCGAAAGAGCTATACGGGTTCGCCGACCATGTGCCGGAATCTGAAGAGTATGGCGTGACGTCTCACACCTATCGCGCGCGCCGTCCGTTCGATCCGCAAGCGATATTCGATTTGCTGCCCGGCGACTTGCCAGGTGTCATCCGTGCCAAGGGCCACCTTTGGGTCGCAACCCGTCCTATTTGGCTCGCAGAGTTCTCACTCGCTGGCGCCCTGACCAGCATTAAGCCGCTTGGCACTTGGTGGGCGTCTGTTCCGAAAGAGCGCTGGCCAGATAGCGACATTTTGCAGGACTATCTCGCTCAAAATTGGGAAGAGCCTTGGGGTGATCGCCGACAAGAGCTGGTCTTCATCGGAGCCGACATCGATTGGCCCGCCCTACATGCGAAACTCGACGCCGCCCTGCTGCCCGAAGGCGTCGATCCGGAAACTCTCGACCTTAAAGATCCGTTCCCAGAATGGCACGCCCAAGATCTTAGCTAGCTGCGCTGCACTAGTGACTTCGTACTCAGCAAGAGCGCGGCGGCGATCATAAAGCCGCCGCCCATACGCTCGATCCAGACGCGGGCGCTGCCTTTGAACCGTTTCGCAATCCAGCTCGCGCCAAGGCCATACGCCGACAGAAAAGTGCCATCCATCAGGATATAGGTCGCCGACAGCGCCAAGAATTGTGGCCAGAAGGCCAGGTCTGGCGAGATGAATTGCGGGAACAAGGCAGCGAAGAAGACCACAGCTTTTGGGTTGGCCGCAGAGGTGATGAACCCCTGCATCCAAAGACTGCGCAGGGATGCATTTGCGACAGCGGTGTTCGTATCAGCCGCCTCCGGTTTTGCGTTCAAGATCATCCGTGCACCGAGCCAAATCAAGTAAGCCACGCCTGCCCATTTGATCACTGAGAGCGCTGCGCCAGAGGCCATAATCAGAGCGGCGAGCCCCAGACCTGCCGCCAACATTTGCAACATGTTCGCGGTCAGATCCCCCGCGGCGGTCGCGAGACTGCGGCGAAAACCATGCGCCCCGCTATTGGAGAGCATCAGCAAATGGCTGGGCCCTGGCGTACTCATCAAAGCGAGCACGGTTGCGACATACAGGGTCCTAGTCTCTAAGGGCATGATCAACTCCTCCAATTGTTGGCAGGCTAGTGCGCGCGCTGATCGCTGTCCAATTCGCCTCCGTCCTGGCCGTGTTAACGCTGCGTGTAGGCTTCCCTAGAGGTACGCCTGTGCTTACATATACCTTGAGGCGAGCATCCCCTTGAGATGCCGCACGAAGTCGACACAAGTAATGGGAGGCGTAAGCCATGAAAGAGTATCTTCAGTTCTATATTAATGGCGAGTGGGTCGATCCCGTTGAGCCACGCACGCTCGACGTCGAAAACCCAGCGACCGAAGAACCGTTTGCGACAATCTCTTTGGGGTCGTCTGCCGATGTCGACAAAGCCGTTGCGGCGGCGAAAGCGGCGTTCCCAGCATTCTCGCAAACCAGCGTCGAGTATCGCGCTGATTTGTTGGATAAAATCACCGCTGGCATTCAAGCGCGAATGGGCGATATGGCCGAGGCGATCTCTGATGAGATGGGCGCGCCAATGTGGCTCGCCAATGCGGCGCAAGTGCCTGCTGGCATGGGCCATGTTGCCACCA
>ERZ1740070.2037-NODE-2037-length-11977-cov-4.188559_pt1 | contig 11977 bp, 13 predicted proteins | sample MGYA00581734_ERZ1740070 | MGnify/ENA primary metagenome ERZ1740070 (study PRJEB43018, sample SAMN04849744) | marine metagenome | isolation source: floating plastic debris | place: Pacific Ocean | collected 2008-09-01 | study: EMG produced TPA metagenomics... | reverse complement strand
AATGGGAGAACCCGTGAGCGCTAGCCGAAGCCGAGCCGAAAGCGTCAAAATAGCTTTGGTTTGAGCGGCCTTAGGATTTTTGATATTTTGGGCTTCGTCTAAAACAATTCGATGCCAAGTAATGCCGTTGATGAGTTCCGCATCGCGCCTAGCAAGAGCGAATGAAGTGATCAGCAGATGATTATTTTTACAGAGTTTTTTGAAAACGCGTTTGTCTTTGGTGCGATCGCTCCCATGATGAACCGCAGCCTTTAGGTGCGGCGCAAACTTTTGAATCTCCCGGTGCCAATTACCCAACACTGACGTGGGCGCAATCAGCAGCGTTGGAGGTAAGTCCTTCACCTTGGCAGCTTCCGCCTGCTCTTCTTCCTGCAAAAGTCGCGCAATTACCTGCACCGTTTTACCCAGGCCCATATCATCAGCCAGGCAGCCATTTAGCCCCAGACTCTCTAGGTAGCTTAGCCAAGAAACGCCGCGTTTTTGGTACTCTCTGAGCTGGCCAGCAAACTTTTCGGGATTTTCGACTGGGACAAGGGCACTGGTGTCGTTGAGCTTGTCCATCATGGTGAGTAGGGTGCGATCGCGGCTAAAGTCCACCTCCACATCGTCACCCTGCTGCGCCGCCATCTGCATAAACTCCAACAGGCCCATTTCTGGATTGTCCTGGCGATGCTTTTTCCAAAAGTCCATCATCTCCTGCATTTTCGCTTTGTCGAGCTCCATCCACTGACCGCGAAACTGCACCAAAGGCGTCTGTAAGGCAACTAGCTGCTGCCACTCCTGCTCACTAACCTGCTCACCGCCAATCGACAGCTCATACTCATACTCCACCAGCGTATCGAAGGAAAAATAGCTCCGCGAAGCCTCTGAAGATTGATCATCCTCACGCGATTTACTGCTGGCCTTAAGCTTTAACTGCGCTCTACGCCTACCCTTCGGCGTCCACCAAGACGGCACAATTACCTTGCAGCCCGCATCTTCAAGCACCCAAGCCGCTTCGTTCAAAAAGTCGAAAGCCGCATCTACATCTAGCAAGATCCCCGCAGGCTCATCGGTCTCCATTCCATCCCACATCGGTGGATAAATTCGCGCGGCATCCCCTAGGGCAAACAGCAAATCTTGCTCAAAGCTATCGCCCAGCTGCAGCTTCAGCGCCATTTGCTGATGCGGCTTAAGCTGCCAGTAGTCTGCCAAGCTAATGTGCAGGGAAGGATGTGCCTTTGGGGCAATCTTAAAACTAATCTCCCAATCATCGCCAGAGTCTGTTGGAGATTGCAGCTGAAAACAAAGATAAAAGGGAACAGTGCTCTGGGTGCGGGCAACGCGATCGCGCCAAGGTCGCCATTGCTTATACAGCAGCATTTGAGTGCTCGTCGTCCAATGCGTAGACTTTAGGCAGCTGTAAATCAGCGAACCTTCTATTTGCTTATAAAAAGACTGTGGTAACGGCGTACGCACCACAATATCGTGGAGCAAGCACTCAGAGCAGTGTCGCAACAGTGTCTCTTTATCGTACAGCTGCACGTCTGTAGAAGCCGAAGGCTCTGCAAAACCAGACACACACGACAATGGCATATAGTCGACATAGCGCTGCACAGCTGCTTCGTAAGCCTCACTCACAATCTCCCAATGAGGATAAGTTTCAAACTTTTTATCCACTTCTCGATAGCGCAAAGACGGAATGTAGTGATCTTTTAAAATCACCTGCTTAAACGCCTGCGTATAGTGAAACCAAAACAACAAATCTGCACCTAGCTGCACATCGGCCAGCTGATATTGCGCAATAAAGTGAAGCTCCTTAAGCTGTGGAAGTAGGGACCTTACCCCGGCAAACCCCTGCGAACCCTTAAAAAATCGGCCAATGCGATAACAGTCTATCGGCCAAGTTTGCCACTCGTAGGCCTCTGGCAAATCTGCCTCTAGGTAGCGGGCCATTTCCACTGAGGGCATCCACTCACCCTCAGCCGCTGGCAGCTCAAAAAACTTAGGGCTAATATCTGTGACCAAATCGGACTGACGAGCGTGAGGAAAACCAAGTTCCTCTTCCAAAAATAGAGCTAAGGCCTTTTTTTTCAGCGGTTGATCGGAGGCCTCTACCCATATGTAAAAAGATCCCGCTTGCACAAAGTTCGTCTGCGCATCTGGGATCCAGGTACCATGTAGGATTTTCATTAATTGAGCAAACCGCAATCAGACAGCAATCAAACGATAGAGATAAGGTGAATTCTAGTGCAAAGTGCCGAGTAAAGACAATGTGTGTGCCGTAGCACGTTGCAATCATTATGAGAATGCCTATGTGAATGCCTATGTACTTACGCTAGCGTTTTCGAGATGAAGATGAAGTTTTTGGTATGACTGCGGTGTCAATTATGGACACTGTATGAAGTGACAGGCGTAACACATCGCAGCTCCGCATTTGTAAGGAAGATATCAGCAATCAAGGTTAGTGGCATTCACGGAGTAAACACTCGCAAAAATGCCTTACTAGAGGGTGAAAGGCCGCATGGAAAAAAAACGCACTTGCATAGATGACTGTGAGCTTAACTGTGAACTTGTGATCGCAAAACCCTTCAAAGAGAGGAGCACACCCGAAGCTTCTACCGAACTAGGCTGCTCATTTACCAAAGTTACTAAAAATGGCAAACCCGCACTGCTCGCCTGCTTCAATATTCAGGCGCAAATAAATACTCAAATAGATACCCAGGAAGAGCTATCCTCTCTGCTACAGCATGCAGAAGAGCTAAACACACGGCTGCCCTGTATGCGGGTAAGTGTCCTTGCTGATATGCAAAACACAAGTAAAGCGACAGCCGAAGGTGTAGCCGTGGAAACAGAAGCTGAAAAAAGCTACTTATTCGTATTACAAGGGCTATCTCGTAACCAAATCACCACAGAAAACATATCTAAATTTCTGACGCATCTCACCCATGATTTTGGTATATTTTTGGCCTATGCCCGGGCTCACAGCATTCACATAAGTCCAAATCTAAAGACTTCTGTGCTTAAACCATTTGTGTACAGATAACGAACAGAATATCGTCAGCAACATCAACAGACGCTACAGAGTCTTTGAGAATTCTGGGTCAAACAACTTTGGCAAACCGATAAGAGAGCTGTAGAATCATTACTCAATTGATTTAATTAATTTAGGATTTGCCGAATGTTTGTCTGTCTCACGACTCTCCTGCTAGCACCTCCAGCGCTACCATCTCAGGCACTGCCGTCTCAGACAGCCGAACACCAGACAGTCAAACACCAGACAGTCAAACACCAAACAGCTCCGCAACAGCTCCGCCCACAAATCACCACAGCGGGCCTGCCCCTAGCGCAGACACCCTCTCCACAGGAGTACACCACCAATCAAATAGTCAGACCGCTTCCCGGATCCCTAAACGATGTTCCAGTTTTCAACAGCAACAGTCCAGAGCTAGTAGAAACCCCTGGTATTCTTCTCTCTACGTTTCCGCCAGCCGGCATGGCCACGCCAGCAGCCCACCTCGACTTTGCTTTTGATGGTCGCTTTGATGTGTTTGCCCACCATGTGTATAAAGCACTGGACTACGACGAAGAAACACCCGTTTTGCTAGATAGCATGTATTTGGGTGTACTGGTTCACAACCCAGGCACAGAGCCAGTGACCGTTCGCACTCTACAGGCGGCTAGCTACCTTAGCCAGCCAGATGCTCCTTTCATACAACTGCCAGATTTTGTACCTTTTAGCCCACTGAGTCCGGTATATGCCGGGCCAGGAAGCCGAGCTATGGGAGATATTTTGCAAGGGCGGCGGCAGGATATGTTTCCGGCAGTGCTCACCATCGCACCAGGGGAAAATGCCATGCTCCTAAATCAGCCAATTCCTATCCGTGAACTAGAGCCGCCAATTAACGGACGCTCAACGCTAGCATGGGTTGAAAGCATCGGCCCGGAATAAGTTGCTTGCCTAGCGCAGCCAGTGGGGTTGAATGAATCGGGGGATGAAGTTGCGCCCCCGCTAGCGTCTTGGGAAGCCTTATTGCAAACGGGTGAGCTGTCTGGGCCGCGTGATCGCACACCAGCCACGCTCCCACTCGAAGAAGGCGTACAGCTAATCTATGGCCGAGTCGCAGGCGTTTCCTCTGGCTCCCTGTGGGAAGCGACCCTAACCGATAGCGATGCCAATCATTCAGAGACGCCTGAGCCCGCACAAAACTCACCTCAGCTCACAATTCCAGACATCGGCGAAGCCTTTTCATACGGCATTAGTCTGCTGTATGCCGGAGAGATGGGCACAGGCCAAAATCAAAGCGCTGAAATGCTTGTGCGCTATCCAGACACAGCCTACGAAAGCCATGGCAACTATGGCGTGCAGTATAGCCTTACATTGCCGCTCTATAATCCAACCGACGCACCGAAGACTGTCACCGTCTCCCTTGAAACGGCTATCAAAGAAAACGAACTCAGCGCAGACGGTCTGCAATTCTTTGAGCCACTGCCGACGGCAACCTTTTTTAGAGGACCTGTTCAAGTCCGGTATCAAGACGGGCGTGGCTTACCCCGCATTCGCAATATTCACCTAGTGATGAAACGAGGTCAGCCCGGTACCCCTTTAGCAGAAATCACTATTGCGCCTCAAAGTACGAGCACGGTTAGTGTTGACTTGCTCTACCCAGCAGATTCTACGCCACCTCAAGTGCTTACGGTGAAAAGCACTGAATGATTCTCATGGCTGCTCAAACTATTTCTCAGGCATAGTTTCTCAGGCATGTTAGTTCCGCACTCAGTTTTTCCAACAGAAGACTCTTTTAGCGCTCAGTAAACGCTTATTTGTCTTTCATTTATCGACTGAAGCCCCTGCGCATACTAAGGACAACGAAGCGAGAGACCAACCGGTTCTCTACTTCTACTACTCCTATTAGTCCGCCTTCTCGATAGAGGCGCTTCTCCTATGCAAGGTTCTCTTTTTACTCAAGTAAAGCGACTAGGTTTGGCCGCTGCCATCGTAGCTTTTGCTTATCAGCCAGCGATGAAGGCCAACCCTCAAAATCCCCTTGGCACCCTACTGCGCCCCTCGCCAACTTTCCCGGTCACTGGCGTAGTGGCACCCTCCATACAAAAAGGCAACGCAGCACCCATCGAGAAAACTACAGCCACAACCAAACAACTCGCCCAAGGCGCATCCTTTATCAGCGCAGCACATCCTACCTCTGGAAACGCGCAAATTGTAGAAGAAAACGGTCAACGCTACCTCGAATTTGACGCATCTTTTCGCTCTGATGATGGACCCGATTTGTTTGTCCTTCTCCACCGCGACGCGGTGCCAAATGACTACAGCCCAGACAACTACGTAAACTTGGGCCGTCTGCAATCGACGGACGGTGTACAACGCTATGCGATTCCTGCTGATGTTGACATCGCACAGCTACAGTCCGCCGTTATTTGGTGCCAGGCATTCGACGTTACCTTTGGCTACGCCACACTCTAATGGCGCAACCAACACTCAGCTCACGGTGCCAAAAGTCCCCACGATTCAAAAAGTCCTCACGGTGCAAAAGTAATGACAGCTGTCAAAAAGGGGGCATGTGGTGTATAAGGAACGGTGTAGGCCCCTCACACCCCCTCAAGCACAGCTGCAACTATGGTGATTACAGGAAAAACTCATTTGTTGGGCGTTATTGGCTATCCTGTTGAGCACTCGTTTTCACCACTGATGCACAACGCAGCCATTGCTCATTTGCAGCAGGAAAAAGGAGCTGAGAAGGAAAATTTGCCGAATTATGCCTATTTGCCGTTTCCAATTCAGCCTGAGCGGCTTAAAGATGCGATCGCAGGCTTCACAGCCATTGCCCTAAAAGGCTTCAACATCACCATTCCTCACAAGCAAGCTATCATCCCACTACTCGACGATATTAGCGATGTGGCCAAGGCCATTGGCGCAGTCAACACCGTATGGCGAGGCGAAAAAGGCTGGCACGGCACCAATACAGATGCCTTCGGATTTTTAGCACCTTTAGAGGCATTGTCAGGGTCCTCACTCACCGTGCCCAAAAGCTGGACTGACGCCCGCGCTCTGATTTTAGGCAACGGTGGCGCAGCTAGAGCCGTTGTTGCCGCCTGCCAGCAGCTGGGCTGTCGCAAAATCAGCGGCGTTGGCCGCTCACCAGACAAGCTCGCCCATTTTGCAGAAAGCTGGGCCCACACCCCTCACATTGCCGCCAAACTCCAAGTCATGCCCTGGGACGCGCTACCCACTCAAATGCCCAAAACTGACCTTATCGTCAATGCCACACCCGTTGGCATGCATCCCAAGATCAATGACTCGCCGCTCAGTGATGATGAAATGGCTTTGCTGAAACCGGGTGCGATCGCCTACGACTTGATCTACACACCGCGCCCCACAAAATTCCTCCAGCAGGCAACTGCCGCCGGGCTTCTGGCTATCGACGGCCTAGAAATGCTCGTGCAGCAAGGCGCCGCCGCCCTAGAAATTTGGATAAATCAACCAGCTCCCGTCAAAGTCATGCGCCAAACTCTCTTGAACTACCTCAAGACGCCATAGGCAAACTAGGGCAGACACAAGCGCGCTCAAAACCACGGTAAGCTTGAGGATAGATTCTGGCACAAACCCAACCGCGCCTCACTATGTTTTCACTGCTCCGCACTGGCATTTTTACCGGCATTTTTGCTGGCATATCTTCATTGCTTCGCACCAGCACTTACTTCAAGCTTTCTTCTGTTCGCATTCCTCGCACCAAGCTATTTAGCTTGTTTTTAGCAACCTGTATTTGCTTCTTTAGCTGGATACCTGCAGCTCATGCCCTCACCCAAATCGCCCTCAAAGACCTGGTAGCCGAAGAATGCCCACCAGATGCAGCCTATGCCGAAAACTTGACTACTAGCGGATCTTCAATGGCGGCGACTTGCTACCTCATCAAAGGAACCGCTGTAAATAATTCTGCCAAGGACATTATGGATGCAGATATTTTTGGCCGCATTTATGACGCAGAGGATAATTCTGTTATGAAAAACCGGTATCGGCTCGGTGGCATTGAATATGTGCCAATGGGTGAAAGCCCATTTTCGTTCAGAATCTCGGTGCCCTCCGTACAGCCCGCACCGTTAAGACTCGAAAAGTTCAAAGCCTCTGGATTTGCCAGCAAAGTTCGCAGATTTCAGTCGTGGGACCAGTCAATCGACGAATAGGCGGCCATTATTGTAAACACTAAAATATGAACACTAAAAAGCCTCGCTGAGAAGAAATTCAGCGAGGCTTTTGACTAGCCCTAGAAGAAGATATGTTTAATCCTTTAAGGGGGCTTAGTAAAGCGATGAATAATAAGCCGCCTGAGCAGCAGCAGATCCTAAGCCTGCAATACCTCCTGAAAGAAGTCTTAAAGCAATAAGGGCTAGAATCGCTGATAGATCTAAGCCGCCAATGGGAGGAATGATTGAACGGAAGAGGTTGAGGTAAGGGTCCGTTAGCTGTGAAAGTGTCGAAAGGATAGGGTTCGACCAATCAATTTGAGGGAACCAAGTCAGTAAGATACGAACAATCAGCAAAAGCGAATAGATTTGAAGGAAGCCTAAAATGCCTTGAACGAGGGTGACAATGATTCCTGAGGCCATAGCTTTAAGAAACTCAAAAATTGAGAACAGAGAGGGACAGTGAAAAAATGCCTACTTATCGGCTGGTTGTACTGTATTTTAACCGATGTGTTGCCGCTTGTGAGGTGCGGTTATCATCAATCTTCCCGTTCAGCAAGTGGAGTGCCATAGTCAGCCGTAGGATGACCGTTGTTGACATTGCCCATTTGAATGCGCACGTCCTCAATGGCCATATTGAGCTGAGAAATCTTGTCTTCTAGGCCCCGCCGGGCAATTTCCATACGCTCTTCGGTCGTGGCATTTTCTAGCTGGCGCCGCTCTTCGTCAGACAGCGCGAAGTCATCAGTCGGGTCTGAAGAACGTAGGCGGTTACTGGCAAGTACGCCGACGACACCGCCGATGAGGCCGCCGAGGAAGGCACCTGCGATGAAGCCTCCGGTGAAGTTATTTTGGCTCATGGTTTTTCTTATTATGAGAAGAGAAGGTGATGGAGAAAACGCACTTTGCTGCCTTGGCGAAGCCTCTGCGTAGCAGATGGGGACAGTGTAGTGCTGCTTTTAGAAGAGGGAGAATCGGAAATTTAGGTGCCGAAGGTGCGATCGCCTGCATCGCCTAGGCCAGGAACGATAAAGCCGTTTTCATCGAGGCCTTCGTCGATAATAGCGGCATACACAACGATAGTTGGATACGCTTCTGCCAGCTTTTGCAGCGCGGGTGGGGCAGTTACGACTGAGATAATTCGCACTAGGGCTGGGTCTACGCCACGCTTCGTGAGTTCTTCCAGTGTTGCCATCATCGTACCGCCTGTGGCCATCATTGGCTCACTGATGACAACCCTAGTGCCGGGTGCAAAGGTTTCCGGCAGCTTGTTTAGATACCAGGAGGGTTCTAGGGTTTCTTCGTTGCGGGCGAGGCCGATGTGGTAAGTGCTGCTGTTGGGGACGGCGCTTTGGATGCCTTCAACAAGGGCAAGGCCTGCTCGCAGGATGGGGACGATTGCGATCGCAGCTTCTGGATCCACAAAAGTCGCTGGGCAGGTAGTCAGCGGCGTCTCAATCGTCATGTCGATAGTGGGCAGCCAATCGCGCACCGCTTCGTAGGTGAGCCAGCGGCCTAACTCTGTCATCGCACTGCGAAACATGGGCGGTGGCGTTGTATTGCTACGCAGTACACCCAGCCAATGCTTGATCAAAGGATGTGGTGGAACATAAACGCGCAGTTGCAGGGCCATGGAAGGGAGAGGGGAGTAAACTCAAACCATCATACTGTGAGAGGAATGATGAGGGAGGAATGGTAGGCGATGAGTTATAAAACGCAAGTTTCATCAGCTCAGCCAAACCAAACCACACAGGGTAACCACAATTCCGACCAGCGCAATCCATACAAACTGATTATCTGCAGTGTTTACCTGACTCAAATCAATCGGCTCTGGCTCTGGTTCTACCTTACGACGGCGCTTTTTCTTGGGTCTTTGGGCGTAGCGAACTTTTACATCGTCATCAAAATCATTTAAGTCAGGGATTTTAGTCACCCATTCGGGCCGCATTTCTAGTTCTGGCGCTTCCAATATGTAAAGCATGCGTTTGCTCTGTTGCTTGGTATCTAGATCAGGATGCACAATTAGCTTGCGGCAAAGTGCGAGGCCTTCTTCTTCATTGCCCGAAGCGATGTAGGCATTGACCAGCCACATTTGAATTTCGCCGCCCTTGGCACCCATTGGGTTTGAGAGGGAAAGAGCCGTTTTGAATTCTGCGATCGCCCGCTTGTATCGCCCCCGTTCGAATAGGGCTTGACCACTTGCGATCGCAGCCTCAGCCTCCTTCCTTTTTTCCGCACTACCCAAACGATTCAGCGCCTGCTTGATGGGGTCAACTTCTTCAGCAGAGCCTTCTTTTCTGGCGTCTGTGCCTGCATCTTCAAATAATTCTTTTTTTTCAGGCACCTGATAGGCCTTGGGGAACTGGCCAGAGTCCGATGTCATTACACTTACTAAAATAGCTACCGTCTATTAGTGTATCGCGAGTGCATCCTGCTCGCTTATGCTAAAACTGCTAGCCTTTGAATACAAAAAGAGGTTTAAAGAATCGATGCTGATGGTAATTTCTCCAGCCAAATCGCTGAACTACGAAGGCCGGGACTACCCAAAATTCACACAGCCTGCCGTCCTAGAGCAAAGCAAAACACTAGTAGAGCAGCTCAGCGGCTACGGCGCTCCCAAGCTCTCCAAGCTCATGAAAATCAGTAATAAACTCGCCACCCTAAACCAGCAGCGTTTTCAAGATTTTCAGACCCCCTTCACTCCACAGAATGCCAAGCAGGCCCTCCTGGTATTCAACGGCGACGTCTACAGGGGCATCGACTCAGAAAACTACGATGACGACGACCTAAACTTTGCTCAAGACCACCTACGCATTCTCTCCGGACTCTATGGAATCCTGCGCCCCCTAGACTTGATGCAGCCCTACCGGCTAGAGATGGGGACCAAGCTAGCCACCCAAAAAGGCAAAAATCTGTATGATTTTTGGGACACTCAAATTGCTGAAATCATCAACGCTGCATTAGAAAACAGCCCGGAACCTTGCCTTGTAAATCTTGCTTCCAATGAGTACTTCAAATCTGTTGATCTCAAAGCACTAAAAGCACGTGTGCTCAACATTGCTTTCAAAGAGAACAAAGGTGGCACATACAAAATTGTTGCAGTTCATGCAAAGCGGGCACGGGGCATGATGGTGGATTTTGTCGTGCGTAATCGCATCGAAAACCCAGAGCTAATGAAAGGCTTCGACCGCGACGGCTATGCGTTCAACAAAGAACTTTCGAGCGAAAATGAATGGATATTTTGCCGAGACTAGTAAAATATCCATGTCCACTGGAACTGAACCTGGCAAATGCCCCTTGCAACTGACCAACCAATACAGCACCAACCAATGCAGAGTGCTCTGAGCTTTAATGAGTTCTTAGCTCGCTACGAGGAAAACCAACACTTTCTGTCTGCACACTGATAGAGGGAAGCTACGACATCCAGTTGCTAAGAGGCAATCAAGCTATTACCTCTCCTACTTTTCCTCAATTAAAACTCACAGCTGAAGAAGTTTTGCAGGGCAAAAATCTCTCTTAACCTACAAATTGATGAAGAGCCGTTTATCAACTTTCTGCCGACGTCACACCAGCCGCCACACACAATAGGCTAAACACAATAGGCATAATCGCCCTGCTCGCAGACCTCACTTGCCTGCTGCTACTTTCCAGACACCGCAAAGATGACTTGAATATGTCTTCTGTGGTTACGACTCAAACCCCACAAACGAAAAATTCTAATTGTCCGCTCATTTTGTGATTGCTAGCGCCCTGTACTCTAGAGTTTAGAAGGTGCTCATTGAAAAGCATCTCTTCTGACTACGACTAAACATTTTCTAAGGTACTTATCCATGTCAAATGAGAATGAAAAGATTGCTCCAGAAAACGCTGTATCAGATAGCTCTGTCTCGAATGAAGTCTCGGATGAACAGCTTGAGAATGTTGCTGGTGGCAACAAAGAAAAATCCGGACAGGTATCACTAAACAATCCTGTTGCCGATCTTAATGAGGATGGCAACGTTACTCTGCACGAAGTTGTTACATACAACCGCGATCAGCGTGATAAAAGATAGCAAGCGGCAAAAGTCATGACGACCAAACTTGAGAATGTCAACTTGGGTCGTCATGACTTTTACGATAAGTTTTACCGCGCCACTCAATAGAACGCTGAAACGCTGAAGGAATTATTCTTAGCACTGCTGCAGGAGCGGCAAAGGGGGCAAACCAGAAGAACATCGCTTTGAACGGATTTGAGCGAGTCCAGTCATAGGAACCTACAACAGCAGCCTGCATACCAATCCGGATAGTCAGCAATAGGACATTGAGCATGACTCAATAAATACGCGCTAAAGCCTGGATAAAACCAGGATAGCGGAATTGTAAACGGCACTAAGCCTGCAACCTTATAGCCCAGGCCAGAAAGATAGTGATATTCTCCAAAAGGAAGACCAAGAAATTTTCGAATTCAGCAAACGCAATGTTTGCAACTCTAGTGCATTGCCTTGTTATTCCGCGCTTATTTTCACACTCTGTGTCTGGGTGCGTTGCATCCACCAGCCAACAAGAGGAAATTGAATCCAGAAAGAGAAGTAGAAGAACGTCAAATACCAGTATGGAATAACAAACCTGATTCCAAGCCCCTTGTAAACGGCTAGCAACAGGTAGTCATATATAAAAAGCGGAAGCGTTAGGTATAAAGCCAGCCAACACGAGTTGACCAAATGCTTGCTGTCAATCCAATACTTTTCGAGGGTGTATTGGGTAATAGGAAAATAGATGAGTGTGACTAAAACACAATTCGCAATTTTTGCCCAAAAGT
>ERZ1740070.2036-NODE-2036-length-11977-cov-6.169519_pt1 | contig 11977 bp, 13 predicted proteins | sample MGYA00581734_ERZ1740070 | MGnify/ENA primary metagenome ERZ1740070 (study PRJEB43018, sample SAMN04849744) | marine metagenome | isolation source: floating plastic debris | place: Pacific Ocean | collected 2008-09-01 | study: EMG produced TPA metagenomics... | reverse complement strand
GATGCGGGCGGGCCGGGCGGCGGGGTGAGGGGGCCGGCGTGTGCGACGAGCGTCAGGATCGCCAGGGCGGCGATGGTTGCGAGGTGCGGCATGGTGGGTCCTCTCTTTGTGCGGCTCGTCGCAAGGATTAGCGAGCCGTTATGAGAGAGCGTACTTAGCCGGAGGTGTCTGCCGAAGAGGTTTTGACGGGCTCTGCGGGGGTTGTTGCGCCGTGTTGGACGAGGAAGAGGCCGACGAGGAGGAGGACGAGGCCGGCGATTCGGGTGGGGGTTAGTGGGCGCTGGGGGAGGCCGGCGAGTGCGAATTGGTCGAGGATTGCGGCGGAGAGGAGCTGGCCGCAGAGCATGGCGCCGATGAAGAGGACGGCGCCGAGTTTGGGCACGAGGAGGATGGATGCGGTGACGAAGGCTGCGCCGAGGAGGCCTCCGATCCAGGCCCACCATGGGGCGGCGGTGGCGGCCTGGCCGGTTGGGATGGCGGGGCGGATGAGGACGGCGGTGATGAGCGCGAGTGCGGCGAGGCCGATGAGGAAGTTGGTGAGCGAGCCGTAGATCGGGTGGCCGAGCGAGCGGCCGATCTGCGCGTTGATGGCGGGCTGGATTGCGATCATCGCGCCGACGGCGACTGCGGCGAGTGTGAGGAGTATGGGCATGGGGGCGTTGTAGCAGGTTGGGGCGGTCCGCGGGATGGAATGCGCGACGCCAGAATCGCAAGAACGGTCATGGACCGGTTGGTGGTACTTGGACAAACTGGCACGATGGATGCGCTCGAACGCACAAGCCAAGCGACGCGCGCGTCGTACGAAGACCGGCTGATGCGGGTGTTGGTGTACATCGCGCAGCACCTCGACGAGGATTTGGAAGTCGAGACGCTAGCGCGAGTGGCGTGTTTCAGCTCGTACCACTTTCACCGCGTGTTTGCCGCGGGGATTGGCGAGCCTTTGTCGGCGTATGTGAAGCGTGTTCGGCTGGAGCGGGCGGCGGCGCTGCTCGTGCATGGCGTTGCGCCGATTGGAGAGGTTGCGCGGCGGAGCGGGTTCGAGTCGGTCGAGGGCTTCGGGCGGGCGTTCAAGCGGGCGTTTGGGGTCGGGCCGGGGCAGTTTCGCATGTCGCTCGACCGAGCTTGGGTGGACGACCCGCGGACGCGTTCGGAGGACGAACTACGTGAGCGGATCTCGGCTCGGCTTCGGAGGCCGGTGGCTCGGGCGGTGGATGTTGAGGTGGGTCGCTTTGAGGGCGCGCGGGTTGTTGGCGTTCGACACCTCGGGCCGTACCACCGTGTGGGGATCGCGTGGGGTCGTGTGATGGTGTGGGCCGCGATGCGTGGGCACCTGACGCGCGGGGCACGGCTGTTTGGCATTGCGCACGACGACCCCGCGGCGGTGCCGGCGCGGGAGCTTCGCTACGACGCGTGCGTGGAGATTGAGGGCGATGTGCGCGTGGGTCGCGGTGTGTCGCTGATCGAGATTCCGGCGCTAGAAGTTGCGGTTGCGCGGCACGAGGGGCCGTATGACTCGATCCCGCAGACGTACGAATATTTGTTTGGAAACTGGCTTGGCGGAAGCGGGCGGGAACCCGGCGACTTTCCAAGCTTCTGTGAGCATCCGCGTGTGCGCGGAGGCCGGCGTTCGGGGGATGGCGTTCGGGCGTGGATTCACCTGCCTTTGAAGGAGCTCTTGTGATGGGATTGATCTGGAGTGTTGGCGCGGCGCGGGTGTGCGTCGCGGTCTTGTGCGTTGGTACCGGCCTTGGCGTCGTGCGCGCGCAGGATGGATATGGCGACGCGCCGGCGTACGACTCGGAGCAGTCGCTCGACTACCTCGTGCGCGGCGATTACTTCAAGGGGTTGCTGCGGGATGACGCGGAGGCGTGGGCTCGGGCGGCGGCGACGGTCGAGCGGCGGCTTGCCGAGAAGCCTGGCGACGGTGAGGCGCTGGCGTGGAAGGGCGCGATGTGGGTATCGGATGCGGGGGATGCGTTTGATGCGGGGGACGCGGGGCGGGGAATGGAGCTGTACGCCGAGGGGCTGCGGATGATGGACGAGGGCGTCGCGACGGACGACACGGTGAACTCGTGGATCCCGCGAGGTGTGACGCTGATGCAGGTGTATGGGTACGAGCCCGATCCGGCGCGTTCGCGGGCGATGCTCGAGACGGCGCTTGGCGATCTTGAGCGGAGCATGGCGTGGCTCACGCCCCGGTGGGCGACGCAATCGGAGCACGCGAAGGGGATGCTGATGCTCATGCTCGCCGACGCGCGGGCGGCGCGGGCGGAGATGGACATCGCCGCGGCGGCAACGCTCCGATCGCGGATTGTCGACGAGCTTGCTGGGACGCGGTATGCGACACAGGCGGAGGCGGCGCTGGAGATCGCGCGGGTGCCGAAGGAAAAGGAGGACGACGCGGCGGGCGCGGATGCCGGCGTGGCGACGGGGCCAATCGGGCGAGAGGCGGTGCTCTTTGCTTGGTTGGCGGAGGTGGTTCGGACGCAGGGCGACGAGGGGCGCGTGCCGGCAGGGTTGATGGACCATGTGATGGCGGGGCTCGGCGGAGATGCGGCTGCGCTGGCGCGGGCGGAGGGCGTGATCGATGGCATGCGCGGGGCGGGAGATCCGGGCGCGAAGGCGTTGGTTGCGTTCTTCGACGTGATGCACGCGGGGACGTTGTTCGAGGCGGGCGACTTTGGGCGAGCGTTTCCGATGTGGCAGCGCGGGCTGGCCGGGCTTGATGCTGCGGCGGGAGCGGATGCCGAGGCGGCGGATGTCCGGGCGTGCCGGGCGGTGACGTACCTGATGGTGCACATGCACGAGCGTGACGCGGCGCGGGCGGCCGAGATGGTTCGGCTTGCGGGCGAGGACGCGTCGATGGTCGGCGGGGCTGTTGATGGGGTCGAGTTACGCGCGGGCGCGGCGGTTGCGGCGGCACTCGCGGCGGATGCGCGTGGCGATGCGACGGCGGCGGAAGCGCACGCGCGCGAGGCGGTCGCGCTCGCGCCGCGATCGGTGGCGGGGCGGTACGCGGCGGGAATGCTGAACTAGTCCGTGGGTCGAGCTAGATCAAGCGGGCGATGTGGTTCGCGAGGCGGGCGATGGTGTGGGGGGCGGAGCCCTCGGCCTTGTTGTTGACGATGATGTAGGTTGGCTTGGTGATCGCGTTCAGGGCCGTGTCGGCGATGGTGGTACGGGTGGGGACGTCGGGATCGCGGATGTCGGTGAAGGGTTGGTAGCGGGCCTTTGCACCGGCGTAGGTCTGGTCGTGCTTGAGCATCCAGCGGATGAGGGTGTGCGGGGCGTCGGTGATGGGGTAGCCCGCTTGGGCCAGGGCTTGGGCTTGCTCGTCGATGGTTGGGAGGGTTGGGTGGTGGGCGAGGGAGAGGGCGGTGTTGTGGGTGCGGAGTGTTTGGGCGAGGGCGTGGGTGAGGGCGGGGCGCTCGAGGAGGGTGCGGTTGCGGAGCTCGATGGCGTAGGCGGGGCCGACGGGGAGGGCGGCGAGGAACTCGGCGAGGGACTCGATGAGGACCTCGGGTGAGGCGACGGGCGAGCGGGTGTTGTCGCGCGTTGAGAGGTCGAGGGGTGGGAACTGGAAGAGGATGATGCCGAGGCGGGAGCCGAGGGCGCGGACGGTGGGTGCGATGACGAGGTCTTCGGCGGCGGCGGGGTCGAGGAAGAGGGGGTTGGTGGTGGTGTGGTCGGCGGTGTTGCCGTGGGTGCGGCCGGCGTCGTCGGCGGTCGGGCGGGTGAGGGCTTGGTAGGCCTTGACGACGAAGCGGAAGTCTGCGGGGGTTTGCGCGGCGAGCTCGGCTTGCTCGCGCTCGGGGACGGGCGCGTAGAAGGCGCGGTCGAGGGCGACGGTGCGGAGGAGGGGGTGGGCGGTGTAGGCGGGGAGGCCCGTGCGTGCGAGGTCGGCGGGCTTGTGCGTGCCCGTTGTCGGTGGGCGATAGACGTTGGTCCAGCCCGGGAAGGACCAGGAGCTTGTGCCCATGCGGAGGGTGGCGGGGAGTGAGCGCGCGAGGTCCCCCACTGCTGGCGGGGCGGGGGCGGGGGCGATGCGGGCGGCGCTCGAGGCGTCGGCGGGGCTGGTCTCGCCGAGCGGGAAGAGCGTGGGCTCGGGGATTTCTGGGGGCTGGGGGGTCACGCGGGATTGTTCGCGTGCTCGGGCGTTTTGGTTGGGGTCAGTCTTGGAAGTTGGCGAGTGGGTGTTGGGTTTGGGGGATGAGGCCGAGGTCGCCGGCACCGGTGATGGGGACGATGGGCCCGTAGGCGGCGGCGGGGTTTGGGATGATGTTGTTGGCGTTGCCGAAGCATTGGTTGTTGTAGTAGTAGGAACCGGGCGTCATTTGGAAGCCGACGTTTGAGTCGCGGCAGGTGTTGTGCTGGATGATGTTGCCCTGGCCCATGGGGCCGATCGCGTCGCCGGCGGCGCCGATGACGAGGCAGCGCTCGACGGTGTTGCTCTGGCCGAGTTGGATGCCGTTGCCGGCGGGGACAAAGCGGACGACGTTGTCGCGGGCGATGCCGTCGCTTCCGAGCGCGATGCCGACGTTGATGCAGCCGAGGACCGAGTTGGACTGGAGCGTGCAGGCGTCGGCGGCGTCGATGCCGACGTCGGAATCGCGTGCCTCGCAGTCTTGTGCGCGGGAGGCGTTGCCGAGGACGATCGCTCGGCCGGTGCACTGTGTTGCGATGGTGCGGATGACGAGCGATGAGTCGCCGGTCGCGACGCCGTCGGTCGCGCCCGTGACGGTGGAGTTGTGGACGGTCGAACCTTGCGCGACGTCGATGCCGGTGCCGGTGCAGTTGGTGACGCCGACCTCGGTGACGAGGCTGTTGTTGCCGGTTGTGATGCCGGTGGCGGCGGTGTCGACGCGTGTGTCCCGGACGGTGGAGTGCTCGCCGACATCGAGCCCGGTACCGGTGCAGTTGGTGACGCCGGTGTCGGTCACGAGGCTCTCGTCGCCGAGCGTTGCGCCGTTGCCGCCAGGATCGATGATCTCGGTGTCGCGGAGTTCGGCGCCCGGGCCGGCGTTGATGCCGTCGAGGGTTGCTCGAGCGACGCGGACGGCCTCGGTCACGAGTCGTTCGTTGGCGGTGATGCCGTTGCCGCCGGAGTCGAAGATGTCGGTGTCGCGGACCTCGGAGTCGGGGCCGACGCGGAGTGCTTCGATGGCTTGGTCGACGAGCTTGAGGTGCTCGGCGATGACTGGTGTGTTGGGCGCGTCGATGGCGCGCTCGCCGCCGTCGAGGACGCCGTCGGCGACTTTGACGCCCGGCGTGGGGAGGACGATGGGCGGGCCGAGGAGGACTTCGACGAGTGCTTCGGCGCCGCCGCCGTCTTTGATGGTGTGGCCGCCGAGGAGGAGTTCGACGCAGTCGGACTCGATGCGGACGCCGGACTTGCCGCCGGGGACGACGAGGTCGTCATCGAGGATGTATCGGCCGGGCTGGGTGATGACGTGCTCGGAGTCGGCGTCGCCGGGGATCGTGGGCAGGGGGATGGGGGCGCCGGTGAGGGTGTCGAGGACGTTGTTGATGGCGTTGTTGACGTCGTCGAGGGAGGGGGAGGTGTCGGCGGGTGGGCCGGCGGGCGGGGTGAGCGGGCCGGCGAGTGCGAGCGGCGTCGCGGCAGCGAGGGCTGCGATGGTGCGGGCGATCATGGTGTGCCTCCTCTTGGTGGATCCGAAGGCGCGAGGGTATCGCCGCAATAGGTTGTCTACAGCAACAATTTTGGGATAACGCCCGACCTGCCGGTTCGGCAGCACGTGTTTTCATAGGCTTGGTGTCGCTGGCGCGTCGTCAGAGCATCGCGGGGAAGCCGAGTGCTCGGCGGAGGTCGGCGAGCTGGCCGGTGTGGGTGCCGTTGTGGAAGGTGATGCGCTGGACGAGCTGCCAGATGGGGAACTCGCCGGACTTGCCCCAGGGGAGGGGGCGGGTGAGCGTCGCGGCGTCGGCGTCGCGGACGGCGTGGGCGAGGCGATGGCAGGCGCTCTCGTAGATCTCGGTGCAGCGGGCGAGGGGCGGGTAGTCGTCGGGCGAGGCACTGGGCTTCGAGCCGAAGGCGACAAGCTCGGTGCCGAACGCACGTCGCGCTGGCTCGGGCGAGAAGTCGTCGGCGGGGAGGGGATTCTCATCGAGTCGCTCGGCGAGGCGGTGCATGTAGAGGGCGCAGTGCCCGAGCGTCCAAGCGGCGTGGTTTGGGAGGTGCTCGGCTTGGGCGGTGTGGTTGGTGTCGTCGAAGCCGGCAAGGTAGCGGGTGAGGAGGCGGGCGGATTGATCGACGGCGCTGGCGAGCGTTTCGGGGCAGGGATGCATGGACTGAGTATATTGGCCGCACTCAGCGACCTTACCGATGGGAGCCTTCGATGGAAAACAAGGTATTGATGGTGATTCTCGCGATCCTTATCCCGCCGTTGGCGGTGGGTTTGAAGGACGGGATCGGGGTGCACTTTCTGCTGAACATCGTGCTGTGCTTCTTGTTCTATGTGCCGGGCCTGATCCACGCGCTTTGGATCATTTTCCGATCGTGAATCGCGCGGCGTGTTTGGCTTGAGTCGGACGCGTGAGCGTCCGATACCCCTCGCATGGATGCGCCGCTTCGGCTGACAGATGGTGAGACGCTTGGGGCTGGCGATGCTGGCCGCGATGGTGTCGTTGTGCCTGGTGCGAACCTGACGCTGGCGGGGGTTGATGCCGGGTCGACCGGATCGCTTGCCTCGCTTGAGTGCAGTGTTGGGCGGGTTGTTGATCTGTCGGCGACCGGTGCGCGGCTTGAGATGCGGCGCGTGTGGGGGCCCGCGACGGGGCAGCGGCTGCATGTTCGCTTCGGTGATGGGCACGGCTCGGCGATGGTTGAGGCGGAGGTGGTGTGGACGACGCCGATCGCGCGGTTTCGGCGCGAGGTTGGGCTTCGGTTTGTCGATCCCTCGGCGTCGGCGGTGGACGCGGTGCGCGGGATGATGGCGCGGTGCGGGATCGTGGGCCGGGGTGAGCTGCGCGGGGTCGGTGACGAGCTGCGCAAGAGCGCGTAGGCGCGGCGAGAAGAAATCTTTGAGATCGTGACGGGGCGGTGCGTGTTGTGCGTCCGTGGGTGTGCTGCGCCTTGATGGGTTTGCGGCGTACTCGACGGAGGTGGCGATGCGCGTGGCGTTTGGTTGTGTTGTGGATTGTGCTCGTACTGGCGCGGCGCGGGGTGTAGCTGTGGCGGCGATTGCTGCTGTGGTCGGCGTTGCGGTTGCGGCGTGGTCGATTGGGCGGCAGGGCGGCGGGCGGGAGTCGACGCGGGCGGACGACATGCCGGGGGTGGCCGCGGGGGCGGGGCTCGACGGCAGCGATGATCGTGTTGGACCGGGGGCGGGCGGGTTGGATGCCGAGGCGCAGCGGGAGATCGCGGAGCGCGTGCGGCAGAACGCGCAGCCTTTGACCTCTGCGATGCTGGCGGAGCTATCCGACGACGACGATGGGTTTGTTGCGGCGGGCGGCTCGGGCGGTATCGCGACGTGGCAGATGGATGAGCTTCGGCGTGAGCTGACGGCGGTGCTTGATGACGCGGACGCGGTCGAGGGTTTGGGCCTCGGGGTGCGCGATGATCTTGCGTCGGCGGTGCGGGCGGTGCTTGAGCCTTGTGTTGCGGGTGATCGCGCGGCGTTTGATGCGGCGATGGCTTCGCTTGGATGCGGACCGGGCAGCGGGGGCGGCGATGGGGATGATGACGAGGGGGAGGGGTTCTTTGATCGGCTGAGCGGGCCGCTAGCTGGGGCTTCGCTTGGTCTTGGTGCGATGCGTGTGGGTGAGCCGAAGCCGCCGATGATGACATTAGAGGATGGTTTCAGCGGCGCAATGATCCGGATCAATCGGAACAAGAACACGACGCCCGATGGGACCGAGACCGAGACGGTGGCTGTCACGAGCGATGTGATCCCGGGTCGGTATGTGAGCGGGCGCGTGCTGAACTTCGGGGCGAGCGAGCTTCGGGGTGTTGAGGTTGCGGTGCCGTTCCGGTCGGCGGGGGACGATGGCGAGGGTGTGGTGTCGCTCGTGATGGTGCGCGATCCGGAGGCGGGCGCGTGGCAGCCTGCGCGGGCGTCGCTCGCGTTTGGATCGATGGAGGCGGCTCGGCGGTTTCTGCCGATTCCGGGAGGGATCAACTGATGCGATGCGCACTTCGGATGGCGACGCGCGGGTTTAGTCTGATCGAGTTGCTTGTGGTGATCGCGGTGATCGGCGTGCTGCTTGGTATCGCGCTGCCGGTACTTGGCGGGGCGCGGGTGACGGCGCGCGAAACGGTTGGGCTGAGCAATGTCAGGGAGACGGCGATGACGTTTCAGCAGTACGCCGATGAGCAGGGGGCGTATCCGTTTGTGCCGAGGACGACGGGGCTGATGGGCGATCAGGAACTCATTCAGCTTCCGTGGTATCCGGAGGGCACGCTGCTGGCGACGAGCGATGCGTGGAGCATCGATCGGCTGTGGCCCGGGGTTGTGCAGACGGTCGCGCCGTTTGAGGAGCACTTTGCGCTCTGGGTGTCGCCGGGCGGGGACCGCGAGCTGCCGGACATGTTTGATTGGACGGCGGTTGATGATCGTGACGCGACGGATCAGGTATCGCTGACGTACTCGAACTCGTTCGTGGGTGATCCGAAGTTGTGGCGCGATGGGGCTGAGCGGGACTGGTCGCAATACCGGGCGGTGCGGGCGAGCGAGGTGGCGTACCCGAGCGGGAAGGCGATGCTTTGGGATGCGCACTTGGCGTATGTGCCGGGGCAGCTCGAGCAGCGCGATGGGCACTGGGATCGCGGGACGCCGATGGCGTTTGCGGATCTGCACGCGGCGGTGAAGAACCCGCTCGCTGCGAGCGAGCCGGTGCGGAACGTGCTGAAGGATCGGCGGAGTGTGACGCTGCACGACACGGCGGAGGGTGTGCAGGGAGTTGATTACTGAGGTGGGTCACGGCCCACAGTTCAGATGGAGCCGGCGCGGCTTGGCGGGGTTGGCTCGATGGTGTCGTGGTGCTTGTTTTGGGGCTTGATGATGCGGGTGAGGATTATGAAGCCGAGAGCGCCGATGATGGTGAGGATGGTGCAGAAGAGGAAGGCGTAGGCGCCGGCGCCCTCGCGGAGCAGCTCGAACTTTTCGTAGATCGCGACGCCGAGGAATGGGGCGAGGAGACCTCGGAGGCCGGTGAGCGTGACGTGGACGCCCATGTATTCGGTCTCGCGTCCCTTTGGTGCGAAGTCGAGGTGTCCGAGGTTCCAGGCGAGGATGCCGCCGCCGAAGGCGAGGCCTCGCATGACCGAGCCGGCGTAGAGCAGGGGGATGGATGGCATGAGGCAGGCGACGAAGGTGAGTGCGTTGGCGGCGACGAAGACCCAGCCGTGGTAGACGCGGAAGGTGATGATGTGTGTGCGGTCGAGCAGGCGTGCCCAGAGCGGGATGACGAAGGGCATGAGTGCGAGGGGGATCGTTGAGGTGACGAGCATGCCGCCGAGGTAGCCCATGTCGAACCGTTCTTTGACGACGATTGCCATGAGGGGGGCGACCATGAGGTTGCCGAGCCCGAGGAAGAACATGCAGCCCATGTAGCCGGCGAATGGGTGGTCGTTGCGGAGTGTGCGGTAGATGCGGAGCGGGTTTGCGGATGGGCCGTCGGGCCCGGCGTTTTCTGCTTCGGCGCGGATGAGTGCGCGGTGGTTGCGGACGCGGACGCGGCTCCACGCGGCGATGCCGACGAATGAGATGGCGACACCGATGGGGATGAGTACGCGGAAGGCGCGCTCGTCGCGGTCCATTGCTTCGCCGAGGCCGATGGCGAGGAAGGCGATGGCGAGGACCTGGACGGTGGCGAGCTTGCCGGCGATGGTGCCGCGGACGGAGCGTGGGTAGTTGGCGGCCCAGACGGTTGAGCGTGTGGTGATGGTGCCGGACCAGATGATGCGTGCGATGACGACGCCGGCGGCGAGGAGGATCAGGCCGACGGGCGTGGTTGGGATCGCGGCGAGGGCGAGGACGACGAGGGCCATCGCGATGTGGAGTGCGTTGATGAACTTGATTTTGTCGCGGCCGTGGCCGAGGCGGACCCAGAGGAAGGAGGTGATGTTGGCGAAGGCGGTGGATGCGGCGAGGATGGCGACGGTGGTGTTGAGTGCGGCGTCGGGGACGACGCCGTCGAAGGCCTTGCGTGCGAGCACGCCGATGACGGTCGCTTCGACGGAGACCATGAGGAAGGGGATCGTGGTTGCGGCGACGTGTTCGTTGCGGTAGGTGTGCCGGGCCATGGGGGGCATGGCGCGGGGGAGGAAGGAGCGGAAGGCGTCGAGGGGCGATGGGAAGGGCACGAAGAGAGGATTGGGGGGCTGGGGGTGGATGGCAAAGAGCGCGGGGGATGTTGGGTGATAGAGGAAGGCGATGCGGCGCGGATTTCGGTAGGCTCCGAGGGCGGCCGGGGCGTCGCACGGAGGCTTTCCGGTGATGATGACTCGACTCGAGATCGCCTTGATGCTGGGTGCTGCGGCGATAGGGACGAGTGCCCTCGCGCAGGAGAGCGGAGCGCAGGGGCAGGGCGATGCCGGAGTGCCGACGCTGAATGGAACGCCGAGCTTTGAGCTTCGGCCCGACGATGGGGCTTCGATCGGCGGCGGAGGCGACGGGCAGCAGGACCTTGCCAAGCAGCTCTCGAACCCGATTGCGAACTTGATCAGCGTGCCGTTTCAGTACAACGTTGACTTCAACGCCGGCCCCGATGGCGATGGCGTGCAGCACTTGCTGAACATTCAGCCGGTGATTCCGTTTTCGCTGAACGACGATTGGAACCTGATCACGCGGACGATCGTGCCCGTGCTGTACTTGGACGACGTGCGTGGCGAGGACACGAGCGACTTCGGGATCGGCGACACGTTGCAGAGTTTCATCTTTTCGCCCAAGGAATCGGAGGTGGTGTGGGGCGTGGGACCGATCGTGCTGTACCCAACGGCGACCGATGCGACGATCGGTGGTGAGCGCTGGGGGCTTGGGCCGACGGGTGTGGTGCTCAAGCAGGATGGGCCTTGGACGTACGGCGGCCTTGTGAATCATGTTTGGTCGTTCGGCGGGACAACGGGCAATCGCGAAACGCTTGCGTCGGAGCGTGGTGGCGATGTGAACCGGACGTTCATGCAGCCGTTCGTGACGTACACAACGCCGGAGGCTTGGACGTTTGGCGGCAATCTTGAGGCGACCTTCAATTGGGAGCGTGATGAGTGGTCGATTCCGGTGAACGTGTTTGTTAACAAGCTTGTGAGCATCGGTGAGCAGCCGGTGCAGTTTCAGGTCGGCACGCGGTACTGGCTTGAGAGCGCGGAGAATGGCCCTGAGGGATTCGGACTTCGCTTTGGGTTGACGTTTTTGTTTCCGAAGTGAGGCTGGTCTGGAGGCCACTCACCGGAGCGCGTCCCGGCGGAAAACGAGATGAAGTCATGGGTCGGGCTACGCTGGGCGTATGCGTGAACGTGAGTACGTGCTTGGGACGGATGAGGTTGAGCGGCAGCGGCTTGGGTTGCAGCATCGGCTGTGGTCGGATGCGGCGCATGCGCTGTGGCGGCGCGTGGGTGTTCGGCCGGGGATGACGGTTGTGGACCTTGGGTGTGGGCCTGGGTTTACGACGGGTGATCTTGCGCGGCTTGTGGGCGAGCGCGGGCGGGTGATTGGTGTGGATGCTTCGGCGCGGTTTGTTGAGTACGTGAACAAGCAGGCGACGGCGCAGGACATGCCCTGGATGGAAGGGCGGGTTGGGGATGTGACTCGGCTTGGGGAGGTGCTTGAGGATTTGGTTGGGGACTCGGTTGGGGATGGGGCAGACGGGGGCGAGGGCACGGTCGATGTGGTGTATGGGCGGTGGGTGCTGTGCTTTGTGGATGATCCGGCGGCGGTGGTGCGGGACTCGGCTCGGCACTTGCGGCGTGGCGCTGGAGTGGGCGGGATGCTCGCGACGCAGGAGTAGTTCAAGTGCGAGG
>ERZ1740070.2035-NODE-2035-length-11978-cov-8.324080_pt1 | contig 11978 bp, 5 predicted proteins | sample MGYA00581734_ERZ1740070 | MGnify/ENA primary metagenome ERZ1740070 (study PRJEB43018, sample SAMN04849744) | marine metagenome | isolation source: floating plastic debris | place: Pacific Ocean | collected 2008-09-01 | study: EMG produced TPA metagenomics... | reverse complement strand
GTGGTGCTCAGCACGCAGCACGACTCGTCGTGGAACAGCCGGCACGCGGAGCTGACCAAGGCGGTGACCGACGAGATCATCAAGCCGGTGCTCGGGGACAAGTGGAACCCGGGCATCAAGGTGCACGTGAACCCGACGGGCAAATTTGAGATCGGCGGGCCTCACGGCGATGTGGGGCTGACGGGCCGGAAGATCATCGTGGATACCTACGGCGGGCGCGGTCGGCACGGCGGCGGCGCGTTCAGCGGCAAGGACCCGACGAAGGTCGATCGCTCGGCGGCCTACATGGCGCGGTACATCGCGAAGAACCTCGTCGCGGCGGAGCTTGCGGACGTGTGCGAGGTGCAGCTCTCGTACGCGATCGGCGTTGCCGAGCCGACGAGCATCTATGTGGATTGCGATGGCACCGAGCGTGTGGATGCCGACAAGATCGCCAAGGGCGTGCGGGAGGTTTTCTCGCTGACGCCCAAGGGGATTCGCGAGACGCTGGGTCTGAACAACCCGATCTATCGGCCGACGGCGCGGCACGGGCACTTCGGCCGCAAGCCGTACACGAAGGACGGGCTGGAGTTCTTCACGTGGGAGAAGACCGACAAGGTCGAGGCGCTTCGCAACGCGTGCCGATGAATTGGTAATGAGATGTCATTCGAGGCCCACGGACGCGTGTTCGTGGGTTTTTTCGTGCGCTACTGGCGTGGCGCGTACGGCCGGTGGGTGGCGATGTAGTCGCGGACGGCCGGCGCGAGCACGTCCTCCGGCACCGGCTCGCCCGCGTGCAGTAACTCGCGGGCGTCGGTCGCGGCGTGGGGCATGATCGGCAAATCGCACCAGGCGTTGCGCCATGTTGCGAGCTCGGCGTCGGTCCAGGCGTGTGTTTCGCGGAGCTTGGCGATCAGCTGGTCGGCGGTCGTGATCGGCTCGCGTGGGATGACCATGGGCTTTGCGGCGGCGAGGATCGCGCGGGGCTCGTGCCAGCGGTGGAAGGCGGCGGCCTGATCGGTGCCGATGAGGAAGTACACCGGCCGGTCGCCGGCGAGGACGCTGGCGCGGGCGGCGGTGCCCGCGAAGTACGACGGGGGCGGGCGGTCGAGCTCGTCGGTCCAGATCGCGGCGCGGGGGATGCCGGCGATCGCGAGGTCGAGCATCGCTTGGCGGTGGTGATCGCTGGCGGGCGGGTTGGGCTTGTGCGGCGATCGCGCGGCGGGGACGAGGAGCAAAGCGACGGCGGCATCGAGGCGTTTGGCGAGCGCGTCGCGGGCGGCGGCGGCGAGGGCGGTGTGGGCGGCGTGGGGCGGATCGAACGAGCCGCCGAAGAGGAGGATGGCCGGGGCGTCGCCAGCAGGGGCTGGGAAGGGAGTTGGTGGTGGGACGCCGGGCATGGGTGACGGTTGGCGCGAGAGCACGATGCGGCAAGTCGCGGGGCAAGTCGCGGGGGTGGGCGCGTCGACCAACCGGCGTGGACCGGGGTACACTCTGCCTGCAAAGGCGGCCCCATCGTCTAGCCAGGTCCAGGACACCAGGTTTTCATCCTGGTAACACGGGTTCGAATCCCGTTGGGGTCATTCATGACGATGCGGCGTGTTTCCGCTGCGGAGTCCCTGATGCTTGAGCGATCCCACGGCCTTGGTCGTGGGATTGTTGTTTTTGCGGGTTGCGCTGACCGCCCCACTACCTCACTAGCCCTACCGCTAGCCCTTGACTGCGCCGCTTGCGAGACCTGAGACGAAGTCGCGTTGGAGCAGCAGGAAGAGGATGAGCACGGGGGCGACGGCGAGGAGGGTCGCGGCCATCTGCATGCCGTACTCGGTGTAGTAGGTGCCTTTGAGGTTTGCGACGGCCACGGCGAGGGGCATCTTCTCGGGGCTGTGCAGGAAGACCTGCGGGCCGATGAAGTTGTTCCACATGCCGAGGAACATCACGAGCATCATCGCGCCGATCATGGGGCGGAGGAGTGGCAGGGCGACGTTGGCGAAGATGCCGATCTCGCCGAGGCCGTCGATGCGGGAGGCTTCGATGAGTTCTTTCGGCACCGACTGCATGGTGCTCTGGCGGAAGAGGAAGACGGCGAATGCCGGGGCGAGGCCTGGCAGGATGACGGCGAGGTAGTTGTCGAGCAGGCCCAGGTTGTGCATGAGCTCGTAGGTCGGGGCGAGCAGGAGCGGCGGCGGGATGACGAGGAGCCCGAGGACGAGGATGGTGACGGGCGTGCTGCCGCGGAAGCGGAGGCGGGCGAGGGCGTAGCCGCCGGCGGCGGCGCCGAGCGTGCCGATTGCGGCGAGGGCCGACGACAGGAAGACGCTGTTAAAGAACGCTCGGTGGAAGCTCTCGCGTCCGAACAGTCGCCCGAAGGACTCGGTGGTGAGGCGGCCGAGATCGAGCACGCCGTTGGCGTCGACGGGGAAGAAGAGCGTGGCGAAGAAGTCGGCGTTGGTTTTGAAGGCGGCGATGATGAGCCACGCGATGGGCATCATGAGGACGGCGCAGACGGGCAGCAGGATCAGGTGCGGCCAGCCGCGGGCGATGAGGCTGGGCTTGGCGTTCATGTCTGAGGACGGGCGAGTAGATCCGTTGGTCATTGGTCTCGCGCCTCCCGCCGGGCGAGGTGGATCTGGATCGCGGCCGCGCCCATAAGCGCGATGCCGAGCATCCAGCCGACGGCGGACGCCATGCCGAGGTTGCCGGTTTCGAAGCCTTGTTGGTAGAGGTACATGACGATGGTGAGCCCGCCGTTTTGCGGGCCCGGGCCGTTGTTGAGCAGGATGTAGGGGAGCTCGAAGAGTTGCATCGAGCCTATGAAGGAGAGCAGCACGACAAAGGTGAGCACGGGGCGGATCGCGGGGACGATGACGTTGATGAAGCGGGCGACGGGTCCCGCGCCGTCGACGAGTGCGGCTTCGACGAGCGAGCGGTCGACGGCTTGGAGAGCGGCGAGGAAGTAGATCATGTTGAAGCCGACGTAGAGCCAGAGCGCGATGAGGATGAGCGTGGCGGGGATGTGCTGCTCGAGCCAGGCGAAGTCGAGGCTGAGTCCGATCGTTGCGTTGAGGATTTGGTTGATGATGCCGGTTTGCTTGGCGAAGAAGACGCTGCCGATGATGGCGGCGAAGACGAGCCCGACGAGTTGGGGCATGAAGATGATGAGGCGATAGAACGCCCGGGCTCGGAGGCCCGGGCGGTTGAGCAGCATCGCGAGGCCCAGCGCGATGGGGAGTTGCACGAGCAGCGAGCCGAGCGTGAAGACGGCGGTGTTTCGGATGGCGATCCAGAAGACGGGGTCGGTGAGGGCGGAGCGGAAGTTGAGTGTGCCGACGAAGGTCTCGGCACCGACGCCGTAGGTTTGGCTGAGCGCGAGCGTGATCGAGCGATAGAGCGGGTATGCGACGAAGACGGCGGTGGTGAGCAGGAAGGGCGTGAGGAGGATCCATGCTGCGCGGCGTTCGCGGGCGCGGGCGGTGGGCGTGGTCATTGGCCGCCCCCGCGCGTGCCGGACTCGGCTGTGTCGGCTTCGGCTGGCTCGGCTTGGGCGAAGGCGTTGCGGTTCATCACGCGGAGGATGGCGCGCTCGGCGGCTTGCAGCTGGTTCATCGCCTCGGCTTCGAGCTCGGCGGGGGTGTAGAGGGCGTTGTCGTTGGCGTAGTCGATGAGTGCCATCGCGGCGTCGGCGACGCGGAATACGGCGGTTTGGTTGTACGGGGAGGCGTTGCGGGCGGGGATGCCGGGGATGTGCTCGATGTAAAGGCGGCCCTTGGCTTGGCCGCGGAAGTAGTCGTCGGGCTCGTCAAAAACCGGGTCGGCCCAGTAGGTGTTGATCGGGGTGATGATGTCGCCGGCGCGGTAGAGCTCGCGGGCAAACTCGGAGTCGAAGTAGAGATGCTGGGCGGCGTCCCAGGCGGCGTCGATGTTCTGCGAGGTCTTGGGGATGCCGAGCATGGTGCCGCCCCAGACGCTGACGCGCCGGCCGCCCGGCTCGAAGGCGGGCAGCGGCATGATCTCGAGCGTGCCGGCCATGTGGGGCAGCTCGTTCTTCCAGACGTTGCACATCCAGTCGGGCATGAAGAAGGCGAGTGCGAAGCCGTCGGTCTTGAGCTTGTTGCCTGAGGCTTCGAAGTCTTTGACGTCGGCGGCGATGCGGTTGGGGCCGACGCACCAGGAGACCATGGTCGCGAGCACGCGGGCGTTGGCTTCGGAGACGAGGGTGAGTGCGCCGTTCTCGTCGAAGAGGCCGGTGCCGCCTTGCAGGAGGAGGATCTCGACCTTCTCGGTTTGCGTAGGCCAGAATCCCAGGAGGTAGCGGTCGGGGTCGCCGTCGTTGTTGTCATCTCGCATCATGGGGGCGAGTGTGCGGGCGAAGTCGTCCCAGGTTTCGATGTTGTCGAGCGAAATGCCGGCCCCCTCGACGAGGTCGGCGCGAACGCCCAGCAGGAGCGGGTGGACGTCGTGGGGGATGCCGAAGACGCGGCCTCGGCTGGTCCAGGGGGAGAGGCTGGTCTCGGGGAATTTGTCGAACATGCCCGCATCGCGCATGCGGTCGGTGAGGTCGACGAGGCCGACCGCTTCGACGGGGCCCGAGAAGACTTGCCCCGCCATGGTGCGTTCGATTTCGACGAGGTCGGCGGTGGGCAGCCCGCCGTAGAAGCCCGACATGACTCGGCGTTGGAGGGGCGCGAGGCCGAGCATGCTCATCTCTATGGGGAGCGCGCCGCGTGCTTCCGCGTCGGCGTTCCACTCGTCGACCATGGGCTGATAGAGGATTTCGTGCGTCGCGGCGAAGAGCCAGAGTTGCATGGCGCTGGACGCACGCGTGCCGCCCGTGAGCGCGATCGGTGCGGCGATGAGGCCGGCGACGATGATGAGGATGCAGCCACCCGACAAGCCCGCGGCCCACGGGGGGAGGCGATCGGCGAGACGCGAGATTGCGTGGGGTGGTGTTGGCATATGCGCGCGTGGAGCGGGTGAGCATACCTGTTGGGTCCGCGTGCAGGCGCGTGATTGTCTGGGATTGCGCGGCGCACGGTGTTTCGGAGAGAACGTAACGTTTCGGCGCGCAGCGTTAGGGCAAGAGCAACGCGACGAGGAGCAAGCGCGCGTCGATGACGTCGCGCGTTGGAACTCGGAGCGCGTGGCAGATGAGTGCTGGGGCAACGAGCGCGAGGCCGATCGAAGCGGCGCGAGGCACAGGTAGAGCTTGGTCGAGCGCGAGGACTTCGATCGGGACGATCAGGAGCGCGACGGCGGCGATGTGCAGCAGCGACGCGAGCGTGAGCGCTTGCGCGCGACCGAAGCGGGCGGGGATGGTCGCGGTGCCGGCGGCGCGGTCGGCTTCGATGTCATCGAGGTCGCAGAGGATGGCATCGGCGGTCGCGATGACCAGCAGGGCTGCGAGCGGTGCGAGCGTGAGTGAGCCGACTGCAATGGCGGCGGTCGCGGCGATGCCGATGCCCACCGAGACGTTCTTGATGAGCAGCACGTCCTTGATGCGGCGGCGCTTCGGGGTGGGCGCGGCGTACGCGACGACGAGGACCGTGAGCACGAGGATCGCCATCGCGATCGGGGCGGGGGCGAGTGCGACGCTGGCGAGGATGGTTGCCATCGCGGCGAATCGGATCGGGCGGTCGTGGGCGCGGAGGAAGGCGTAGCGGCCGGGCTGGGCCTGGGCGTCGGCGGGGTCGTGGTGGGTCTGGGTGAGCTTGACGCGATCGAGCGTGAAGGCGGCTGCGCTCGCGACCGTAAGAATTGCGAGCGATGTTGCAGAGATGGGGACGCCTGCGAGGCGTGCGAGGATGATCGCGGCTGCGGCGACATAGAGGCCCGGCCAGAGGGCGAGGTGGCCTGGGAGTGTGAAGCTCGCGTGAGCTGGCGGCAGGGTGCGGGCGGGCGGGTGGGGGCGGGGCGGGGGTTGGCGGGTTATGGTATTGGTATTTGGGTCATTGGGTCCTCGAGGGCCCATGGGTCCCCAAGAGCTCTTGGGTATAAAAGGCCTCCCATGGGATCCCATGGGAGGCCTTTTATACCCAAGAGCTCTTGGGGACCCATGGGCCCTCGAGGACCCAATGACCCAAATACCAATACCATAACCCGCCAACCCCCGCCCCGCCCCCACCCGCCCGCCCGCACCCTGCCGCCAGCTCACGCGAGCTTCACACTCCCAGGCCACCTCGCCCTCTGGCCGGGCCTCTATGTCGCCGCAGCCGCGATCATCCTCGCACGCCTCGCAGGCGTCCCCATCTCTGCAACATCGCTCGCAATTCTTACGGTCGCGAGCGCAGCCGCCTTCACGCTCGATCGCGTCAAGCTCACCCAGACCCACCACGACCCCGCCGACGCCCAGGCCCAGCCCGGCCGCTACGCCTTCCTCCGCGCCCACGACCGCCCGATCCGATTCGCCGCGATGGCAACCATCCTCGCCAGCGTCGCACTCGCCCCCGCCCCGATCGCGATGGCGATCCTCGTGCTCACGGTCCTCGTCGTCGCGTACGCCGCGCCCACCCCGAAGCGCCGCCGCATCAAGGACGTGCTGCTCATCAAGAACGTCTCGGTGGGCATCGGCATCGCCGCGACCGCCGCCATTGCAGTCGGCTCACTCACGCTCGCACCGCTCGCAGCCCTGCTGGTCATCGCGACCGCCGATGCCATCCTCTGCGACCTCGATGACATCGAAGCCGACCGCGCCGCCGGCACCGCGACCATCCCCGCCCGCTTCGGTCGCGCGCAAGCGCTCACGCTCGCGTCGCTGCTGCACATCGCCGCCGTCGCGCTCCTGATCGTCCCGATCGAAGTCCTCGCGCTCGACCAAGCTCTACCTGTGCCTCGCGCCGCTTCGATCGGCCTCGCGCTCGTTGCCCCAGCACTCATCTGCCACGCGCTCCGAGTTCCAACGCGCGACGTCATCGACGCGCGCTTGCTCCTCGTCGCGTTGCTCTTGCCCTAACGCTGCGCGCCGAAACGTTACGTTCTCTCCGAAACACCGTGCGCCGCGCAATCCCAGACAATCACGCGCCTGCACGCGGACCCAACAGGTATGCTCACCCGCTCCACGCGCGCATATGCCAACACCACCCCACGCAATCTCGCGTCTCGCCGATCGCCTCCCCCCGTGGGCCGCGGGCTTGTCGGGTGGCTGCATCCTCATCATCGTCGCCGGCCTCATCGCCGCACCGATCGCGCTCACGGGCGGCACGCGTGCGTCCAGCGCCATGCAACTCTGGCTCTTCGCCGCGACGCACGAAATCCTCTATCAGCCCATGGTCGACGAGTGGAACGCCGACGCGGAAGCACGCGGCGCGCTCCCCATAGAGATGAGCATGCTCGGCCTCGCGCCCCTCCAACGCCGAGTCATGTCGGGCTTCTACGGCGGGCTGCCCACCGCCGACCTCGTCGAAATCGAACGCACCATGGCGGGGCAAGTCTTCTCGGGCCCCGTCGAAGCGGTCGGCCTCGTCGACCTCACCGACCGCATGCGCGATGCGGGCATGTTCGACAAATTCCCCGAGACCAGCCTCTCCCCCTGGACCAGCCGAGGCCGCGTCTTCGGCATCCCCCACGACGTCCACCCGCTCCTGCTGGGCGTTCGCGCCGACCTCGTCGAGGGGGCCGGCATTTCGCTCGACAACATCGAAACCTGGGACGACTTCGCCCGCACACTCGCCCCCATGATGCGAGATGACAACAACGACGGCGACCCCGACCGCTACCTCCTGGGATTCTGGCCTACGCAAACCGAGAAGGTCGAGATCCTCCTCCTGCAAGGCGGCACCGGCCTCTTCGACGAGAACGGCGCACTCACCCTCGTCTCCGAAGCCAACGCCCGCGTGCTCGCGACCATGGTCTCCTGGTGCGTCGGCCCCAACCGCATCGCCGCCGACGTCAAAGACTTCGAAGCCTCAGGCAACAAGCTCAAGACCGACGGCTTCGCACTCGCCTTCTTCATGCCCGACTGGATGTGCAACGTCTGGAAGAACGAGCTGCCCCACATGGCCGGCACGCTCGAGATCATGCCGCTGCCCGCCTTCGAGCCGGGCGGCCGGCGCGTCAGCGTCTGGGGCGGCACCATGCTCGGCATCCCCAAGACCTCGCAGAACATCGACGCCGCCTGGGACGCCGCCCAGCATCTCTACTTCGACTCCGAGTTTGCCCGCGAGCTCTACCGCGCCGGCGACATCATCACCCCGATCAACACCTACTGGGCCGACCCGGTTTTTGACGAGCCCGACGACTACTTCCGCGGCCAAGCCAAGGGCCGCCTTTACATCGAGCACATCCCCGGCATCCCCGCCCGCAACGCCTCCCCGTACAACCAAACCGCCGTATTCCGCGTCGCCGACGCCGCGATGGCACTCATCGACTACGCCAACGACAACGCCCTCTACACCCCCGCCGAGCTCGAAGCCGAGGCGATGAACCAGCTGCAAGCCGCCGAGCGCGCCATCCTCCGCGTGATGAACCGCAACGCCTTCGCCCAAGCCGAGCCAGCCGAAGCCGACACAGCCGAGTCCGGCACGCGCGGGGGCGGCCAATGACCACGCCCACCGCCCGCGCCCGCGAACGCCGCGCAGCATGGATCCTCCTCACGCCCTTCCTGCTCACCACCGCCGTCTTCGTCGCATACCCGCTCTATCGCTCGATCACGCTCGCGCTCAGCCAAACCTACGGCGTCGGTGCCGAGACCTTCGTCGGCACACTCAACTTCCGCTCCGCCCTCACCGACCCCGTCTTCTGGATCGCCATCCGAAACACCGCCGTCTTCACGCTCGGCTCGCTGCTCGTGCAACTCCCCATCGCGCTGGGCCTCGCGATGCTGCTCAACCGCCCGGGCCTCCGAGCCCGGGCGTTCTATCGCCTCATCATCTTCATGCCCCAACTCGTCGGGCTCGTCTTCGCCGCCATCATCGGCAGCGTCTTCTTCGCCAAGCAAACCGGCATCATCAACCAAATCCTCAACGCAACGATCGGACTCAGCCTCGACTTCGCCTGGCTCGAGCAGCACATCCCCGCCACGCTCATCCTCATCGCGCTCTGGCTCTACGTCGGCTTCAACATGATCTACTTCCTCGCCGCTCTCCAAGCCGTCGACCGCTCGCTCGTCGAAGCCGCACTCGTCGACGGCGCGGGACCCGTCGCCCGCTTCATCAACGTCATCGTCCCCGCGATCCGCCCCGTGCTCACCTTTGTCGTGCTGCTCTCCTTCATAGGCTCGATGCAACTCTTCGAGCTCCCCTACATCCTGCTCAACAACGGCCCGGGCCCGCAAAACGGCGGGCTCACCATCGTCATGTACCTCTACCAACAAGGCTTCGAAACCGGCAACCTCGGCATGGCGTCCGCCGTCGGCTGGATGCTCGGCATCGCGCTTATGGGCGCGGCCGCGATCCAGATCCACCTCGCCCGGCGGGAGGCGCGAGACCAATGACCAACGGATCTACTCGCCCGTCCTCAGACATGAACGCCAAGCCCAGCCTCATCGCCCGCGGCTGGCCGCACCTGATCCTGCTGCCCGTCTGCGCCGTCCTCATGATGCCCATCGCGTGGCTCATCATCGCCGCCTTCAAAACCAACGCCGACTTCTTCGCCACGCTCTTCTTCCCCGTCGACGCCAACGGCGTGCTCGATCTCGGCCGCCTCACCACCGAGTCCTTCGGGCGACTGTTCGGACGCGAGAGCTTCCACCGAGCGTTCTTTAACAGCGTCTTCCTGTCGTCGGCCCTCGCCGCAATCGGCACGCTCGGCGCCGCCGCCGGCGGCTACGCCCTCGCCCGCCTCCGCTTCCGCGGCAGCACGCCCGTCACCATCCTCGTCCTCGGGCTCCTCGTCATCCCGCCGCCGCTCCTGCTCGCCCCGACCTACGAGCTCATGCACAACCTGGGCCTGCTCGACAACTACCTCGCCGTCATCCTGCCAGGCCTCGCCCCGGCATTCGCCGTCTTCCTCTTCCGCCAGAGCACCATGCAGTCGGTGCCGAAAGAACTCATCGAAGCCTCCCGCATCGACGGCCTCGGCGAGATCGGCATCTTCGCCAACGTCGCCCTGCCACTCCTCCGCCCCATGATCGGCGCGATGATGCTCGTGATGTTCCTCGGCATGTGGAACAACTTCATCGGCCCGCAGGTCTTCCTGCACAGCCCCGAGAAGATGCCCCTCGCCGTGGCCGTCGCAAACCTCAAAGGCACCTACTACACCGAGTACGGCATGCAGATGGCCGCGACCCTCCTCGCCGTCGCCCCCGTGCTCATCCTCTTCCTGCTGCTCCAACGCGACTTCGTCTCAGGTCTCGCAAGCGGCGCAGTCAAGGGCTAGCGGTAGGGCTAGTGAGGTAGTGGGGCGGTCAGCGCAACCCGCAAAAACAACAATCCCACGACCAAGGCCGTGGGATCGCTCAAGCATCAGGGACTCCGCAGCGGAAACACGCCGCATCGTCATGAATGACCCCAACGGGATTCGAACCCGTGTTACCAGGATGAAAACCTGGTGTCCTGGACCTGGCTAGACGATGGGGCCGCCTTTGCAGGCAGAGTGTACCCCGGTCCACGCCGGTTGGTCGACGCGCCCACCCCCGCGACTTGCCCCGCGACTTGCCGCATCGTGCTCTCGCGCCAACCGTCACCCATGCCCGGCGTCCCACCACCAACTCCCTTCCCAGCCCCTGCTGGCGACGCCCCGGCCATCCTCCTCTTCGGCGGCTCGTTCGATCCGCCCCACGCCGCCCACACCGCCCTCGCCGCCGCCGCCCGCGACGCGCTCGCCAAACGCCTCGATGCCGCCGTCGCTTTGCTCCTCGTCCCCGCCGCGCGATCGCCGCACAAGCCCAACCCGCCCGCCAGCGATCACCACCGCCAAGCGATGCTCGACCTCGCGATCGCCGGCATCCCCCGCGCCGCGATCTGGACCGACGAGCTCGACCGCCCGCCCCCGTCGTACTTCGCGGGCACCGCCGCCCGCGCCAGCGTCCTCGCCGGCGACCGGCCGGTGTACTTCCTCATCGGCACCGATCAGGCCGCCGCCTTCCACCGCTGGCACGAGCCCCGCGCGATCCTCGCCGCCGCAAAGCCCATGGTCATCCCACGCGAGCCGATCACGACCGCCGACCAGCTGATCGCCAAGCTCCGCGAAACACACGCCTGGACCGACGCCGAGCTCGCAACATGGCGCAACGCCTGGTGCGATTTGCCGATCATGCCCCACGCCGCGACCGACGCCCGCGAGTTACTGCACGCGGGCGAGCCGGTGCCGGAGGACGTGCTCGCGCCGGCCGTCCGCGACTACATCGCCACCCACCGGCCGTACGCGCCACGCCAGTAGCGCACGAAAAAACCCACGAACACGCGTCCGTGGGCCTCGAATGACATCTCATTACCAATTCATCGGCACGCGTTGCGAAGCGCCTCGACCTTGTCGGTCTTCTCCCACGTGAAGAACTCCAGCCCGTCCTTCGTGTACGGCTTGCGGCCGAAGTGCCCGTGCCGCGCCGTCGGCCGATAGATCGGGTTGTTCAGACCCAGCGTCTCGCGAATCCCCTTGGGCGTCAGCGAGAAAACCTCCCGCACGCCCTTGGCGATCTTGTCGGCATCCACACGCTCGGTGCCATCGCAATCCACATAGATGCTCGTCGGCTCGGCAACGCCGATCGCGTACGAGAGCTGCACCTCGCACACGTCCGCAAGCTCCGCCGCGACGAGGTTCTTCGCGATGTACCGCGCCATGTAGGCCGCCGAGCGATCGACCTTCGTCGGGTCCTTGCCGCTGAACGCGCCGCCGCCGTGCCGACCGCGCCCGCCGTAGGTATCCACGATGATCTTCCGGCCCGTCAGCCCCACATCGCCGTGAGGCCCGCCGATCTCAAATTTGCCCGTCGGGTTCACGTGCACCTTGATGCCCGGGTTCCACTTGTCCCCGAGCACCGGCTTGATGATCTCGTCGGTCACCGCCTTGGTCAGCTCCGCGTGCCGGCTGTTCCACGACGAGTCGTGCTGCGTGCTGAGCACCAC